>Ga0129299_1000508_pt1 | contig 24577 bp, 18 predicted proteins | sample ConPoolayeCmetaG_FD_94477 | JGI IMG/M metagenome (GOLD analysis project Ga0129299, IMG submission 94477) | Hot spring microbial mat communities from California, USA to study Microbial Dark Matter (Phase II) - Cone Pool mat layer C metaG ...
GAGCTGGAGGCCGCCTTCCGCGGCGCCGGGTGGAACGTCATCAAGGTCATCTGGGGCGGCGACTGGGATCCGCTGCTGGCCCGCGACGCCGGGGGCTGGCTCGTGCGCCGCATGGAGGAGGCCGTCGACGGCGACTACCAGAAGTACTCCGTGGAGACCGGGGCCTACATCCGCGAGCACTTCTTCGGCAAGTACCCGGCGCTGCGCGAGATGGCCGCCCAGCTCTCGGACGAGCAGCTCAGGCGCATGCGCCGCGGCGGCCACGACCCCGAGAAGGTCTACGCGGCCTACCGGGCGGCCTGCGAGTTCAAGGGCGCCCCGACCGTCATCCTCGCCAAGACCGTCAAGGGCTACGGGCTGGGCGAGGCCGGCGAGGGCAAGAACATCACCCACCAGCAGAAAAAACTCAACGAAGCCGAGCTGGCCGGCTTCCGCAGCCGCTTCGGCATCCCGATCTCCGATGCCGAGGTGGCCGACGCCCCGTTCTACCGGCCGCCGGAGAACAGTCCGGAGATGGAGTACCTCCGCCGGCGGCGGGCCGAGCTCGGCGGGTTCGTCCCGGTGCGCACCACCGACTGCCCCTCCCTGCCGGTTCCGCCGATGGACCTGTTCGCCGAGTTCCTGGAGGGCACCGGCGAGCGCGAGGCCTCGACCATGATGGCCTTTGCCCGGCTGTTCGCCAAACTGCTGAAGGACCCCCAGCTCGGCAGGTACATCGTGCCGATCATCCCCGACGAGGCCCGGACCTTCGGCCTGGAGCCGCTGTTCCGCCAGTGCGGCATCTACTCCAGCAAGGGGCAGCTGTACGAGCCGGTGGACCGCGACACGCTGCTGTACTACCGGGAGTCGCGCGACGGGCAGATCCTCGAGGAGGGTATCACCGAGGCCGGCTCGATGTCGTCGTTCATCGCCGCGGGCACCGCCTGCGCCACCCACGGCGTGCCGACCCTGCCCTTCTTCATCTACTACTCGATGTTCGGCTTCCAGAGGATCGGCGACCTGATCTGGGCGGCCGCCGAGATGCGCTGCCGCGGTTTCCTGATGGGCGGCACCGCCGGCCGGACGACGATCAACGGCGAGGGCCTGCAGCACCAGGACGGACACAGCCACCTGCTGGCCTCGGCCTACCCCACCGTCCGGGCCTACGACCCGGCCTGGGCCTACGAAATGGCCCTGATCGTCCGGGCCGGCATCGAGCACATGGTCCAGCGTCAGGAGGTCGGCTTCTACTACCTGACCATCTACAATGAGAACTACGTCCAGCCGCGAATGCCCGAGGGCGCCGAGGAGGGCATCCTGAAGGGCCTGTACCTCTACCGCCCGGCAGCCTTCGAAGGGGTCCCCAGGGCCCGCGTCCAGCTGCTGGGCAGCGGCCCGATCCTGCGGGAAGTGCTGCGCGGGGCGGACCTGCTGGCCCAACGGTACGGCGTGGCCGCCGACGTCTGGAGCGCCACCAGCTACAACCAGCTGCGGCGCGACGCCCTCGAGGCCGACCGCTGGAGCCGCCTGCACCCCGACCAGCCCCCGCGGCGGGCGTATGTCCAGCAGGTGCTCGACGGGCGCGAGGGCCCGTTCGTGGCCGCATCGGACTACATGAAGGCCGTGCCCGACCAGATCGCTCAATGGATTCCCGGCGGCCTGACCACGCTGGGCACCGACGGCTTCGGACGCAGCGAGAGCCGACCGGCCCTGCGGCGCCACTTCGAGGTGGACGCCGAACACGTGGCCGCCGCAAGCCTGGCGGCTCTGGCCCGACGGGGGCAGTGGGATCCGTCCGCGGCCGCCCGGGCGATCGGCGAGCTGGGGATCGACCCCGAAACGATGGATCCGATGCATGCCTGACAGAGGCCGGCGGACCGCGCCGCCGGCGGACCGGGCAGCCGCCGGCCGCCGTGGACCCTGTCGGCCGGCAGAGGTTTGGGAGGTGTACCCGTGGCCCGGGAATTCAGATTGCCGGATCTGGGCGAGGGCGTTGAGGCCGGCGATGTGGTGCAGGTCATGGTCGCCGAGGGCGATGTGATCCGCGCCGAGCAGCCGGTCATCGAAATCGAGACCGACAAGGCCGTCGTGGAGGTGCCCTGCCCGCATGCCGGGCGCGTAGCCCGGGTCCATGTCGCCAAGGGCCAGAAGGTCAAGGTCGGGGCCGTGCTGCTGACCGTCGAGGACCAGGCCCCGGCCGGCGGGGAAGCTCCGCCGGCGCCTCCAGCGGTACCCGAACCCTCGTCCGCCGCCAGGCCCGCGCCGGCCCCGGCCGTCTCCGCGCGTCCGGCCTCCGCGGCGGCATCGGCCGGGGCGGCCGCGTCCGCCACGGTGGCCGCGAAGGCCGTGCCCCCGCCGGTCGCGCCGGCTCCGCCCGGTTCCCCGGCCGTCGCCGGGCTGTCGGCGCCGCTTCCGCCCGTGAGCCGCGAAGTGCCCGCCGGTCCGGGCACGCGGCGGCTGGCCCGCGAGCTGGGCGTGGACCTCAACGTCCTGGCCGCGGAACACCCGGGTGAGCGGCTGACCGAGGAGCACCTCAAAGCCTGGGTCAAGACCAGGCTGTCAGCCGCCGCTGCGCCGGGCGCGGGGGCGGGTGCGGCGCCTGCGGCCGCCCCTCCGCTGCCGGACTTTTCCCAGTGGGGGCCCGTCGAGCGGGTGCCGATGACCACGCTGCAGAGGAAGACCGCCGACCATCTCACCACCGGCTGGACGCTCGCCCCGCACGTGACCCAGTTCGACGAGGCCGACGTCACCGATCTGGAGGATCTGCGCCGGAAATACATGGCCAAGACCGGCGAGCAGGCGGTCAAGCTCACCATCACCGCCTTCGTGCTCAAGGCCGTGGCCGTCACGCTTCGCGAGCATCCGCAGTTCGCGGCCTCGCTGGACGCCGCCGCCGGCGAGATCGTCTACAAGAAGTACTGTCACATCGGGGTGGCCGTGGACACGCCGGCCGGGCTGATCGTGCCGGTGGTCCGGGACGTCGACCGCAAGGGCGTGGTGCAGATCGCCTCGGAGATGAACGCCCTGGCCGAGCGAACGCGGCAGCGCAAGGTCGCCCTGGAGGAGCTGCGCGGCGGGGTGTTCACCGTGACCAACCTCGGCGGGATCGGCGGCACGGCCTTCACGCCGGTGATCAACTACCCGGAGGTGGCGATTCTGGGCCTGGCCCGCACCCGCCAGCAGCCGGTGGTGCGCGGCGGAGCGGTGGTGCCGCGGCTGATCCTGCCGCTGTGCCTGTCCTACGATCACCGGGTGATCAACGGCGCCGATGGCGCCCGCTTCATCCGTCGCCTGAGCGCGCTGCTGGAGAGCCCCGAGCTGCTGCTGCTGGAGCCCTGAGGCCTCGCAGACGCCGGCCGCGGCCGCGATGCCCGGTTCGCCCCTCAGTTGACGCAGTTCGGCGGAGCGTACTGATTGGCCGCCCCGGCACAGCGGATGAAGATGCCGAAGTCATCGGCGTCCACATCCTCGTCGCCATCCAGCCGGCCGGCCAGACACTCCGGCGCGTACTGGGGAATGTCCCGACCCGAGAAGCAGGACTGCAGGAAGCCGTAGTCCTGCTGGTCCACGTCTCCGTCGCGGTCGAAGTCCGGCTTGACCGCCGGGGTCGCGGAGAACGACCCGGCCGAGCCGGCGGCATAGAACCGGCTGGAGTCCTGGAAGTAGGCGTACACCCGGTAGTGATAGGTCAGGCCGTTGGTCAGGCCGGTGTGTTCGACCCAGCGGAGCGAGCCGGGCGGGGCGACGTCGTCGATCACCACCTGGCCGTCGGTGGGACCCGTGGGGTCGGCGCCCACCCGGGCCACGACCCGCGCACCGTTGAACTGGGCGCTCCATGGGTTGGTCCACTCGATCAGCACCCGCGTGTTGCCCGGGGTGACGCGGACGATCGAGGACGCTGCCGGCGGCTGGCCGGTGAGGACCAGATCCGTCACCGTCGTCTGGCCGGCCGAGACGGTGCGGTTGTGGATGGTCTGGCCGAGGTAGTGGGTCTTGTTGGCCGTCAGGCTGTAGGTGCCGGTCGGCGAGCCGAACGCGTAGGTTCCGGCCGGGCCGGTTCCGCCTCCGGCGATGCCGCTGGTCTGGATGCCGGCCCCGGTCACCGGCTGCCCGTACTGGTCGCGGACCGTGCCGGCCAGCGTCCCGGTCGTGCCCGGCGGCGAGGGCGGCCGGATGGTGTAGTACTGCTGGGGCTTTCCGCTGCCCCAGTACTCCAGCACCGCGTACAGCGTGCCGTCCGACGCGGCACTGACGTCCGGATCGACCATGAAGGCGTTGGCCAGACCGGCCGAGACGTGCTCTGCGCCCTGCCAGGCGCCGCCGCTCCAGAGCCGGCCGACCATGTGCGTCGCCCCGTCGGCGCTGTAGATCGAGTAGAATCGCGTGGTTCCGGGAATACCGGTGCAGGACGTGCCCCAGGAGCCGTTGTCGGTCAGCTGCACGGTGCCGCTCACGCCGGCCCCGGGGGTGTAGATCACCGAGTAGTACCGGTTGCCCTGGTCCCACACCACCATCACCTGCCCGGCCCCGTTGACGCCGACCGACTGGCGGTTGTGCATGCTGTCGCCGTTGCGGGTCACGCTGTCCAGAACGATCTCCGGCTCCCACCACAGGCCGTTGTAGCGGCGCAGTTTGAGCACGCCGGCGTCGGTGAAGGTCCGGTAGACCGCGCCGTCCACCGGCGAGCGGGCCATGCCGTGGACCTCGTAGCCGCTGTTGACCCGGGAACCGGTCGCCGTGTCGCCGGACCAGGATGTGCCGTCGAAGCGGTTGAAGAAGATCTGCTTGTCGGTCGGCAGGCCGTCACGGAGCCTCGCGTAGCTCATCACCACGTCGCCGCCGGTGCCGGTGCCCACCGGGGCGATGTACGGATGCTTGGCCGAGGCCGAGGAGGACGAAAGCACCTGGGTCAGGCCATTATAGAGCTGCCCGGTGGCGTCGTTGACGTCCCAGCGGTACCAGCGGACCTCCGGACCGCCGTAGGCCCAGTCCTCGATGACCATGTGGATCCGACCGTCCAGGCCGAGGCAGAAGCTGAGGTTGGCCCAGAAGTTGGGCACGCTCTGGCCCTGGGAGGGCTTGAGCACGCCCCCGAAGTAGCGGCGGTATTTCAGCTGCCCGGCCTGATACGTGGCGTGAAACCCGCCGTTGGGGGCGGCGACGATCTGGGCGTTCTTGACGTCCATCCCGGCCTCCCAGGCCTCGTTCAGCAGCTGACAGTTCGCCCAGCTCTGGGCCCGGACCTGGGTTGCCGCCGCCAGAAGAACCACCAGCGACAGGACCCGACCGACCGGAAAACGCTTCGCGCAAGTATCCATGCCATCATCCTCCGCAAGACCGGCCGGCGTCCGGCCGGTCGAATCCACACATCCCGACACGTCGCGGGCCGCCGGATCGACGGCCGGCAGGGGCGCCGGCGGCTACGGCTGCGCGTCCCCACGCGGCCCGGGCCGCTCCCCGCGGGGGGCTGGGACCCTTCGGCTCCTCCCGGGCCCGGCCGGCGGCCTGAGGTCCCGAAATGCCGCCCCGGGCCATGTTACGGAGCGGTGCGGCCGGGTCACGGGGCGGTGCAGCCGGGCGACCGGGCCACGTTCGATCCGTCCATGCAGCTCAGGAACAGGCCCACGTCGTCCTGGTCGACGTCGTCGTCGGCGTCGATCCTGGCCACCTGGCAGCCCGGATCCGCCTGGGGAATGCCCCACCCGCTCAGGCAGCGCTGCACCACGGCATAGTCGGCCAGATCCACGTCGCCGTCGCTGTCAAAATCGGACCGTATCCCCGTCAGCGTGATCGTGACCGTCATGGTCTCCGATGGATTGTAGGCCCCCGGGTCCGAGACCGTGACCAGCCCCTGGCGTGTCCCCGGGGCCACCTGGGAGGTGTCGAAGGTCAGGGTGATCGGCACCGGGGCGCCGGTCGAGCTGCCCGAGGCCGGGGCGGCCGACAGCCATCCCCGGGCCGCCGGTTCGACCTCGACGGTGAAGTTCAGCGTCCCGGTGCCCATGTTGAACACCTGCAGGACCGCGGGCTCCAGCGGCTGGCGGCAGCGCCCCGAGCGGCTCACCGTGCGGGGATCCAGCCCGATCATCGGCATGTCGACCAGCTGCACGCGGGCGGTGTTGAACCGGTCGTCCTGGGCCACCAGCAGGCCCGTGCCCGCCGGCCCGGCGATGTCGGCCGTGTAGATGTCGCCGCTGCGCCCCAGCCGCACGACCAGCGGGGCCCCGGTGCCGTCGTCGCCGTAATAGTAGAAGGCCGCGTGCCCCCCGGTGATCCGGGCGGTGACGCGCCAGACGCCGCCGCCGAGGTCCACGCGCTGCGCGCTGACGATGTTCGGCGGCGTCAGATCGTTGATCGTCATCAGCGCCCAGTCCGGCCAGCTCTGCCCCGGGTCGTTGGCCGTCTCGTACTGGAACACGTGGCTGTAGCTCTGGTCGATCATGGTGTCGCCGACGATCCTCAGCCTGCCGGGGTCGGCGGTGCCCAGCGGCCAGTTCGAGCCGATCGAGGAGGCGTGGGCGTTGTTGGCGATCGGCGCCCAGCGGAAGTCGTAGCGCTGCAGACGCATGGCCACGGCGTCCACCGCCGCCGGAGAGACGCTCGCCAGCACGGTGTGCAGCCAGCAGGGGACCGGCTGGTTGGGCACGTGGTAGCGCTGGGCGGCGTTGATGGCGTCCACCACGCACAGATAGCCCCGCTGCGGCGTGGAATGCACCACGCCGTCGCGGAAGTACAGCGCCGCCCGGTGGGCGTCGACCAGCTCCCGCCAGAGGATGTCGTTGCCGAAGTCCTTCTCGTAGTTCGTGGCGTTGGAGCGGTTGTGGGCCACCCGCGACCAGTAGTTCTGGTACATGCCGAAGGTCGAGAACATGGTGATGCCCACCCAGTTCTTGGTCGCGATGGTCACGGGGTCGTGGTAGTGCACCTTGAGCTTGGCCAGATCGATGATCGCGTCGGCGTCGAAGATGTAGTCGGTGATCGCCAGCCAGCCCATGCAGTTGTTCTTGCCCGGTCCGGCCTTGCCGTGCGGGTCGGCGGCCGCGAAGTAGGCCGTCGCCGCCCCGTCCTGGATCTTCTGCAGGTCGGCGCTGGTGTAGCCGCTGCCGACGTACGCGCTGGCTCCGCCGGCCTGCGTGCCCAGGCCCACCCAGCGCCACTTCTGGAGGTTCTGGAAGTCGACCCGGCTGATGTTCACCCCCGGCCACAGGGCCCGCAGCTGGTTGAAGTAGTTCTCGGTGAAGCCCATGGGGTCGAACTTGGCGGTGAAAAGGTTCCCGCTGCCGTCGGAGCCGTCGCCCACCCAGATGTCCGTCGCCCCGGCCGCGGCCGCCATGTCGATCAGCGGGCGCAGCGTGGCCGGGTGGCTGTAGACCGGGTTGCGCTCGCTGCCGTTGTCGGGGTAGTACCAGACGGTGTTGGGCTTGATCAGCACCTCGACCTTGCCGTCGCCGTCGCGGTCCTGGATCAGGCCGGCCAGGGGGCTGGCCGGCGGCCCCAGATGCAGATCGGCCACCGTCTTCCAGATCAGGTCGTAGGCCGTGTTCTGGCCCGGTCCGTAGGGCTCGGTGCCGTAGAACACCTCGGGGTTGCGATTCACGGCCACCACCGCCTCGGCATCGGTCGGCGCCGGCACCCTCGAACTCATCGCCGCGGGCTCGGCCACGCTGACCGGCGTCCAGGGGATGACCGCCGGGTTGCCCGGCGTCCAGGCCGCCACCCACTGGCAGTACACCTGCCGGCCGGCGTTGACCAGCAGAAACAGCACGCCGGCCAGGGCCACCGAACCGGTCGCCAGCGCGAAGGGCGAAGGGCTGGCCCCGTGCCGCCGGCCGCGGGCCAGCGCCGGGACGAACAGCACCGCCAGAAACCCCAGGTTCGCCGCCGCCGCCTGCTGGCACGGGTAGGCCAGCCGCCGGGGCTGCGGCCCGCTTCGCCACAGCAGCCAGATCAGCGACGCGATCGCGATGGCGAACCGGTTGCGGCACAGCGCGAACCATGCTCGCCGCAGCAGACCGGGCGTGCCCGCGCACGGCTCAGCCGCGCGCGAACCACAACGCCGGGTTGCCGGAATCGGATGCCGCATAGGACACCTCCATCGACATGTCCGCTGATCGAGCCGACGCGTACCGTGCCGATCGAGCCGACCCGCACGGCCAGCCGACCGCTTCGTCGCGACCGCGCCGCCGGCGGTGTCGCGCACCGCGGGCACATGCCGGACACGCAAACGCCGCTCGTGAAACGCTGCCCGACTCGGCGACCCGGACCTGCCCCGCCCCGCTTGTCTTCCCCGGACGGACCGACCTCCACGACCCTGATCCATTCTACAGGACCGGGCCGACGGGGGGAATATTGTTGAACCAGGTCAAAGGAAAAAAGCCTGTCGTTCGGGGCAGCCGCCCCCGGCGAACCCCTCCCCGGCGTCAGAAACGCAACCCCAACGGCATCCGGACACCCGCGCGGGCCGCCATCCTGCACCCGGACGCGCGGACCCCGACGCACGGCCCCGGAAAGAGCACGGCCCCGGCGGCCTCAGGGCAGGCAGTTGGGGTTGTAGGGCACGCCGGCCCCGCTCAGGCAGCGTACGAAGAGGTTCGCGTCGTCCCCGTCCACGTCGTCGTCCGCGTCCAGCCGGGCATCCAGACAGGCCGGATCCTCCTGAAGGACGAACGGACCGGTCAGGCATCGCTGGAATCGGCCGAAATCCAGCTGATCCACGTCACCGTCGCGGTCCATGTCCGGCGGCACGTACGGCGTCGCCGAAACCTGCACGCCGGGCCCGTAGAGCATCCCCTGATCATAGCTGAAGGCGGTGTAGTAATACCGCACGCCATTGGTCAGCCCGGAATGAGCCTGGGTCTGGTGCGCGCCGGGATTTCCCAGCTTGTTGACCAGCAGAAAACCGTCGTGGATCGTCGCCGGCGGGCCGGAGGTACTGAAGCGCACCATCGTGCCCATGAAATCCAGGTCCGTCGGGTTCGTCCAGCTCAGGCCAACCACCCCGTGCCCCGGGACGGCGGTAAAGTTGGTTACCGGTCCCGGAGGCGTGGTGTCCGGCGTATTGCTCACGAAACTGATCACCGTGCCTTCGGGTTTGCTGTCGTCGAAGACGACGTGGACGACATTGTTCGTGTCCGCGGTCACGTCCGCCCAGCCCTGCCAGTTGGGGTGCGGACCCACGCTCTCGGTCGGCGTCCAGGCGCTGCCGGTCCATCGGCGGTATCCGATGCCCCCGACGTTCAGCCAGGTGAAGGCCGCGTGGACCTGCCCGTCCGGACCGCCGTCGAGGTTCGGCCAGTGACCGCTTTCCAGCCACTGGCTGGGGCCCCAGCCGGCTCCGCCGTTATTGCTGATCTGGTAGTGCAGGCCGCCGGTACGCACCTGGTAGACGACCACGACCACCTGACCGCTCCCCGCGACCGCCACCTTGGGATAGGCATAGAAGGCGCCCTCGCCCCAGTCGCTGGCGATCGTCGTCCGCGACGTCCACGAAGATCCGTTATGCCGCAGGTAATACAGCTCGTTGCCCGAGGCGTGGACCACGTGCAGGTTGCCGGACGGATCGATCGCGATGTCGGGGCGGTGGTAGTAGGAGTCGCCGCCGGAGCTGATCGCCGCCTCGGCCGACCAGGAGGATCCGTCCCAGACCCGGTAGATGATCGTGTTCCCGCCCTGGCTCTTGGTGTAGACCATGCGCAGCCGCCCCTGGGCATCCCGGGCCATCCGCGGCTCGTCTTCGTCGTAGACGTCGCTGTTGGTGATGTTGGTCTGCTGCCAGGTTCCGCCGGTCTTGATCGCATGGTACAGGTCAGCCTTCCCGCCGGCGCCGTTGCCGACATAGACCACGTGCGGACGACCCTGGGCATCCTCGATGACGTCCAGGCGGTGCGAGAAGAAGTTGCTCAGCTGCTCGACCGGCCCCCACTGGCCGGCGCCGTTGCGGAAGCGGTACTGCACCCGCCAGTCGGAATACCAGGCGACGTGCAACGCCCCGCCGGCGCCGCGGGCGATCCGCGCGTTGGTCGATTTGATGCCGGAGATCGCGATCGGCGTGGTCCAGGCCCCGGCATGGACCACGACCGCCATCAGCACGCCCGCCCCGAACAGACACCTGTACCCGTTCACCACCGCCCACCTCCGCCTGTACGTCGAACCCATGCCCGAAGGGATCATCCGTCGAGACACCGATCAGCCTGGCCGTCGCCCGGGCGTCTCCCGGCAGGGGGTCCGCCCCCCTCGGCCGAAAGGTGCTCCGCTCCGCATATCCGCATATCCGCCCCCGCCCGGTGTTCATCGGACAGGACCGGTGGGAAATGCATCGGCCCCGGTCCCCCCCTGCGGTTCCTCCGGAAGGTTCATCGACCCGATCGCTCGCCCCGCGGGAGAGCCGCCGGGCCCCGCAATGACGAAAACCGTGCCGACGACAGCCCCGATCGGCGCTTAAGTTTAAAACGTCCGGCTCCTTACAGTCAAGAAAAAACGCTTCAAAACGCGCCGCAAACGGCGAACTCGGTCGCAAGGGTCAGAGCCGGATGCCTGCGGATTCCGGGACGTAGGTGCTGCGCCCGGCCTGGGCTATCATCCCGGGCTACCGGCGCCCCGCAGCCGGCTCTGCCAGACCGCGATCGAGGAGGTCCCCATGCCCATGGCCGTTTTTCGGACGCCCTCCGTTTCCGCAGCCTGCCTGGTGGTCGCCACCGCCCTTGGGATGGCCCAGACCCTCCCGGAGGACGCCGCCGGGACCTGCCTGCGGGGCGAACTCATCGGATACCCCGGCCCCTGGAGCTTTCTGATCGGCAAGTCGGCGATCATCCTGGTCAGCGACCGGGAACTGGAAGACCTGGCCGACCCCGACAAGCCCGTCAACCTCAGCCTGGGGCCCCAGCCCCATATGAGCACCCTCCGGGAGGTCTGTACGCGGGCCCGGGCCGCCGGCCACCAGACCCTGATCGTCGCCTTCGACGAGTTCTTCAGCCAGTACCGCCCCGGCCAGGGCGACCGGCCGCGCCGCTACACCCCCGACCGGCCGGAGACCGTCGAACGCCTGGCCGCCGTCAGCCGCTTTGCCGAAGGCTTCGGCCTGGGTCTGGAACTCAGCCTGCTTTCGCCCCTGGAAATCGGGCCGGGCTACCGTGAACAGACCGGCGAGTCCGGGCTGTGGATGCACTATCGCAAGGGGGTCCGCGACCCCCAATCCGGCCAGTACAGCGTGCAGCTCTGGCGGCAGACCCGCTGGGTCAACAACAAGGGCACCATCCTGCCGGAGGACGCCGGTGTGCGGGTCTTGGCCTTCCGGGAGAAACCCATCCCCGGCACCCCCTACCGCCACGTGGACCCCGACGAAATCGTGGAGGTCTCCGAGACGGCCGCCGTCGAGGTCTGGGACGGCGCCCGCACCCGGCCCGCAGATGCGGTGCGCATCCGGGTGCACGGACGGGGCGGCCCTCCCGCGGCCGCCGGGCTCGACCGGGTGCTGGTCGTCCAGATGTACCGCACGCCCGAGATGGATTATTTCAGCGAGTCCGCCGGACCCTACCTGAAGCAGCTGTGCGACCGCTACGTCGAGGCCGGCGTCCGGCTCAACGCCCTCTACTCCGACGAGATGCACATTCAGCAGGACTGGGCGTACCACGCCCACCACGACCACGGCGAGTTCGCCCTGCGCTACGTCAGCCCCGGTCTGGCCCGGCGCTTCGCCGAGGCCTTCGGAGCCCAGTACGCGGATTTCGCCCGCTTGCTGATCTACTTCGCCTGCGGCCAGGAGGACGCCGCCGCCGACCTCAGCGCCAAAGAGCGGGTCATGCACGTGATGGGGCCGGCGCCCGAGGACATCCGCGCGACCGCGCTGCTGCGGGCCCGTTACTACCGCCTCCTGACCGACGGCGTGGTCGATCTGTTCGTCCAGGCCCGTCGCCACCTCGAACAGCGCCTCGGCCGGCGGCTCGAAGCCCGCGGCCACGCCACCTGGGCCGAAAGCCCCACCTGCGACATCTGGCGGGCCGGTTCGCCGTATGAGTACACCTCCGACTTCGTCTGGTCCAACACCGTCCACCAGGCCGCCGCCGCCTGCCACGACCCCTTCAAGTGGGGCGACTTCCTGACCGGCAACGGCAACGACATCGCCGAGGGCGGCTTCCTCGACCGCAACTACGTGGGACTCACGCTGGCCCACTCGACCGGCATCCTCAACGAGGTGCCCTGCGCCTATGCCGCCCACTGGGGCATGCCGCAGGCCGTGGCCCGCCGCCGCCAGGCCCTGGTCAACGCCTCCGGCGCTTCGGCCTGGGCCCCCTTCGCCATGGTCCAGGACGCCGCCCACCGCGACACCGACGTGCTCATGCTCTATCCCATGGACCTCGTGGCCGTCGACGAACGTTTCGGAAACTGGATGTGCCAGTACCCCGGGGCCAATCTCGTGCCCGCGCGGCTGCTGGTCGCCCGCGGCGCGGTGCGCGACGGCGCCGTCGAACTGGCCGGCCGGCGCTTCACCACCCTGACGGCGCTGTTCGAGCCGCTGCCGCCGCCGGCGCTGCTGGACATGATGGAGCGGATGGCCCGCGGAGGGGGGCGGGTGATCTGGTCCGGTCCGCCGCCGCTGATCTTCGACGACGGCACGCCCGCGCTGGCACGCTGGCAGAACCTGTTCGCCGTCGATCATCCCCCGCGGCAGGACGACGGCCTGATGGTGCCCGGCCGGCAGGTGGTGTTCGAGGACATCCTGGCCGGGCTGCCTCCGATGACCGTGCTGACCGATCTGCTGGTGGACCGCATCTACCCCGTCGCCCCGCGCCAGGGCGCCCGGCCGCTGGCCTGGGTCACCAGGCACCTTGTCGGCACGCTGCGGCGGCTGGACGGCGGCGGCGTCGCGGTCTTCCTGGGCTTCCGGCCGCGAGACGATCAGTCCGCCAGCCTGGGCCATGAGAGCCGCTGGTGGTTCGAGATCCTCGACCGGCTGGGTGCCTATCCGCCCACCGGACGGTTCCCGGGGGTGAATGACCATCCCGACCACCTCTCGCGAACCACCGACCTTCTGGTGTGCCGCTTCCCCAACGGAGCCGTCGGCATCGCCCCGCACCTGAGGCGGCTTCAGGAGTGCTGGCCCGGCGGGTTCGCCCGCAACCACGAGGAGGACCAGGCCCTGGTCGAACGGCTCGACCTGCCCTCCGAGGAGTTCGCCCTGGAGGCCTTCAAGGTCCAGGGCCATGAGGTCACCTGCCGCGGCCGGGGCGCGATGACCTTCCGCTGCGACGGACACGGCCGGCCGGTCGCGTTTGCCGGCCAGGGCAGCGACCGCATCACAGTGGACGGCCGCGAGTGGGTCTTCGCCGACCAGCCCCTGGCCACGGCCGCCTGGGCGCCGGTCCATCCCTCGCGCCGCGTCCCCGGCGGAGCGACGATGCTGATGTTTTTCGAGGGCACCGCCGGCGTCCGCATCCCGGCGGTGGAGGTGCCCGACCCGTTCGAACTCGTGGTCGAAGGGCCTCTCCCCGGCAGCCGCGGCCGGACCATCCCGGCCGCCCGCCAGGCCGACAGCCTGGTGTTCCAGCTCCAGCCCCGGGACGCCGGACGATGGCTGTATGTGGTGCCGTCGAAACCCGCCGACGGTTCCTGAGGGGCCCGGCAGCCGCCGGAACGACTCCGCGCTGCCCGCTGCGGCGTTCCCGGGGCAGCCGGTGGTCGGTTATCCGATCATCAGCCCTTCGACCCGGACTTCGGCGCCGTCCGGACGCCGCCGGAGGGCGTTCACCAGCCTGCTGTGGCGCCATTGCAGCATGCACCGCCGCGGCATGAACCAGTACCGCATCCCGATCTCCAGGGGGGCTTTCGAAGCTCGCACCAGCCCCTCATACGCCTGCGCCGAGTAGTAGCCCAGGTCTTTGGGGGGGGTGGACCTGGGCTGCAGGGGGCCGGTCACGCACCAGACGATCACGCCCGAGCGGGCATCCACGTCCATGGCCACGCCGCAGTGCGTGATCGGGCATCCGCAGGACATGCCCATCGGCCGGCCGATGAGGATATCGCCGACGCGGACGTCCAGTTCCCGCGTCACCTGGGGGTTGTGCGGCAGGATGGTCTCCCGCGGTCCCGGCTCGTGGGCGAACGTCTCGAGAACGAAGTCGAAGTCGCGGCCGAGCGAATCCTTCCAGGTGATTGGGCCCTCGACGAGATCGCCGCGGTCTCCGGCGCCGCACGCGAGGGCCGCCGCGCGCCCGGCGTCGCGGGCCGGGCCGGTCGGGCGGCCGTCGAGGTAAATGCATCGCACACGCTCCTCCGGCCGGTCCCGGAGCCGCCGGGCGAACTCGGCGCAGCTTTTCTGTCCGCAACCCCCGCAGTCCAGGCCGGGCAGGCCGGCCGCCGTCGCGAGCGATTCACCCGGTTCCGTCATCCGTCCGTCTCCTTGAGGCCGCGATGGCCGTCTCCACGCTCACTCTCCCCGGTAAAACACCTCTCCGCCGAGGGCCCGCACCACCCCGAAGTGCTGTTTCCAGCCGATTTCCTTCTTGCCGACGCAGATCGTGCACGTGCCCACCGGCGGGCTGCCGCGCAGCAGCCAGGGGCGCGCGATCGGGTCGGTCTGCTCGATTCTCCGCACAAGGCAGTCGATGTTGATGCCGCGCAGCGCGTCGGTCTCGATCACCATCACGCCGGCCGCCTCCTGGATGCCGGCCCGGAAGACCTCGCGCTCCGCCTGCGAGACCAGGTCGATCTTGGTCACCACCGCCACGTCGGCCAGCGAAAGCATCGGACCGATCTTCCGCGGCAGATTCATGCCGCTGGTCGCCTCGAGCACGACGATGCCCAGGGCCCGCTCGATGTACGGCGAGCACCGCAGGCACAGGCCCGCGGTCTCGACCAGCAGAACCTCGGCGCCCTGCTCTTCGGCCCATTCGATGGCGTCGCCCAGCACCATGACGTTGCAGTGGTCCGGGCACAGGTCCCCCGAATACGTCTTGCGCGCGGGGATGCCGAATTCGGCCGCGAAGAGCTCGTCCTCGTCGGCGTACTGGACGTCGATCTTCAGGTAGGCCAGCCGGCGCCCCCGGGCCAGCAGCCTTCCGGCCGCCTGCCTGAGCACCGTGGTCTTGCCGCTGGTCGGCGGCCCGGCACAGATCACCACCTTCATCGCCTTCCTCCGAGATGAGCGGCGCCGCCCGCCGGCCCCTTCACGCGACGTACCCGATCGCCCGCAGTCGCTGCTCCAGCATCCGCTCCGTGATCTGATCGCCCGCGCGGATCCGCGCGCGGAAATCCAGCATCAGGTCGTCGAGGCGGCCGATCTCCCCGGCCACGCGCCGCTCCTCGTCGGCGGTCACGATCAGCTTCTGCATCGCCCCGCCGCCCATGATCACCCGGCAGTCCGACAGCAGCGCGATCCGCGGATCGTGGGTCACGAAGATGAAGATCTTGCGGTACTCCCTCAGCAGCTCCAGGGCCCGCGTGCGATGAATCCCCGCGTTCTCGATTTCGTCCAGCAGGATGATCGGCGAGTGGCCGATGATCACCGCGTCGGCGATCAGCAGAGCCCGGGTCTGGCCGCCGGAAAGGCCGGTCATGGCGCCGTCCGGCTCGATCGGTTCGCCGGTCAGCTCGTTGGCGAACTCCAGGGTCTCCTCCACGACCGCGCCGGCGCCGCTGCGCCGGCGGATCCGCGCGTGCGTCGCCAGGAACCGCTTCACCGGCAGGTCCGACAGGAAGTGGGTGTGCTGCGTGATCAGGGCGATCGGGTGCAGCGACGGATCGTTCAGCCACTCCTCCGGAACCGCTTGCCCGTTGATCCGCACGCGCCGCTGCGAGGGCGTGTTGGCGTCGGCGAAGAGCTCCAGATCGTTGATCAGCGTGGTCTTGCCCGAGCCCGTCGGCCCGACCACGCTCACCACGTCGCCCATCGCGATGTCCACGCGTTCGACGGCCTCGCTCCGTCCGTTCCTGCCCCGGCCGCCGAAAATCGTGATCCGCTCGATCTCCATCGTCATGCCATGACCTCCACGGCGGATGCCCGCATCGCCGCCGACGAATCCGGAACCCGGCTCCGCCACCGGCGCGCACCGCGGGCGCAGACTCTCCGCGGCCGCCCGGCCACGCGCGCCCGGCGACCTCAGCCCAGCAGCTTGACCAGAGCCACAATCCCCAGGATCAGCGTCATCAGGCCCACGCCGACGCGCATCAGCGTCTCCGGGAGCTTCCGCACGGTCAGCGTGGCCAGAGGAACGGACATCAGCGCCCCGGCCGTCAGCGGCGCGGCCAGCGTCCAGTCCAGCCGCTTGCCGGCGGCAAGGTAGGCCACCAGGCCGATCACGCAGACCGCCGACTCGGCCAGCGAGCTCACCGCCACGGCGTGACGCGCCGGCAGGCCCGAAACCACCTGCCCGGCGGTCACCAGCGGACCGTACCCGCCGCCGCTGAAGGCCTTGTTGAAGGCCGCCACCGCGCCGACGGCCACGATGTGGCTGCGCCGGTAGCGCAGCGGGCGGCGAAACGTCAGCAGCGTCACCGCACCCATCGCCAGCACGATGAGCACGATCCCCATCCCCATCCAGAACGCATCGATCCGCACCGCCAGCATCACCGCCGCGCAGGCCCCCACCGCACTGAGAGCCGTCAGCAGCACGGTGGTCAGCCGGGCCTGCCTGTCACGCAGGAAGTCCACGTTGCCGTCGCGGTGGTGCATCAGGCCGGCGGCCAGCCCGGTCACGCATTCGCTGAACAGCACGCAGGGCACGATCCGCATCGGATCGAAGCCCGCCAGCACCAGCAGCGGGGTCAGCGCGGTGCCGTATCCCATCCCCAGGCTCGAGTCGATGTACTCGCAGCCCATGGCCATCAACAGGAGCAGCAGTACCGCCCCGGGGCGGTCCACGCCGGCCACCTCCGGCAGGATACGGACCTCCGGGGTCGCCAGCTCCAGCCCCAGCAACACCAGCACCGCGCCCAGGACGGCCGCCGCCAGCCGCACACGCCTCCGACGCCACGCGGCCGTCAGCGACCAGGACGGGTTGACCATCGCGTCGTTCAAGATCGTGTCCGCCAAGGGATGACTCCTCCGTGAGTTCGCGTCCTTGCGGGCTCCTCCCCGGGCCGCCGCACCTTACCGCGCCGTGAGGTCGCATGCGGCTACCGGGCCGCCCGTGCCTGCCGCCGCCGGCGGCCCCGCGACCATCGCATCAGCCTGGCCGAGGCCCTGGGTGTCGATCTCCCGCCGCTCGCGGCCGCCCGGCCATCGGTCATCGCCGCCGGCGTTCCGCGACCGCCGACCCGCGCCCCGTCGGCCGGCGTGGTTGCAAGTCGCCCGGACATCCGGCCTGGAAGAAAGCCGGCTTCGGACAAAATGGCTTGCAAGCAGCATGCCAGCCAAAGATTATCGGCCTCAAAGCCTTTTTCGGCATCGATTGGCGCCCATGCCGGAGGAGTTTTGAATTCCGCCGTCATATGTGATAGATTATCTCTCTAATGAAACGGCATTCCAGGTTCGATGAGACGGATTTTCCGTTTCCTATAAAGGAATAACCTCGATGCAGCGTCTGATGAGCCTGCTGCTGGATGTCTGGCGCGAGGCCTGCCGGCACATCGAGATCGAGGTGTGCGTGGCCCGGATCGCTCCGGTGGTGGCCGGGAGTCTGCCGGCGGATCTGTTGGTCGTGCGGCGGCTGGATCTGAACCGTTCCTGCGTGGAGACGGTGGCCACCGGGTTGTGCAAGCCCGGGGCCGAACCCGTCCAGGTGCGCTCGGCCTGCAGCCCCGAGGATATCGAGCGGCTGGTGGGCTGGTGCCGTCGGCAGGAAGTGCTGGCCGGCCGGGTGGAGGAGGTGGAGAGCCGTTTTCCGGGGCTCCTGCCGGCCGGACTGCGTGGCCGGGTGCTGGTCGGGCCGCTGAACAGCGAGACCGAGCCGCTGGGGCACGTGGTTTTCGTCGCCGGGGAGGGGGTTCTCTTCGACGAACGGCACGAACAGACGGTTCAGGCGCTGTGCGAGCCGCTGGCCGTGGCCCTGGACAACGATCGCCGGCTGCGCGAACTGACCAAGCTGCGCGAGACGCTGGAGGCCGACAACCGCTCGCTGCTGTCGCGGCTGGGGCGGCAGGATATCAGCGAGTCGGTGGTCGGGGCGGAGGCCGGCCTGCGGTCGGTGATGGAGCGGGTGAACCTCGTGGCCCGCTCCGACGTGCCGGTGCTCCTGCTGGGCGAGACCGGGACCGGCAAGGAGGTCGTCGCCCGGGCGATCCACAAGGGCTCGCCGCGGGTCGATGGGCCTTTTCTGCGGGTCAACTGCGGGGCCATTCCCCACGAACTCATCGACTCGGAGCTGTTCGGGCACGAACGCGGGAGCTTCACCGGGGCGGTGGCGATGCGCAAGGGCTGGTTCGAGCGTGCCGACGGCGGAACGCTGCTGCTGGACGAGGTGGGCGAGCTGCCGCCGGCCGCGCAGGTGCGGCTGTTGCGCGTGCTGCAGGACGGCTCCTTCGAGCGGGTCGGCGGCCAGCAGACCCGGCACGTGGACGTGCGCGTGGTGGCCGCGACCAACCGCGATCTGCGGGCGATGGTGGCCGCCGGGCAGTTCCGCGAAGATCTCTGGTACCGTCTGGCGGTGTTCGTGATCCGGATTCCGCCGCTGCGGGAGCGGGTCGAGGACATTCCCGAGCTGGCGGCCCATTTCGCCCTGCGGGCGGCGCGGCGGCTGGGGACGGTGCCGCTGGTTCCCAGCCCGGCGGACAATGATCTGCTCGTGGCCTACAGCTGGCCGGGCAACGTCCGCGAGCTGTCGGCGGTGATGGAGCGGGCCGCGATCCTGGGCAACGGCCGGCGGCTGGAGGTGGCCGCGGCGCTGGGCGGCGGTGTGCCTGTGCCGTCTGCCGCGACGACGCCTCTCCCGGCGGCGAACAGCCCGGCCGTGCCCATGCCGGGGGGGGAGGCTCCGGCCCCGGCGGCCGAGCCCTCGCAGACGCTGGACCAGGCCATGGTCCGCCACATCGAGGCGGCCCTGGCCCGGACTCACGGCCGGATCGAGGGCGTGTTCGGGGCGGCCCGGCTGCTGGGCATCAACCCGAACACGCTGCGTTCGCGGATGCGCCGGCTGGGCATCGACTGGCGGCGCTACCGGGCCCGGGCGAGCCGGTCCGGGGGGCTCTGACGGCCGGGGCAGCGGGCCGGCGTTCAAGCGCTGGTTTGCGGGGGTCCGGGGCGGTCGTGGAACCGCCGGTCCGCCCGGCGCCGCGGGGCGTTCGGCCGTGCGAGCCAACCCGGGCGGCTGTCCGGGAAGCTGTCGAACTCGGGGACATACGGCTTGAGGTCCAGCAGCGGGGTGCCGTCGAGGATGTCCAGGTCGGCCACGTGCAGGACGTTGCGTTCGATGCGCAGGAGCCGGACGCAGGACAGGCCGATCGGATTCGGCCGCGAAGGCGCCCGGGTGGCGAACAGACCGCGCTGCCGAGTGTCGCGGTAAGGGACGACGCGCATGCGCGCCTCGGCCGAACGGTGGCACCAGTACAGCAGCCACACGCGATCGAAGCCTTCCAGGTCCGCCAGCCCTTCGGCGAAGGGCTCGAGAATCTCCACGGCACCCGTCAGGCCATCGGCATACACCGGCTGGATCGGGGCGCCGGCCGGATCCTCCAGCGGGCTGTGGATCATTCCGATCGGGCGGACGATCAGCGGCATGCCGGACTCCTCCGCGGGATTCACGGGAACTCCAGCCGCGTGCCCGTGGTGCAGTGAACGCACCGGCCGGGGATTTCACGGTACAGGCGGGCCATGGCCTCCAGGCCGGTGCAGTGGGCCAGGCCGATGTGCCGCACGTCCAGCTCGCGCAGTGCCGCGACCGTGTGCCGCAGGCGGCGCTCGTCGGCGTGCAGCAGGTGCATCCCGCCCAGCACGGCATGGATGCGGCCGGCGCCGCTGAGCGAGCGGATGTAGTCGAGCGTGTTCACGACGCCGGCGTGGGCACATCCCAGCAGCACGACCGGGCCGTCGGAGGTCTCCAGCCACAGGGCCTGGTCGTCGACGACCGCATCCGGCTCGGTGCAGGCCTCGTCGAGGTAGAAGGCCCCGCCGGCGTCCTCGAAGCTGTTGCGGCGCGGGATCTGGCCGGTGAGCCACACGCCGTCGGCCGGCTGCACCGGCTGCATGCGCGTCGGCACCAGGGTGCCGACCTGCGGCCGCAGGCGGTCCAGCGACCCGAAGGGCGAACCGACCGGCCGGACCGCGCCGTCGGCGTCCCTGGCGAATCGATCGCGCAGGGCGGTCAGGTGGGCGTAGACCGCGGCTCCGGCCAGGTGCGGCAGGATCGTCTCCAGCCCGCCGGTGTGGTCGTAGTGTCCGTGGCTGAGCACCACGTCGGTCACCGCCGCCAGGTCGACTCCCAGCCGCCGGGCGTTGTGCGTCAGGGCCATGCCCTGCCCGGTGTCCAGGAGGATCCGCCGGTCGGCGCGCTCGATCCAGAAGGCCAGCCCGTGCTCGGCCAGCAGGCCGCGGCGTCCGGCGGTGTTCTCCACCAGAACGGTGATCGTCGTCGATGCGGCGGCCATGGCATCCGGGGCCCCGGCGTTTCAGTAGTCGAGGGTCAGAATCCGCCCCCGGGTGAACGTGAAGAACGCTTCCTTGTCGGCGACGCGCACGCCGGGCATGAGGTCGTCGGGCGTCCTGCCCAGCGCCTTCAGGCAGCCCGGACAGGCGTAGATGGGCACCGACTTCTCCAGCAGCGTCCGGATCTGCGCGTGCGACGAGTCGAAGGCCGGGAAGGAGATGTCCGGCGCGTCCTTGAGCACCGTCTGGACGCCCTTGAGGTCGCAGTAGACCAGCACGTCGCGGTCGGCGGCCATCAGGTTGGCCATCTTCAGGGCCATCGACACGGCATGGGGGTCTTCCGGACCCCTGGTCAGGTGCACGAAGACGCCGTCGCGCGCCGGTCCCGCGCCGCTGTGGGCGGGGGTGCTGCTGCAGCCGGTCAGGGCCGCGGCGGCCAGAGCGGTCCACAGAACTGCGGCTTTGGCATGCGTTCTCATGGCGATTCTCCCTGAACATGGGGTGATCGGCGGGCCCGTGCCGTTGCACCGGCACGGTCGGCCCGGGTTGGAACCCGCAGTTCCGGGCGGTGAACGAAGAGCCCCAGCGCCGAGGCCTTCACCCGGCCGTCCTGCAGGAGTTCGGCCCTGAGCTGATAGGCGGGGGGCGATGCCCGGACCAGACGGGCACGGACGCGGACATCCGCATCGACCTCCACCGGCCGGCGGAACTTGACCTCCATCCGGGCGGTGACCGCGGTGCAGCCCTCCTGAAACAGGCAGTGGGTCATGGCCGCGTCCAGCAGCAGTGAGACCACGCCGCCGTGCATCATCCGCGGATAGCCCTGCAGGTGCGTGCCGGCGCTGAGCCGGGCCTCGGTCCAGCCGTCGGATCCGCGAAAGAACGCGAGGTTCATCCCGCGCTGGTTGCACGGGCCGCACACCAGACATCCCTCGTGGCTGGGGTGGCCGGTCGCCGAGGTCGCAGGAGGCGATGGATCAGTGATCACAGACGTTGACGCCCGTCTCCAGCGTGCCGGTCAGGTACGCCTGGACCAGTTCCTCCGGGGTTCCGTCCCGGGCTCCCAGGATAACCTCGATGCCGTGTTGCGCGAACAGGTCCAGGGCCCGCCGGCCCATGCCGCCGGCGATGACCACTTCGGCGCCCTGCTCATGCAGCCAGGGCGGCAGCAGGCCCGGGGCGTGCGGCGGCGGCGCGACCTCCTGCCGGCCGAGGATGCGCCGCCCGGCCGGGTCGGCGTCGATCAGTGCAAAACGCTCGCAGTGTCCGAAATGCAGGGCCAGTCGGCCGTTGGCCAGCGGAATGGCGATCTTCATCAGCGGTCTCCGTCGTCGGGTGAAGCAGACTCAGCTCGAGTGCCCCTCCACGTCGGCCGACGAGGCCTGGACCAGTTGCCCGGCCCGGAACCTTTCGACCGTCTGGCGGACCGTACCGGCCGCGCCGGTGTACACCGCCACGCCGGCGCTGCGCAGCGCGTGAAAAGCCTTGGGGCCGACGTGCCCGGTCAGGACCGCCTGGGCTCCCAGCTCGACCACCTTCCGGGCGGTCTGGATTCCGGCACCCTGGGCGGCGTTGAGGTTGATCTGGTTGTCGATCGCGGCGTGCCCGGATGCCCCGTCCTCCAGCACGATCAGATACCGGGCCCGCCCGAAACGCGGGTCGGCCGGGGAGTCAGGATCCGGGCCCTGGGCTGTGACGACCATCTTCACGGTTGTTCCTCGTGTCCGCCTGTCGGGGGCCGGCGATCCTGATTCCTGCTATTGCAGGAGCCGTACCACAAGAAACAAGCTCGCCCAGTTTTTCTTAAGGTCTTGTTTTTCATGAGCTTGAGGACAGAATCGGTTTCTCCGGCGTTTGGAGCCGGGCCGAAGACCATTGCAGAATGCAATCCTAGGATCGACTTCGCCCGTCGGTCGGCGGGGCGGCGATGCCCATGGACTTCATCTTGCGGTACAGGGTGGCCGGATGAACGCCCAGTTCCTCGGCCGCGCGCCTGCGGTGGCCGCGGTGGCGCTGGAGCACCTCGGTGATCAGCAGCCGCTCCATGGCATCCAGTCTGGTCGGCCGGCCCGGATCCCCAATCGCGGTCCCGGACGCCGGGCGCATTTCCGGGGGCAGATGGTGCACCTCGATCACGCCGCCCCGGCACAGGACGAAGGCCTGCTCGATGATATTCTCCAGTTCCCGCACGTTGCCGGGATAGTCGTGTTCCATGAGCCGGGCCATCACCTCACTGGAGACGCCGGCGATATCCCGGCCTTTGAGGCGGTTGAACCTGGCGACCAGGCGGTCCACCAGCAGGGGGATGTCCTCGCGACGCTGGCGCAGGGGCGGCAGCTTCAGGTGGACCACGCGGATGCGGTAGAAGAGGTCCTCGCGGAACTGTCCGGCGCGGACCAGTCTGACCAGGTCCCGGTGCGTGGCGGCGACCAGGCGGACATTGACCGGCACGGTCTCGACGGCCCCCAGCGGCTCGATGCACCGCTCCTGGAGCACGCGCAGGAGCCGCACCTGCATAGCCGGCGAGATGTCGCCGATCTCGTCGAGAAACAGGGTGCCTCCGTCGGCCAGCGCGAAACGGCCCGGCTTGTCGCGGCGGGCATCCGTGAAGGCCCCGGCCTTATGGCCGAAAAGCTCGGATTCCAGCAGGGTGTCGGGCAGGGCCCCGCAGTTGATGGCGACGAAACGCCCGCGTTTGCGGGGCGAGAGGTTATGGATCGCCCGGGCGAACAGCTCCTTGCCCGTGCCGCTGGCTCCCTCGATCAGCACGGTGCTGTCGCTTTCGGCCACCTGCGGCAGGATCTGAAACAGCCCGGTCATGGCCGGGCTGCGGCCAACGATGTCCTCGAAGGTGTAGCGGGCCTGGAGTTCCTTCTGCAGCTGCTCGATCTGGCTGAGGTCCTGGAAGGTCTCCACGCCGCCGATCACCGCTCCATCGGCGGATCGCAGCAGCGCGGTGGAGATGCGGATCGGAATGCGTTGCCCGGCCTGCCCGATGATGTGTGCCGTGGCGTTGACCACCGGCTTGCCGGTGGTCAGCGTGCGCCGCAGGGCGCAGGCGGCCTCGCAGATGTCGGCCCGGAAAACCTCGCAGCACGGCCGCCCGAGGGCCTGGCGGGCGGGCACGCCGGTGATGCGTTCGGCCGCGCGGTTGAAGGCCGTGACCCGCCAGTCGAGATCGACCGTGAAGACGCCCTCGTTGATCGAGTCCAGGATCACCTCCTGGTGGCGTCGCGCTCCGGCCGGCGGTTGGATGAGTTCGTCGGTCATCTTCGGCCAGCATATGTCATTCTGCTGCATGATGCAATATATTGAAGCTTTTTCAATTGCAATATGCAAAGGTATTCGAAGCCCATCATGTCGATCTTCCGTGCTGTAATGTCATTCTAATAATGAAGTTAATAGAAGATCGGCGCAGGAACAGCCAGTGGCACGGCACTTGTGTGGCGCAACTGCGATGCGGATCGCGATTCCCCATTGGCAGGGCCGGGTGTCTCCGGTGATGGACGCCGCGGGGCATCTGCTGCTGGTCGAGTGGCTCGACGGCCGGGAGGTCGGCCGGCGGGAGGTGCTCCTGCGTTCGCAGGATCCGCTGGAGCGGGCCCGGGAGGTCGCTGATCTGCAGCCGGACGTGCTGATCTGCGGGGCGATCTCCTGGCCGCTGGAGACCGGGCTGGTTGCAGGCGGACTGCGGGTCATTCCGCATATCTGCGGGAACATCGAGCAGGTGCTGGCCGCCTTCCAGGACGGGCGGCTGGACAGCGAGGCCTTTGTGATGCCGGGCTGTTGCCGGAGAAGGCGCCTGCGGGCCGGCCGGCGGCGTGGAAGACGGTTCGGGGAATGCAGGGGATGGAGGGAAGGGGCCGATGGCGCGGGAGCGGTTCCCGGGCCATGAATCGAGGTTTGGAGGCGGATGATCTTTTTTTCGCCTTTGACAGGACCATGGAGGTGATCATCATGCCGGCAGGCGATGGAACAGGGCCGATGGGCGCCGGGCCCATGACCGGGCGCGGGCTGGGTTGCTGCGCGGGCTACGGGACGGCGGGTTTGGCGAACCCCGGCTTCGGCCGGGGCATGGGTTTGGGA
>Ga0129299_1000509_pt1 | contig 24574 bp, 19 predicted proteins | sample ConPoolayeCmetaG_FD_94477 | JGI IMG/M metagenome (GOLD analysis project Ga0129299, IMG submission 94477) | Hot spring microbial mat communities from California, USA to study Microbial Dark Matter (Phase II) - Cone Pool mat layer C metaG ...
CTGAGGCCGGCCGTGCCCCCGCCGAGCCACGGCGGCGACCGAACCGGCGGCGGCTGGGCCATTGGAGGTTCTGATCATGAGTCGCAACCCTTCCACGCTCTTCGGCCGTGCGCCGCACCCAGGCTGCCGCGTTGTGATGACCGGCCAGGTCGGCGTGGACAAGAAGCCCTTTCTGGAGACCGTCGTACGGCTGGCCCGCGAGCGGGGCCACCACGTCACCCTGTGCAACGTCGGGGACATGATGTACGCCGAGGCCCCGGACGTGGTCCGCGGCCGGATCCTCGACCTGCCGCGAACCCGGCTCAACACCCTCCGCCGCGCGGTCTTCAAGGACATCCTGGCCACCGCGGAAAAGGCCGAGAACCTTATCATCAACACCCACGCCACCTTCCGCTGGAAGCACGGCCTCTTTCAGGCCTTCGACTTCGACCACATGACCGCGCTCAACGCCGACCTGTACGTCACCCTGGTGGACAACGTAGACGCCGTCCATGAACGCCTGCTCCGCGAACACGACCTCCCCCACACCCTCAAGGACATCATGGTCTGGAGAGAAGAGGAAATCCTGGCGACGGAGATCCTGGCCCACGCCATCGCCGGGCACGGCCGCTTCTACGTCCTGGCTCGCGGCCAGGAGGGCGAAACCGCCGAGTCGCTGTTCCGCCTCATGTTCGAACCGCAGCGGAAGAAGATCTATCCCAGCTTCCCCATGACCCATGTCATGGACATGCCCGACGTGCTGGCCGAGATCGACGGCTTCCGCGCCGCCCTCGCCGAGCATTTCATCTGCTTCGATCCCGGCGACCTGGACGAAAAGCGGCTGCTGTTCGAAGCGGGCGAAGCGACCAAGACCGGCCGCCAGTCCATCACCGTCCGCGTCAACGGGCGAGACCTGGACTTCAATGTTCCGGATATCACCAGCGTTGCCCGCGACATCGACGGGCAGATCTACGCCCGCGACTTCAAACTCATCGACCAGTCGGACATGATTGTCAGTTACATCCCTGAACTGCCCGGGGGGATTCCCGGCCTGTCAAGCGGAGTGGAGAGGGAGTTGCAGCACGCCTTCGAGGGCACCAAGGAAGTCTACGTCATCTGGCGGCCGCGGAAGGAGCCTTCGCCGTTCGTGACCGAGACGGCGACGCGGGTTTTTCGCACCGTCGAGGAGCTGTTCAAGCATTTCCAGCAAAAGGGCTACATCGCCGCGTACCAGCTCCGCTTGCCGACCTCCACCCCGCGGGAGCGGGGAAGGTTCGGATGACCCGCCCGCGGCCAGGTCCGCGACGTTCCCGCTGACCCACCGCGGCGGGCCTCTCCCATCTCTGGCCTGCCGACAGGGCCTCGCTCCCGTTTGGCCTCCGGCCGCCCGACGCAAGTCATGGCATCAGGAACACGTTTTCGGTAAAACTATGCGGCTGAGCCGAGGCGAGGGGGTTAACGGTCGTCTTCAGGGCTGAATCCGCGATTTCGCCGACCCACCAGGGAGTTTCCGATGCGCCTTACCCAGAAATTCATCTCGTGCTTGTTTCTGCTGACGGTCCTGCCGGTGCGGGCAGAGGATCCGCCGACCACGGCTCCCAGCGATCTGCCGGTGATTCACTGGAAAGACGCCGGCCAATATTACGGCCGCGAGGTGATTGTGGAGGGCAGGATCGTCGAGACGCGAAATATCGGGAGAATCTGCTTTCTCAATTTCGACGCGGCCCGCTCCTTCACCGCCATCGTCCGCCAGGCGAACTATGCCAAATTCCCCGAGCCGCCGGAGCGACTGTATGCAGGAAAGGCGGTCCGCATCCGCGGCTTCATCACCCAATTCAAGGACAAGCCGCAGATCGAAATCGTGCGGCCAGAGCAGGTGACCTTCGGGGAGGGCGAAACGCCGGCATCCACACAACCGACGGCTCTACCGAAAACCCGGCGCGAATTCACGGGCATCATCAGGATAGCCACTTTCAACGTCCTTAATCTGTTCGACGAACACGATGATCCGTACCGAGCGGATGAAAGCACCCCTGCGAAGCCCCAGAACGAACTGACCGCACTGGCGAAGGCCATCCGCGGGGTGGACGCCGACGTGCTGGCGCTCCAGGAAGTCGAGAATCGTGGCATCCTGGAACAGTTCAACCGCACCCACCTGGCCGACCTCGGCTATGAGCATGTCGTCTTGTTCGAAGGGAACGACCTGCGGGGCATCGATTGCGCGGTGCTGTCGCGGCTACCGGTAGGGCCGGTGACCTCGCATCGGCACGTCCGATTTCAAGATGGCAACGGTCGGCTTATGTCCTTTAACCGAGACTTGCTCCAGGTGGAAATCCAGCCGCCAGCCGGTCCGCCTTTTCATGTGTTTGTCGTGCACCTCAAGAGCAAACGGGACGGGGCAAACGAGACAGAGCCTCAGCGTCTCGGAGAGACTCGGCAGATCCGCAGGATTCTGGACGGCCTGCTGGAGCAAAACCGCGACGCCCTCTTCGTGATTTGCGGAGACTTCAACGACACCCGCGACAGCACACCGATCAAGGTGTTGCTCGGTGAAGGACCGACCGCCTTGACGCACTTCCTGGCGGACCTGCCCGCCAAGGCGGAGACCTATAACAAGCGGCCCGGCGGGATGATTGACTTCATCTTCGCTTCCCACGAGATGGGCCGGCGTTACGTGCCGAAGTCGTACCACATCGTGCCGGGCGAGGTCGCCAGCCACGGCTCCGACCACAACCCGGTCGTCGCGGAATTCGACTGGCGGACCAAGCCGTGATATTTAGCAATATATCATATCTTGTTAACGAATACGGACTGATCGCGGTCGTTGGCACACCCGGTTTTCGCCGCTCGCGGAGACCGAAATCTTTTTTTAACATTATAAACATCTTCTGAAACTCGCTACATACGATATCCGCCGTTGAGGCAGATCGCGGTTCTGCACACCAATCGAAATATACTGGCGTTTCTATTATAAACTTATTATTCGCAATATATTACGTTCATAATACATAGGTTAATAAGAGTCTCATATTATATTTTCCTGGTTCCTTCCGGCGAAGTGCTCAAGTTGCGAAACCTAATCTCCGACCAGCCAAAAACCGGAATCCGGCCTAAGCGAGGTGTTGACAGAGTTTGGCAGACAGCTAAACTCCCCGCCTTGCGGCAGGCGATAAACCGTGTGGCGGTTTCGCCTTCAAGGCGCGGTGGATTGGGTGCTCTCTGAAATCCGCCGCAGGAAACGGGTTGGCGGGTGGAAGCCTGCCGGCCGCAGGGAGCAGCCGTGGAGGAAAGGTCGTCATGTTCGTGCTCGATTTCGTCGTGGCGGCACTGATCGGCTTGATCGACCTGAACCCGTTGGTGGACTGGATTCTTACCCCGCTCGCGTGGCTCTTGACTTTCGTGGCGAGGTAACTAATCTTCCCGAGTCGTGTTGGTTCCGCGTCGCTCGACGCGGAGTGTTAAGGAAACCTTGTTAACAAGGAAGGAAAAACAATGGCAGTTTGGGATTTTGTGCTTGCTGCTCTGATCGGCCTGATTGACCTCAACCCGCTGTGGGACCTGATCTTCACCCCGCTCAGCTGGGCGATTCTGTTCTGGACCCGGTAATTGAGGTCGAGGCACAGGCCGGCGGCCGTTAATGCGGCCGACCGGCTCGCGCCAGCGGGAAAGCGGGCTAGCTTGTTCGATGTGGATCTTGCAACCGCGAATCCCGGCTGGTGCAGCAGTTCGCGTCGCCTCTGTGGTCTAACGCCGCAGCCGGGCGGTGCGAATGCCCGGGAGCCTGAAAAGGCGACCGAGGCCATTCGGTGCATGCTCGTAAGCGGGCACTGCACCTGCTAGCAGTTGCAGCGACAAGACGGAAGCGGGATCTGGATGCCAAGTCCAGATCCCGCTTCTTTTCGTTTGGAAACTTGCCCGCTAGGTTGTGTCGAACCTCGGTTGTGCGTCGCCCCTGAGGAAGTCTCCCAGCCGAGGAGGCGAATCTAATTCATAGAACCGGACTACTAGACTTGGTTTATACGTACATAGAGTCCGATAATGCTACACGGCATTCTTCCTGCCCACCGGGTATTATAGATAGAAAAGGTCATAATATATTAAATCAGGCTGACTACCGAACAGCTTCGGTGTTCAACTGGCCGAAGTAATGCCCGCCGCTCTTGCGAGACATTCGAAAGGCGTCGCGTTCTTGCGTCACTGCTGCCGAGCCGCCTCCGCATTTCTGCGCAAAAGTTCGCCCATCAAGAAGCTTGAATCCGGCTCCTCCAGCCGGCAGCCAACCGGCCGTAGGACACTAGAGAATCCGTCTTGCCGCCGTTCCACATTCTTCCGCTTCGATCAGGCAAGCGAGTCGGGCAACCCCGGCCCGTGGCCCTGCTCCGGTATGTCGCCGGAGCCTCCGGCTTGCCGGAAGCGGCGGCGGGCGACACGGCCGAAGGTTTCCAATGAATCCAGCCCCGTCCCGGCATAGCATTTGCAGGCCACCGGAATACTGCCTGGCCTAACGGTCTCTCGATGGTGAAATCGCTGCTTCGCGGCGATCGTCGGTGAACCCCTCGCCTTGCTTTCGGTCCTGTTCGGGGGCCGTTGCGGCAACTGAATGCGGCCGGCGGAACCTCGGAGAACTTGATCATGGGCGAATTGCTGCTGGGTGATGAAGCCGTCGGGCTGGCGGCGATCGACGCGGGCATCAGCGGAGTCTTCTCGTATCCCGGCACTCCCGCCACCGAAATCTTCGAATTTGTCGAGGCGAGAACGAAAGGCGGCGGGGTGGTCTCGGCCCGCTGGTCGCCGAACGAAAAAGTCGCCTACGAGGAGGCCCTGGGCATGTCCTTCGCGGGCAAGCGGGCCTTGGTCTCGATGAAGCACGTCGGGTTGAACGTTGCCGCCGATCCGTTCATTAACTCCGCGTTGACCGGCGCCCACGGCGGGCTGGTGCTGGCGGTGGCCGACGATCCCGGAATGCATTCCTCGCAAAACGAACAGGACTCGCGGATCTACGGCGACTTCGCCCAGGTGCCGATGTTCGAACCGTCCAACCAGCAGGAAGCCTACGACATGACCCGCGAGGGCTTCGAGTTGTCCGAGCGGCTCGGGCTGCCGGTCATCGTTCGTCTGGTTACTCGCCTGGCCCACAGTCGGGCGGCGGTCCAGACCTCCGCGCCGACCCCACCCAAAGAGCTGAACCCCTCGGATCGCGCCGCGGACTGGACCTTGCTGCCGGTCAACGCCCGGCGGCGGTTCCGGCGGCTGCTCGACCTCCAGCCGAAGCTCAAGGAATACGCGGAGCAATCCACCTTCAACGCCCTGGAACTCCGCGGCCCGAAGGGCATCATCGCGAGCGGGATCGGCTACAACTACGTTCGCGAGGTGATCGGCGAGGACTCCACCTGGTCCCTGTTGAAGATCGGCGTCTATCCGGTCCCGGCCCGGATGGTCCGCGATCTCATCAACCACTGTTCGGAAGTGCTGGTCGTCGAGGAGAACTACCCTTATATCGAAACCCAGATCAACGGCCTGCTCGGCGTCCCCGGCAAGGCCATCCGCGGACGGCGAAGCGGAGCCATCCCGATGGATGGTGAACTGAACACCGAACGGGTCCGCGCCGCCCTGGGGTTGCGGCCGATCGAAACCTTCCCGGCCGTCGAGCAACTACCGCCCCGGCCTCCACGGCTCTGCGACGGCTGTCCGCACTGCGACACCTTCAAAGCCATGCTGGAGGCGGCGGAAGGGTACGAATCGCGGGTGCTGTTCAGCGACATCGGCTGCTACACACTGGGGGCCTTGCCGCCGTACAACGCCGTGCAATCCTGCGTGGACATGGGGGCCTCCGTGTCCATGGCGCTGGGCGCGGCCAAGGCCGGGGCCCACCCCGTCATCTGCACCATCGGGGACTCGACCTTCATACATTCGGGCATGACCGGGCTGATCGCCGCAGCCAAGGAAGACGCCAACATGACCGTGATCATCCTGGACAACGCCACGGTCGGCATGACCGGCGGCCAGGAGATCTTCGCCACCGGCGAAGACCTGATCCGGGTGATCCGCGGTCTCGGCGTCAAGGAGGAGCACATCGTGCAACTCCGGCCCGTGCCGAAGGAGCACGAGCACAACGTCGCCCTGCTCCGGCGGGAGATCGAGCACCGGGGACTGTCCGTCGTGGTGGCCTGTCGGCCGTGCATCCAAATGACCCGCAAGATGGTGCAGGACGCGACCACCAGGAAGAAGGCCGCCGTGTCGTAGCCGTCGCCGCGGCCGGGAGCGAAAACCGGCCGCAGACCCGTCGTACCTGCGAGTGCCGGGCCACGGCCCGCATTCGCTGAGGAATCACACTATGGAATACAACATCATCCTGGCCGGCGTGGGCGGACAGGGCATCCTGACCACGGCGCAGGCCCTCTCGCTGGCGGCCATCCGCCGAGGTTTGCAGGTCAAGCAGTCCGAGGTGCACGGCATGTCGCAACGCGGGGGCGCCGTGCAGGCCCACCTGCGGATGTCCGACCACTACATCTACAGCGACCTGATTCCCGTCGGCCGGGCGGACATGATCCTCGCCGTCGAGCCGATGGAGGCCCTGCGTTACGTTCAGTCCCTCAGCGAATCCGGCGTCATCGTCTCGAACACCGTGCCGATCGTGAACATCCCCAATTACGGCGCGGTCGAGCAGGTCCTGGAGTGGATCGCCCGCTATCCGCGGCACGTGCTGATCGACGCCGACCGGCTGGCGGCCGCGGCGGGCTCGGCGCGAGCCATGAACATGGTCATCCTCGGGGCCGCCTCGGTGTTCATCGAAATCGACGAGGCCGACTTCCTGGCGGCCATCGAGAAGATGTTCGCCCGAAAAGGCAAGCCGCTGATCGACCTGAACCAGCAGGCGTTCATGCTCGGGCGACAGTCGGCGAATGTGTACCGCGAAGGGCTGCTCCGCGGGGCAGACAGCCGGTCCGTCCGCCAGTGGATCACCACCATCCCGGCGGAGGAACTGGGCAAGGGCCAGATCCCCGAACCGACGGCGCTGAGCCTGTTCGGGCAGGAATGCGAGCTGTCCCAGGCCGAGGCCACGGCGGTGGCCCAGCTACTGCTGGAGGTGGAACGCGACAAGCGGCGGCAGCTTTACGAGCACGAGGTCTACCGCGTGGTGGAGCTGGTCGGGGCCATCTCCCCGCCGCAGCACGTGTTCGTTCCCTCCGGCATGAGCGTCACGGCGGACATGCTGGCCCGGTTTCCCGGAGACCGCGTCGTTTTGAAGATCGTCTCTCCGGAAATCGTCCACAAGTCCGACAGCGGCGCGGTGGTCTTCGCCCACAAAGACCGCGATACCGTGGCCCGCGAGATCGACAACCTCATCGCCCGCCAGAGCGGCCATGCCTCGCGGATCGCGGGCGTGCTGATCGTCGAGTTCGTCGAGCATGGCGGTCAGGGCTTCGGCAAGGAGCTGTTCGTCGGCATCCGGTCGACGCGGGAGTTCGGCCCGGTCATCGCCGCGGGCCTCGGCGGCATCAACACCGAGTATCTCGCCCAGAAGCTGAAGCCCGGCCTGGCCGTGGCCAAGGCCCTCGCCACCGACACGACCGCCGAGGAGTTCTTCGAGCTGTTCAAGCAGACCGCGGCCTACGAGATCCTCTCCGGCAAGGCCCGCGGGCACAGCCGTATCGCCGCGGACGGCGAGCTGCTGCGGTGCTTCCGGGCCTTCATCGCGATTGCCAAGCGATTTTGCACCGACCGCGGGCCGGAGGGTCCCGACCTCCGCGAGCTGGAGGTCAATCCGTTCGCCTTCCGCCGCCAGGCCATGGTGCCTTTGGACGGCCGCGGCGCCTTGGCCACCGCCACCAAGCGGCCGCCGGGGCGGCCCGTCGGCAAGGTGGCCACGCTGCTGGAGCCCCGGTCCATCGCGATCCTCGGGGCCAGCTCGAAGCGGGAGAACTTCGGGCGGATCATCCTCAACAACATCAAGGACTGCGGGTTCCCCGTCGAGCACATGTACGTCATCAAGGACCAGAAGGAGCCGATCGACGGCGTTCGCTGCGTGGCTAATCTGGCGGCCCTGCCGGAGAAGGTGGACCTGCTGATCCTGGCCGCCGCCGCTCAGAACATGCCGGCCTGCGTACAGGAGGTCATCGACACGGGCAAGGTCTCGTCGGTCATCATCATCCCCGGCGGCCTCGGCGAGAAAGAAGGCACCGAGGAAGCCATGGAACAATTGCGGAAGACCATCACCGCGGCTCGCTCCCGGCCGGACGGCGGGCCGATCTTCCTCGGGCCGAACTGCATGGGCGTCCGCGCCCGGCCCGGCCGCTATGACACCTTCTTCATTCCCGACAGCAAGCTGGACCCGCGGCGGGATGCGCCGGCGCGGCCGCTGGCCATCATTTCGCAGAGCGGCGCGTTCATCATCACCCGCATGAGCAACGTCCGCACGCTCGATCCGGCGTTCGCGATCTCCATCGGCAACCAGATCGACCTGACGGTATCCGATCTGCTCCGCGCCGTGGGCGGCCGCGACGACATCGCGGCGATCGGCGTCTATGTCGAAGGCTTCAACGACCTCGACGGCGTCGCCTTCGTGCAGGCGGTCGAGGAAGTGACCGCCCGCGGCAAACAGGTCATCTTCTACAAAGCCGGACGCACCGAGGAAGGCCGCTCCGCCACCGCGGGCCATACCGCCAGCATCGCCGGCGACTACGACATCTGCCAGTCGGCGGCGGCGGCGGCGGGCGCGATGGTGGCGGAGACTTTCAAGGAATTCGAACAGCTTCTGGAACTGGCGACCGCCCTCCACGGCAAGGCGATCACCGGACGGCGAATCGCCGCCATCAGCAACGCCGGCTACGAAACGGTCGGCATGGCCGATTCGATCAAAGGCCCGCGACACACGCTGGAGATTCCCGAGCTTTCCCCCGCCGAGCAGGCCCGCCTGGAGGAGACCCTCGCCCGCCACAAGCTGCACGCGCTGGTCAACGCCCGCAACCCGCTGGACCTCACCCCGATGGCCAACGACCAGGCTTACGAGGACTGCGTGCGGGTGTTTCTCGAGGACGACGCGGTCGATGCGGTGGTGACTTCCTTCGTCCCGCTGACCCCGTCCATGCAGACCACGGACGACGAGATCAGAAACCCCGATTCGATCGCCCATCGGCTGCCCGCCCTGTTCCGCGGGTCACGGAAGCCGCTGGTGGTCGTGATCGACAGCGGCCCGGCCTACGAGAAACTGGTGCATGCCATCCGCAGCGGCGGCGTGCCGGTCTTTCGCTCGGCGGACGAGGCCCTCCGCTCGCTCGGGTTGTACCTGTGCCACCACACCGATCGAGCGGTGACCCGGCAGCGTCAGGGACCAGCCGCCTCGGCGATCGGCAAAAGCTCCGTCACGGCCCCCGTCTGATCCTCATCGAGGATTCAATCCGCCCCGACGCGATCCGGGCCGCCGTCGATCCGCTGTTGACCGCCGGCGTCGGCGGCGGACACCGGCTCATCCGCTTCCTTCCCCCGGCGGCCCCGCCTACAATCCTCCCGCGGGGTTCGACCGGCCCGCCGCTCGGGAGCAAGGCGATGCAATCTATTCTGAAGTGCCGCCTCTTTGAGGTCTATCGCGCGGCGATCCGCGGCAGGGACGGACGGGAACACAACTACGAGATCATTCGCCACCCGGGCGCCGTCGTCATCCTGCCGCTGTTGGCCGACGGCCGTTGTGTGCTGATTCGGAACCACCGTCTCGCGATCGACCGCGAGTTATGGGAACTGCCCGCCGGCGTTATTGAGCCGGGCGAACCGCCGGAACAGGCCGCTTGCCGGGAGCTTGAGGAAGAGACCGGCTACCGGGCGGCGTCCCTCCGGCCGCTGATCGCGTTTTATTCCTCGCCCGGCATCATGGACGAACTGTTGCGGGCGTTTGTGGCGACCGATCTCACGGAGGCGGCCCAACGGCTTGAACCAACGGAGCGGATTCGCGTGGAACCGCTGCCCTGGTCCGAGATTGTGGCGATGATCCGCGACGGGCGGATCGTTGACGCCAAGACGATCGTCACGCTGCTGCGATGGAACCTGGAGCGGAGTCAACCGCAATGAGTTGGCGGGACCGGCCTTACTCGACCGACGACGACTGCTGGGGCGGATCGCAACCGGAAACCGGGCTGCGGTCGTGGCTGGGCGGGATTCCATCCCCTGGGCGGGCGGTCAAGCTGATCCTGCTGGCCAACGTCGCCATCTTCGCCCTCTGTCTGATCACCGGCGGCGCCGGCAGCCCGGTTTATCGCTGGCTGGCCATGAACACCCGGCTGGTGCTGGAGGGGCAGCTCTGGCGGCTGTTCACGTTCACCTACCTGCACGACCAAGAGAGCCTGCTTCACATTCTGTTCAACATGCTCGGCCTCTACTTCCTGGGGCAGCCCCTCGAGCAGAGGTGGGGCGGCAAGCGGTTCTTCGCCTTCTACACGCTCGGCGGGTTGGTGGCCGTGCTGCTGTATCTGGTGATGACCACGATCGGCCCGCTCAGTCCCGAGGGCATCCTGGTCGGCGCGTCCGGTGGCGTGCTGGCGGTGCTGGGGGCGTGCGCCGTGCTCTTTCCGCAGTTTCGCATCATCATGGTGGTGTTTCCCGTGCCGATTCGCGCCGCGGCCCTGCTGCTGGTGGCGATCTACGGCTTCAACCTGCTGAATCAGGGCGACAACGCCGGAGGCGACGCCTGCCACCTCGCGGGGTTGGCCTTCGGCATCGTCTGGGGCTATCGCGGCGAACGCTGGATAGTGGCTTGGTCCGGCTGGCGGGCTGCGGCCCGTGAAGGCGCCTGGGAGGCGAAACGGCGTCGGCAGGAAGCCCTGGAGCAGGAGGTCGATCGCATCCTGGAGAAGGTCCACCGCGAAGGCATCGCCCGCCTGACCCGCGCCGAAAAGCGTAAGCTCGAAGAAGCCACGCGATTGCAGCAGGAAGCGGATCGGCGACACCGGGTGGGTTGAGGGCGGTCTGCCGAGAGTGCGGCGACTCGTTTACGGCTCCCCCCGCAGCAGGAAGCCGAGATGCTCGCCGATCGCCTGGCGGATGCTCTCTCCCGCGACCAACAGGGTGAAATGGTTGCCGGGGATCACCGCATGGCGGGCACGCTCCCCCAGCCGTTCCGCCATGGCTCGGCCGCCAACGGCCAGGTCATCCTCGGCCACGTCGATAATGAGCCAGCGGTTGCGGGTCCGGGCGAGGGCGGCGGAAACGTCGAACGTCCGCGAGGAAGCCAGATACTGCTGCAAGTGCGCGTTGTCGACCAGCGGAAACAGGTTCCGCATCACCTGCAAATACCCGCCGATGGCGTCGAACAAGCCGCCGGTCAGCGGGGTGTCCTGGGCCGCGACGATCACCGCGGGCATCTCGCTGGTCGGATGCTTGGCGAAGTAGTCCGCCACCACCAGGCCCCCGAAGGAAGCCCCGACCAACAACTTGTTTTCTCCGAACTGCGCCAGCAGGTCGGCGTAGTGCTCGAGCAGGGCCTCGACGGCCTCGGTGCCGGCGGCGACGGTGTGCGGCCTGCCCGCCGGGAGCCGGTCTGAGCAGAGATTGCCCGGCAGGGACAGCGACAGAGTCGGGAACGACCCTTTCGGAAAGACCAGCCCGACGTCGAGATAGCTGCCGCCGAAGCCGGGAACGGCGATGATCAACGGGCGTCCCGGCTCACCCGGAGAGTACTCGGCCCGAAGTCGAGTGCCGTCAGGCATGACCACGGTATCGCAGATCGCGGCGGCCGTCGCCGTGCAGGCCGGGCAGGGAATCGGAATCGGTATGACCTCCGTTCCGCAACCGACGAGGAAACACAGGCCCAGGAGGCCGCCGGCCCGAAGCACTCCGGCGGCTCGGCCCGCGCCCGTTGCACGCCCCGGTGAAGACATGGAATGCGGCCTCCTCTGCTCAACTTGCGGCGAGGGGGCAGCCGCGCCGGGCCGCCGCCCATCGGGGCCTTTCGTCAAGGCGGAATCGACACTTGAGACTGCCGGCGGCGGCCTGCCTCCCAGAACGGCCAAGGCCCGAGAGCAAAGCGGATTTGGTTGTTCTTGCCGGGATCGGGTAGTCGGGCGGCCACACACGAGGCGAGCTGCGGAACCGGACTCGCCTCCATCGACCTCGTTTCCACAGCCGGTGGCTATCGGGCGTTTCGGAAGCTACGGCGCGGCGGAGGCCGCCCGCCGGACGGGCTGGGTCGTGGGCTGCTCGGCCGGCTGAGTGGTGGCGGGCATCTTGCGGGCCTTGAGTTGCTTCTCGCGATACTCGTCGATGACCGCGGCATCGTGGGACGCGGCCCAGACGCCCGCGAGCATGGCCCCGGCCTCCAGCAGGCGATCCTCGATGAAGCGGCGGCCGGCGGGCTGGTACAGTTCGCCGGACTTCTCCAGGGCGTAGAGCGGCTCCACCTGGGTGTGAGACTTGGCCAGCCAGGCGCACAGCTCCGGCCAGTGGTCGTCGGAGACGGAGACTTTGATCGGCGGGCGGGCCTGGCGGCGAAGCCGATCGGCGGTGATGCCGAACTGCTCGATCAGGCCGCCGTCGATCAAGGCGTGAAAGTTCTTCTTCGTGGTGTAGCCCTTCGGGTTCGGTCCGACCCAGCCATTGTAATGCTCGGTGAGGTGGAGCGGTTGGGTGGCGTCGCCGACGAAATGGCTGATGATCCCCATGTGGAAGATGATGTTCTCGCGGGCCTGCCGCAGCTCGTTGTCGGTCACGCGATCGCGATATTGCTCATAGGTCTTGTACTGCGTCCAGCTTGCCGCCGTGAGCCATTGCAGCTCCGCGATGCGGTACGGGAGCAGACCGGGCACCGACCGGGTGTAGGCGGCGTCTTTGGCGGGATCAGAATCTTTGAACTCCTCCGGGTGTAAAGCGCGATACTCGGCCAGCCGGTCGGTGAATTGGCGACGCAGCGGCGGCAGGGTCTCCAGCGTGAGCCGGTACGGCGCCAGATGCTCGACATCGAGGTAGTGGTCCGGGTTGTTGATGTGGTCCACCTGAACGTGGCGTTGACCCCGCCAACGGTCCGGCTCGGCAGAGAGGTAGATCAGTCGCGCCCGAACCTCGGGGCTGCGGACCCACGCCGGCATCGTGTCGGGCAGGGCCTCCAGGGCCAGCTCGGTGATGATGGCGTGGCCTTGCTCATCCCAGGCGAAGGCCGTCGGCGACGGGGCCATGAGCAACAAGGCGAGAATCGCGGCAGCCCGAGTCACGACAAAACGACCACTACGGGCGGCAGACATGGGTAGGTTCCTTTCCTCCACGGCGGGGCGGCGCCCGGCGGGGAACCACCGATTGTAATCAGAGGAGGAGGGCATCGACCAGCGGTTGGATGTCGAGGCCGGTGATTTCCTCGTCTTCATCCATATCCGCGGTCCAGCGGTCGTCTTCCGTGGCGGCGGCGGGGTCGAGCAGCACGGTCACGAAGGGCGGCACGTCGTCGAGATCGACCAACCCGTTGCCGTCGAAGTCGCCCCGGATTCGGCTGGTGACGACGGCGGAGATCTCGAAGAAGATGTTCTCCAGGTAGGCGGCGCCCGGCAACGTCGAGTCGTCGATGGTGGAGAAACGCAGGGTGGCTTGATAGACGCCCGCGGAGGCGGCGGTGTCGTCGAACTGCACCGCGAAGTCCGCGTACCCCCCTACCGCGATGCCGCCGGTGACGGCGAAACCGGGCGTGCTGAAACGGCCGCTGGGGTTGCTCGTGAAGGTCGCGGCATAGACCTTCAGCGGCACCGTCAGGCCGGCCGGAAGGCCCACGTCGGCGTGGTATACACGGGCCATCTGGTTCGTAAACTGCCCAGGGGGATGGGTGCCGAAGGACAGCGGCGCCGTAAACACGCGACTGGTCGCCTCGGTGGAGGGTTTGGCGTGCTCCATGACGCCGCCGGACAGCGCGACCTGGCGATTGGGGGCGTTGATGGAATTGTTCGGCACCTGCAAATAGCCGAACTTGTTGCCGCTCGTGGTCGTCAGCATGGTCAGGGTGTGATTGTTGCCGCCACCGCCGGCCGGCTCGGTGAACGTGCCCGCCGGAGCGGTGAAGCCGGCCGGGGCCGAGAAGCTGTACTGCAAATCGAGCGCCGGCGGCGGAGCGGTGTTTTGCACCTGGATGACGGCCTGCACCGGGGCCGCGCCCAGCAGCACGACGCCGAAATTCACCGGCGGGATCGTGCCGATCTGCGGCGGGCCGGAGGGATCGAGCAAGTCCATCACCACGGGCAGGTGGTCCGAGGCAGCGTGCAGCGCATCGGCCACGGCGGCCCCCTCCGGAATGACCGGCGGGTCATTGATGTCCGCGTTGTAGTGTTCCCCGTCGTTGCCGAAAGCGCGATAGGTGCCCGTGATGTAGTCCACGCCCGTGCCGTCCCGCAGCGTCGCCGAAATGAGCAGAAAGTCGAAACGATCGTCCAGCCCGCCGCCGACCCCGCCGGGGGGAGCGGGTGACTGCGGCGTGTCGTTGTCCTGGTGCGGCGATTGCGTGTGGATGTGCCGGAAGGAGTAGTTGTTGCTCCAGGCGCCGGGCATGGAAATCGGATCGAAGCCGCGGCCGACGGAATCGGGCGTGCCGGTCAGTTGTACATACGCCCCTTCGCTGCTGCCCTGGAGATTCAGATCCCCCGCGAAGATGACCAAGGCGCCGGCCGGCAGGGCGTCGGCGTTGTTGCGAACGTCCGTGGCCTGGGCCTGCCGCAGGGCGGGGTCCGTGGAGTGCAGGTGCATGCTGTAAATGTACAGATCGCTGTTTCCGGAGGGATCGTCGTTGGGCCGAATCCGCCAGCGATAGGCGTTCCGCGGGCTGTCGGCCGGAGGCGTGACCGGCGGGATGATCGCGTATCCGGCGGTGATCTCGCTGACCTTGGCGGCACGATAGAAGAGGGCCTGATCGAGGTTCGACGCGGTGTTGGTGAAGGTCGCCGCGGAGAATCCGCCCGGTCCGCCCGCGCCGTTGAGCACCTGATCGCGGAAGGCGTTGACCGCCGTCTGGTTGGCGATCTCCTGCACGACGATGATGTCGGGGTTCGCCGCCGCCAGCACCGTGCGGAAGTACGGGTAGCGAGTCGACGCGGCACTGTCGAACTGAAGCAGGTTGTAGGTCGCCACGCGGATCTCGCCGACGGCCTCCACCGCCGGCCAGCACAGCACGAGCACCGCGGCAATCCGCTGGACCCAAGGCCCTGCCTTGTTCATCCGCTGTCCCATTCCCATGATACCCTCCATCGTCATCGCGGCACTGCCGACTCCGCCGATTATAACCTCGGCACCCGCCGCGAAACCAAACGAATTTCCCATCATTAAGGATCCATTAGGACAGGCTCGCACCTCGCCAACAGCCGGGACCGGTCCCGCCGCAAGTGCTCGCTCCGCCCATTATTAAGCATATTCGCACCCGAAGATCGCTCGCCCGGGATCAATCGAGGACGACGATCGGTTCGCCTGTTGCCGGACACCTGGTTCACACCAGAATACCTCCGGAGACAGGTCATCGGCCCGGAAGTCTCGTTCCTCGCACCAACGCACCGACCAGGAATCGCGGCGCCGTCGCGGTTCCATGAGCCGCCGCCGGCTTCGCCGGCAGGCGTTCTCGGCCGTAGACCCCAGCCGCCCGTGGGAGGACGAGCGATGCACATGTTCAATCGGACTTCAGCCGCCGAACCCAAGCCCGCACCCGGCGCCAGCTACAAGTTCCAGCGTACCCGCGAACGCTTGCGGGAGGCGGTCATGCGGGGGGAATTCGCCACCCGACTGCCGGGCGAGCGGGTACTGGCCCGGCAGTTCGGCGTCAACGCCAAAACGATCAACAAGGCGATCAGCGATCTGTGCGCGGAGGGGCTGTTGCAGCGGCACATCGGCCAGGGGACGTTCCTCGCCGACCGGCCGGACACGCCGCGGGGCCACGGCACGTTCGTATGCCTGACCCTTCCGGCCTCGGACGCCGCCGGAAGCCCGCTCCCTCCGCCGGCCGACCACTTGGGCCGCCTGCTCCGCTCGCAGGAACACGGCTGGGAGACGCCGCGGATCATCCGCCCGACTCCGGCCGGGACGATCCCGCTGCACGCCTGGCCCGCCCCCCTGCGTCACCGCACCAGCGGACTGCTCTGCTGCCCGGCATCGCCGCTCTCCTCGATGGCCGGGCGGTTTTCGGAAGAGCTGATCCTGGAGGCGGTTCGTCGCCAGGTTCCCGTGGTGACGCTGGGGGCAGCGGCCGGCCACATTCGTCTGGCCGCGGTCGTGCCGGACTATGTCGACGCCGGTTTCCGCATCGGGGATTACCTTTACCGGGCGGGTTGCCGACGAGTGATCGTGCTTCGCGGCGATCTTCAGAGCCGGGAAGTCGCGCTAGTCGTGGGGGGCTGTCAGGCCGCCGCCGAACGTCACCGCGGCGCTCTGTCCGAGCTGGCGATACCTCTGGAGAACCGCGCACCGAGTCTCGCCGGCCGGTTGAACAGAGTGCCGGCTACCCCCGATTCGTCAGCGGCGGGCCCTGTCCTCGGTCTGGTCTGTGTCGGCGGGCCGGCGGTGAGGGCCGCGCTGGCCGACCCGGACGTCGTGCGGCTGAGGGTTGCGGGGCGGCTCCTGGCCGCAGCCGTCGTGGAGCCGGGGAACCCGGTGGCGGAACTGGCCCGGCTGACCTCGTATGAGGTGGAGATCGCGCACTTGGCCACCTGGACGGCCAGGTTGCTCCTGGATCGTCGCGGGGCCCGCCAGCAGCCAACGGAGATCCTGGTGCCGGGAGTCTTGCGGGTCCGCCCGGCTGTCGCCGCCGGGGGTTCGGACGCGACGGCGAGTTCTCGCCTCACCACGATGGGCGGAGTCGGGACCACGATTTGAGTGTGCGATAGGGCACAGTCCGTCCGCCAAATCGGCGGTTTCACGAAGACTTCACGATATAGGCGTCGAATTCACCGGTTCTCCGGCCGGCCACGTCCGCCATTGAAGGCTGGGCGACCTTGGGGCATAATAGCCCTTTCAGCCTTCGTTGAAGGTTGCCCCGCCGTCCGCCGGGGGGGGCCGGCTCGTCCAGGCGGCGGAGTGGACCGATCGACCGGGTTGAGGTTGCGGAAAGGGTTGTTCGCTTATGGGCGCCACGTTGGAGGCCCTGCACCGCCTGCAGGAAGTCGAGCGGCAGATCGCTGAGGTTCGCCAGAAAATCGAACGCAAGAGGCGCGCGGTGAAGGCACAGGAGCGGCGGCTCGCCGAGTTCGACGCCAATATCCGCAACAAGGAAGCGGCCCTTCGCACCGACCAGATGGAAGCCGATCGCCTGAACCTGGACGTCAAATCCGCCGAGGCCCAGATCGCCAAACTCCGCCTGGCCCTGAACGCCGCCAAGACCAACAAGGAATACTCCGCGGTCCTGACCCAACTCAACACCACCAAGGCGGACAGCAGCAAGATCGAGGAAAAAGCACTCACGCTGATGAACCAGGTCGAGGCCAAGAGCCGCGAGCTGAACACGCTGCGGGAGGAACGTGCCGCCGAGGCCGCCAAGCTGAAGGAGCTGGAAGCCGCCTGCCAACAGGTGGAAAACGCCACTCGGGCCACCCTGGAACGGCTGGCCCAGGACCGGGCCCTTGCGGAGGAAAGCGTGCCCGCCCAGGCCCTGGACACCTTCAACCGCATCGCCCGCAAGAACGACGGGGAGGCCCTCGCCGGCGTGGTCCGCACCCATCCCAAGCGCGAGGAGTACGCCTGCGAAAGCTGCAACATGACGGTCACTCTGGAGCAGGTCAACGCGATCCTCTCGCGGGATGATCCGGTCCTCTGCAATACCTGCGGCTGCATCCTGTATGTTGACTTCGCGGCTCCGACCCGCACCCGCTGACCCGTCGACCGGCCCGCCGATCCATGAAGCTGCTGATTCACGTTGACGGTGGCGCGCGCGGCAACCCGGGGCCGGCCGGAGCGGGCGTCACCATCCAGGACGACGCGGGCCGCCGGCAATTCGAGGCCGGCTTCTTCCTGGGGCACATGACCAACAACCAGGCCGAGTACCAGGCGTTGCTGAAGGCTCTGGAATACGTGGCCCGCTGCCGCCCCGCGGAGGTCTCCATCCGCGCCGACAGCGAGCTGCTGGTCCGCCAGATCAACGGCGACTACCGGGTCCGCAACGCTGCCCTGGCGAAGCTCTACGAGGCGGCGATGGCCGCGCTGCGGGCCGTTCCCAAATGGAGCATGCAACACATTCGCCGGGAAGCGAATGCCCGGGCCGACGAACTGGCCAACCTGGCGATGGATCGCGGCCGGGACGTGATTCTCTTCGATGCGGCCGCCGAACCCCAAGGCACGGCCGGAACCTCCTTGGCTCACGAGCTCGCGCCATCGGACTCCGCGACATCCGCCGCCTCTCGCCGCGGCCCCGCCGCCACGGCCCCCCCAACCGTGCGGGTCCGCTGCACCGCCGCACCGGCCCGGCGAGCGTGCCCAGCGGCCTGTCGGGCAGGCCAGGAGTTTCTCTTTCAGGCCACGACCCCCGCGGGGATCTGCCTCTCCGTGGCCCGGCTCCTGCTGGACGCCGTTCTGGCCGTGCGGGCCGGGCATTCGGGGCCGCACGAGGTGATCTGCTTGACGCCGGGCTGCCGAGCACGCTTCGCCGTCGAAGTCGTCCCCTCCGCGCGCCTGAAGTCACCAGACTAGGGTTGCTCGCCGGGTCCGGACGCCCCCCGGCCGCCGTTCCGCCGCCGGAAGACCGCGGTTCGCTGACGCCGCAGCCTTCCGAAAAAAATCCTAATTTGGTTGGCGTACGGGTTGACGTTCGACCGATGTTAGGTTATGGTGCCAGTGGCATCGTGAGCCGCCCCGCCCTGTGCGGGCCTCTGCCGCTGAGCCGGTGTGCTGCTTGGCCGGCCGAAGAGGGGCCGCCCCTGAACCGGGCACAGGCCTTGTTCATCGGGCGGTCCCTTTCGGTGGGCCGGAAGGCCAAGCGAACAAGTTGTCAGGCCGCGGAGAAGCGACGATGATCACGATGTCGGTGGATGGATTGCCGCTCTGCGTGTTTGGCGGCGGAGAGGCGGCCATCGCGTGGCCTCCGCCACCGGCCTCGGCGAGCGGCCCGGCCCTCGCGGGCCCCAGCGGGTGCCGCGGTTGGTGGGGGCGGTTTCGTGCGTGGCTGGGCCGTTGCGGAACGAGCGGCGGTGAGAGCGTGACCCTGGCGTTGCCCGAGGATCGCGTGCCGCACTGGCTCGTCCACGGCGGGGAGGAGGCACTGCCCAGGAAGCTCTATCGCCGAGCCGAGACGGCCGCCGCGGAATTGCTCAAGCAGGTACGGAGCGGTCGAGGGCCTTTGCTCGTCCTCGGACCGCAGGGTTTGGCCGGGCAGCCCTGGCCGCTTCAGGAGGAATCCAGCCATGTCAAGCAAACCACGCACCGAATCGAGAACGAATCGGACCGCGGCGCGGCGGCAGACCCGCCCGAATCGCCCCGCCACGCCGCGCCAAGCCGAGATCCTCACCTACGTCCGCGACTACACGCACAAGAATGGCTATTCGCCGACCTACGACGAAATCGCCGCCCGGTTCGGCATCTCCAAGGTCACCGTCTTCGAGCACCTCACCACGCTCGAAGAGCGCGGGCTCGTCCACCGCGAGAAACACAAGGCTCGCTCTTTGCGCCTGGCCAGTCACCTGCAACTGCCGGATGACCGGCCCACATGCCTTCCGCTCGTCGGACGCATCGCCGCCGGCGCGCCGATCGAGGCGATCGAAGACCGCGAGATCATCGATCTCGAATCCCTCTTCTCCTCGGAGCACGGCCTGTTCGTATTGGAGGTGAAAGGCGACAGCATGATTGACGACCACATCGCGGAGGGCGACCTGGTCGTCGCCGAGCGCCGCACCACGCCCGCCAATGGCGAGATGGTCGTCGCCCTCGTGGAGGGGAGCGAAGCCACGCTCAAGCGCTTCTACCGGGAGAAGGGCCGTATCCGCTTGCAGCCCGCCAACCCCAGCTACAAGCCGATCTACGCCACCAACGTACAGATTCAAGGCGTGGTCATCGGAGTCATCCGCCGGGTGCGGTGAACGCCCTCAACCGCCGACGATGAATTGTCGCAGGACGGTCCCGACCAGCGACCGCAGGGGCATGTAGACGATTCCACCCCATAGGACGGTCGTCGCTGTGCTGATGGCCCCCGCCAGCGGCATGCAGCCGGGCAGCAGGCTCAGACCCAGGCCCGCCAGCAACACGGCGACCCCGCCGCGGGATCCGCGAAGTAACCGCTTTCCTTGATGCGCCATGAGGACCTCCATGCCGTGCGGAACCGCTCCATCAGCCGCGAACCGCTCCGCGAGCAGCTCCGCCATCGCCGGGCTTTTCACCGCGACAAAGCCTACAGCGCAAACACTTTGACTTCAACACCCAGGGCCTGGAACAAGCCTTCCAGCACCTCCGCCAGCCAGGCGAAAAACTGGAAGAACCCCAGGGGAAAAAGCGAAAGCCAGAACTCCACGATACTCTGCAAACTGATCGATTCCATGTGGTCAACCTCCGCGACCTTGCCGGGTCAGCTCGTCGGCGGGGATGCGGTCGGAACAGCCGACCGGCCCCCACGCAAGGTACTCAGCGCGCACGTCAACGGCGGTTCGCCCGCCGCCGCCCGAAATGGTGCTTCATGCCGACCAGCGACAACAGCATCACCGGCAGCAGCGTCAGACAGCCCACGCCGCAGACCGGCGCGGCCATGAACAAGCTCATCAGCAGGCTGAAACCCCAGTCGTCCGGGTTGCAGCCCGGCGGCAACGGCTGGGGAGAAGGTTCCGGATCGCACAAGTCGCCCACGCCGTCGCCGTCGGCGTCTGACTGGTCGGGGTTCCACACGGTTGGGCAGTTGTCCTCGCCGTCGGGCACCCCGTCGTTGTCATCGTCGCCGTCGCAGGCGTCCCCGATCCCGTCGCCGTCGCTGTCGGCCTGGTCCGGGTTGGGGATCAGCGGGCAGTTGTCCGATCCGTCCGGAACGCCGTCGCCGTCATCGTCGCCGTCGCAGGCGTTGCCGATGCCGTCGCGGTCGGTGTCGGTTTGATCGGGGTTCGACACCGAAACGCAGTTGTCCTGAGCGTCGGGGATGCCGTCATTGTCCCGGTCGAGATCGCACGCGTCGCCGATCCCATCACCATCCAGGTCGCTCTGGCTGGGGTTGTAAACGAGCGGGCAGTTGTCCTCGGTGTCGGGGATGCCGTCGTTGTCGTCGTCCCCCTCGCAGGCATCGGCCTGGCCGTCGCCGTCCGTATCCGCCTGATCCGGGTTGTACACCAGAGGGCAGTTGTCCTCGCCGTCGGGCACGCCGTCGTTGTCGTCGTCCGCGTCGCAGGCATTGCCCAGGCCGTCACCGTCGTTGTCGGCCTGGTCGGGGTTCGGAACGAGCGGGCAGTTGTCCGCTTCGTCCGGTATACCATCGCCGTCGTCGTCGATCGAGCAGGCATCGCCCACGCCGTCGCCGTCCGTATCAATCTGGTCGGGGTTATAGACCAAGGGGCAATTGTCCTCGTCATCGGGGATACCGTCGTTGTCGTCGTCGGCGTCGCAGTAATCACCGAGGCCGTCTCCGTCGTGGTCGCCCTGGTCGGCGTTGCAGAGCGCCGCGCAGTTGTCGCAGGCGTCGCCCACGCCGTCATGATCGCTGTCGAGCTGGTCGGGGTTATACACGTACAGGCAGTTGTCGCAGGCGTCGCCCACGCCGTCGCCGTCGCTATCGATCTGGTCGGGGTTGGCGAGGAAAAGGCAGTTGTCGGAGAAGTCCGAAACCAGGTCGACATCTTCATCCACCGTCTCGGGACTGATGAGGTACTGGATGAAGATCGGCACATCGTCCAGGTCCGTGTCCCCGTCCGCGTTCATATCGGCGCAGTGGCAATTCGGGAAGTCCGCGTCGGAATGCGGCATGAGGCAAAAGACGAAGAAATGCACATCCGCGCCGTTGACCAGGCCGTCCTGGTTCAGGTCGCCGCGGTATCGCGGACAGGCCCGCGGCTCACACTCGTCCGGAATGTCGTTGCCGTTCGCGTCAGCGGACCGTGATTCCAACAGATCGACGTCGTCGGGAACGCCGTTGTGGTTGCAGTCGCACACCTGGGCCGAGGCGGCGCCGGCCAGCAGCACCACCGCGAACACAGCCATCGCGACGGCACGGGTCATCTGGATCAGGCCGTCACGACCGTTGGTCAACAGATTGCTCCACATCTTCACCCACTCCTTGCGGCGGGGACGACCGGACCACGACGGCAATCTTCCAACCGTCGGCGGTCTCCTCCTGCCCGCACCATGCCTTGGCACTTGCCGCAGATTCTCCCATGAACGGCCCAATGCGGCCCCAGCGGGCCGACCCGCAACGCCCGAAAGCGATGCGATTTACTGTGATCGTGACTTGGCGGCCGAGGCTCCGCGGCGGCCAGGACGGCCGGCCGACCCGCCAGCTTGGCACGGCCGTTTCCCCCTCGATCCAACCGATGATAGGAATGCGTCACCCGCGAGATCAAGGCCGGGGCATGCGGTCCACCGCGGCGGAAACGGAGCGGAGCAGATCCGCGGGGCAGTCCACCCGTCGGCGGCAACGTCCGCGAACCGCCGGCCGGGCGGCGGCGAGGCCCCGCCGCCGATAATGGCGAAAAATCCCCCCTATGCGGGAGGCGTGCTCTCCGGCGTCAGTCCGATGGTGACGTGCACCACTCCGCCCTCAGCCCGGGTGGAGACCGTGCAGCCCGAGTGGTGGAAGACGTTGAGCATGGGCAGGTTTTCGCTCAGCACCTCGGCGAAGAAGGTCGAGATGCCCCGCTCGCGGGCGATCTCCACCAGCTTGCGGAAGAGATGCGTGCCCAGGCCCTGGTTCTGCCAGTCGTCCCGGACGGAGAAGGCCACCTCGGCGGTGTTATTGCCCTGGTCGTGGATATAGCAGCCCACGCCGACGACTTCCTCCTCGCCCTCCTGCCCGACCACGCAGATCAGCGTCATTTCCTGCACATAGTCCACATTGCAGAAGACCTGCAACCGGGTGTGCGGGAAGGACTTCATCGCCCCGTGGAACCGCAGATAGCGGGTCCGCTCGCTGAAGGAGTAGAACATGTCCTTCATGAGCGGCTCGTCCGCCGGCCGGATCGGCCGGATAAACACTTCCCGGCCGTTCTTGAGGCGGACGGTGCCCTCGTATTGGGACGGATACTCGGCGTGGGCCGGCGGCAGAATCTGCGTCGCGTAGACGATCCTGCGCTGCTTGGCCTTATGCAGCAGCTCCGAGCGAAAGTCGGGATGAGCGATGTTGATCAGGGCCATGGCCCGCTCGCGGAGGTTGCGGCCGTGCAGATAGGCCACGCCGTATTCGGTCACCACATAGTGCGTGTCGCCCCGGGTGGTGGTCACCCCCGCCCCCTCCGACAGGCTGGCCACGATTCGCGAGACCACGCCGTCGGCCGTCTCGGCGGTGCTGGGCAGGGCGATGATGGGCTTGCCGTTCCGGGCCAGGGCGGCGCCGCGAATGAAATCGGCGTGGCCGCCGATCCCGCTGTAGAACCAGGTGCCGATGGAGTCGGCCACCACCTGCCCGGTGAGGTCGATTTGGATGCCCGCGTTGATCGCCACCATGTTGTCGTTGCGGCAGATGATCCGCGGGTCGTTGGTGTAGTGCGACGGCCGCATCTCGATCTCGGGGTTGTCGTCCAGGAACGCGAACAGGTCCCGCGACCCGGCGGCGAAGCTGCCCACGATCTTGCCGGGGTGCAGCGTCTTGCGGCGGCCGGTGATGACGCCCGCCCGCACCAGCTTCATCACCCCGTCGGAGAACATCTCCGTGTGGATGCCCAGGTCGATCTTATCCTCCAGGAGGGCCAGGATCGCGTCCGGCACCCGCCCGATGCCGAGCTGGAGCGTCGCCCCGTCCGGAACCAGCCGGGCGATGTGCTGGGCGATCCGCTGGGTGGTTTCGTCGGGTTCATCCACGACCGGCCACTCCAGGAGCGGCTCGTCATGCTCCACCAGACAGCCGATGCGGCTGACATGGAGGAAGCAATCACCGAGTGCCCGCGGCATGTGGCGGTTCACCTGGGCCACGACCAGCTTGGCGGACTCGGCCGCCGTCTTGGTGATGTCCACCGAAACGCCCAGGCTGCAATAACCGTGTTCGTCCGGCGGACTGACCATGATCAGGGCCACGTCGATGGGAATCCGCCGCGTGCGGAACAACTCCGGCACGCGGGACAGGAAGATCGGGGTGTAGTCGGCGCGGGCATCGTTCACGGCTTCCCGGAGGCTGTTGCCGATGAAGAACGCATTGGCCCGAAAACTCGCCGCGTACCGCGGATCGGCGTAAGGCGCGACCCCCAGCGTCAGCACCTGCACCAGCTCGGTGTCGCTCAGGTTGCCTCCATATTTCACCAAGGCCCGAACCAGCTCCTGCGGCTCGCCGCAGGCCGAACCGACGAACACGCGATCGCCGGCCTTGATGTGTTTGACCGCCGCCGCGGCGGACACCAGCTTGTCTTGATAGACTTCCTGCCACTTTTGGGCCATTTCACGACTCCTTGGGCCGCCGGCCGATTCCTGCGCCGGGCCGCCGCCGCGACGCCGCCGGGGTGACTCAATTCTCGACCTTCAGGATGATCCGCGCGTCCGCCGCCACCGCCCCCCGGCC
>Ga0129299_1000513_pt1 | contig 24512 bp, 24 predicted proteins | sample ConPoolayeCmetaG_FD_94477 | JGI IMG/M metagenome (GOLD analysis project Ga0129299, IMG submission 94477) | Hot spring microbial mat communities from California, USA to study Microbial Dark Matter (Phase II) - Cone Pool mat layer C metaG ...
GGCGATCGTGATCGACCTGCGCAGCGACACCGTGACGCGTCCGACGCCTGCCATGCGCAAGGCCATGGCCGACGCTGCGGTGGGCGACGACGTGCTCGGCGACGATCCGACGGTCGCGGCCCTGGAGGAGGCGGTGGCCGAGGTGCTGGGCAAACCGGCGGCGGTTTACATGCCCTCCGGCACGATGACCAACCAGTCGGCCATCCGGGCGCACACCGAGCCGGGCGACGAGATCATCGTGGAGGCCGAGGCCCATGCCTACTACTACGAGTCCGGCGCCCCGGCAGCCCTTTCGGGGGTGATGTGCCGGCTGGTGTCCGGCAACCGGGGCATCTTCACGGCCGGGCAGCTGCGGGCGGCCCTGCGGCCGGCCAATCCGCATTTTCCGCGGACCCGCCTGGTGTGCATCGAGAACACCCACAACCGCGGCGGCGGGTCGGTCTGGCCGGTCCAGACCGTGGCCGAGGTGGCGCAGGCCGCCCGCGAGGCCGGGTTGCGGCTTCACCTGGACGGCGCCCGCCTCTGGAACGCCGCGGTGGCCGCGGGCGTGCCCGAGCATGTCTATGCCGCCTGTTTCGACTCGGTGAGTGTGTGCTTTTCCAAGGGGCTGGGCGCGCCGGTCGGCTCGGCGCTGGCCGGCGAGGCCGATTTCATCGCCCGGGCCCGGCGTTTCCGCAAGCAGTTCGGCGGCGGCATGCGTCAGGCGGGCATCATCGCCGCCGGAGCCCTCTACGCCCTGCGTCACCACCGCCGGCGGCTGGCCGAGGACCATGCCCATGCCCGGCGGCTGGCCGAGGCCCTGGCGGGCATGGCCGGCATCCGGCTGGACCCGGCGACGGTGCAGACCAACATCGTGGTCATGCAGGTGACGCGCGGAACGGCGCCGGAGGCTTCCGCCGCGCTCCGCCAGGCCGGTGTGCTGGTCAACGCCACCGGCCCGGACACGCTGCGGGCGGTGACGCACCTGGACGTCAGTTCCGCGGACATCGACCGGGCCGTTGAATGCTTCCGGCGGGTGCTGGGCGGGTAGCGGCCGGCCCCCGTCGGCCGGCGCGAGCTTCGTGCCGGCACGGGACAAGAGGAGATCCGCGATGTCCAGCCAGGCGGCCGTCCGTCGAACGCTGGTTCTGATGGTTCTGCTCGTCCGGGCCGCCAGGGCGATGTACGACGAGCTTGAAAAGACGGCCGAGAGCGAGAGGCCGCTGCGTGCCTGGCCGTAGAGGTCAGTCCGGGGACTGATCCACCTGCCGCCGCGGGGGGCCGGCGACGCACGGGCCGGCAGCGCAAAGGGGGAAGGAACTCCGGCCGGAGGGGTGCGGGCCGGATCAGGCGCCGGAGGCCTGGCGGATCTGTTCGCGCACGTCCTTGAGCGTCATGCCCAGGCCGGTCAGGGCCTTCTGGCCGACGCAGCCGGCCTCGGCCAGGATGCCCAGCAGCAGGTGTTCGGTTCCGACTTCGCCGCTCTTGAGCGCCCGGGCCTCCTCGATGGCCTTGGCGATCACGTTGCGGAAGTGGGGGCTGCCCGGCAGGCGGCCGAACACCCAGGTGTCTTCCATGCTGGTCTGGATGAGCTTGTCCACCGCCTCGCGCAGGCGGTATTCGTCGAGCCCGCGGTCCTGCAGCAGCCGGGCGCCCAGGCCGGTGCCCTCCCGGGCGATGGCCAGCAGCACGTGCTCGGTGCCGACGTATTCCTGCTCGTATTCGCGGGCGATCTCGTTGGCCAGCTTGACCACGCGATCGACCCGGGCGCTGAGTTTCTCGTACATGACCGGGCCTCCGGACGCGCCCGCCGGGCATCGCGCCGCCCGTCCTCACCCTGCGTCGCCGGGTTCTCACCGCGGCCGGATCAGACTATAGCCCAGGCTCACCAGGGCCACAAGCACCGAGGCCGCCAGCGTGATCTTGATGATCCGCAGGCGGTTGGCGATCTCGCGGTCGCGCCACTCGGCCAGCCGGCGGTCGATCTCATCGAGTTTGCGGTCGATCCGGGCCTCGATTTCGTCGAGTTTTTCCCGGACGTAGTCGTCGGCGGCGCCGCGGAGCTTGCGGGCGATGCCGCCGACCACGCCTTCCTCGGCGATCTGCCGCTTGAGCGACGTCTCCCGCTCCTCCGGCAGGAAGCGGTAGTTCTCGTCCTCGCCGGCGGCGCCGTTGACCAGCCGGCTGATCACCGAACCCATCCACCGCCGGCGGAGGCGCTCCAGCCGGCAGGCCAGCGGCTCGGCCGAGCGCATCCGGGCCAGCAGGAGTTCGTCGGGGTCGCTGTCGCACGCCGGCACGCCGCGCAGCCGGGCCAGGGCCACCACGCCCCGGTGGCTCAGACCGCGGATGTCCATCCTCCGGACGCGGGCGATCTCGCGGGCCAGTTCCTCGGGGCTCGCCGAGCGTCGCACCGGCCGCCGGGCCCAGACCACGATGTCCAGCAGGGCCTCGCGGGGCAGCTCGCGCAGCAGGGCGTGCCGCTCGCGCACCCGGCGCAGCAGCTCCTGGCGGCCCATCGACGACTTGAGGTTCAGCCCCAGTTCGTTGCCGTAGTGCACCAGCTCATCGACCGGCAGGTCCTCGAGAACCGTCGGGGGCGGGCCCCCGCCGGCCGGTGCCGGGTTGTGTTGAGGTTCGGCCATCACGATTCCACCAGGTGGTGCAGCCAGACCACCACGCCCAGCAGCAGCGTCAGAATCCCGATCTGCAGCCACTGGTCCCGGAACCGCCCGAAGCGGGTCCGCAACAGCAGGACGGTCGCGTACCGGCCCAGCACCTGCGTGCGCCGGTCGGTCTGGAAGAATGCCAGCCAGCTCCACAGGCTGCGGAGCGTGCACACGGTGGCGTAAACCGCGCAGACCAAGGTCAGCAGCCGGCGAAACACCACGAAGAGGTCGAAATCCGCCATACCGTCGCCCCTCCGGCGCTGCGGCCGCCCCGGCCAGGCCCGCGCGGGGCCCGGGGTTGCCGGACCCGCCGGCCGCCATCATAATAACCCATGCGGGCCCCGGCGGCCCAGTGCCCAGGCAACCTCGGAACCGCTCCATGGCCCGGCAGAAACAGACCGTCGTCTCCTTCCGCGTCGATCACCACCTGGCCGAGATCCTCAACCACCTGCCCGACAAGTCCGGCTTCATCCGCGACGCGATCCTGCAGCGCTTCCACGCGATGTGCCCTTTCTGCCGGGGCCGGGGCGTCATGCCCCAGGTGATCGCCCGCTGGTTCGCGGAACGGCTGCCGCCCTACCAGTCCGTCGAGTGCCGGTGCTGCCACTACCTGTACCCGGTGGAGGTGCTGTCCAGGGCCCGCCCGCCGCGCGGGCAGTCCTTCATCTGCCCTCACTGCCTCGAGCACGGGCACTCGCATTGAGTCGCCGCGGCATGGATTCGTGCGTTCCGGGCGCAGATCCGGCGTTTTCCTCCATGCCCCGCCCCCTGCAGTGCCGAGGGCCGCGGCGAACCGCCCGCCGGGGGCGGTCGTAAGGGGGTTGACGCTGTATTACGAAGTCCTACAATAACGGGTCGGGCCGCGGCGGCCGGAGCCCGCGGAGCCCGGAGGAGCCCAGGGAGGCCGCGGGTTCCCCCGACCCGGGAGGCGGCGGACATGCCCACGATCCTCAAACCCTTCCTGACCGGCGCCACGCGGCGTATCCTCACGCCGGCCATGGTCCTGGTCCTGGGCGTGTCGGGCTTCCTGTCCGCCTGCGGCCGTGAGCCGGCCGAGGACCGCTTCCGGGTCCTGTGCACTTTCCTGCCGGTGTATGTCCTGACGCTCAACGTGGTCGGCGACACGCCCGGCGTCGAGGTCGAACTGCTGCTGGAGGCCAACACGGGCTGCCCGCACAGCCACGCGGCCCGGGCCTCGGACCTCAAGCGTGCCGCGGCCGCGGACCTGATCCTGGCCAACGGCCTGGGCATCGAGCCGTTCCTCGACCAGCTTTCCGAGGCCGGCGGCCGGGCGGCGGTCGCGGTGATCACCGGCGAATGCGAACTCCTGGCGGCCAGGGGTGCCGGCTCTGCTGAAACCGCCCCGGCGGCGTCTGCGACGGCCGCCTGTGACCATCCCGGCCCCTGTGCCGGACACCATCACCATCATCACGACGAAGCTTCCCCCTTCAATCCCCACGTGTGGGTCTCGCCGGAGCAGGCCGCGATCATGGTCCGGGCGATCGTCCGCGAGCTTTCGCGTGCCGATCCGGTCCGTGCCGCGGCCTATCAGGCCAACGGCCGGGCCTGCGTCGCCCGGCTGGAGGCGCTGCGCGACGAGATGAAGGCCGCCGCCGCCGGCTTTGCCTCGCGCAAGATCGTCACCTTCCACAACGCCTTCGACTACCTGGCCCGCGACCTGGGCCTGGAGGTGGTGGCCACGCTGACCGTCGAGCCCGGCGAGCCGATTCATGCCGGGCGTCTGGCGGAGGTGATTCGCCGGGCCCGGGACGGCGGCGCCGCGGCCGTGTTCCGCGAGCCGGCCTACTCCGACCGTGCGGCCGAGATCGTGGCCCGCGACGCCGGCGTGCCGCTGTTCGAGTTGAACCCCCTCAACAGCCTGCCCGGGACGCCGGACGCCGGGGCATACGAGCGGGTGATGCGCGAGAACCTGGAGATCCTGCGCAAGGCCCTGGGAACGCGTGTCCAGCCATGAGCCGCACGTCTTCCGTCGCGACGACCGGACCGCCCGCCCTGCGGCTGCACAACGTGTCCGTGACCCTCTCGGGCGTTCCGGTGCTGACCGGCGTGACCTGCACTCCGGCGGCCGGGGTGATCAACGCGGTCATCGGGCCCAACGGTGCCGGCAAGACCACGCTGCTGCGGGCCATCCTGGGGCTGGTTCCATACACGGGGGTCATCGAGATCGGCCGGCGGTCCGACGGAAGGCCGCTGAAGCTGGGCTACGTGCCCCAGCGCCTGGACTTCGACCGCGGGATGCCGATCAGCGTGATGGACTTCCTCTGTCTGGGACTGCAGCGCCGGCCGGTCTGGCTGGGTCACAGGCGCAAGGCCCGGCTGCTGGCCGGGGAGTGCCTGGACCGCGTCGGCGGACGGGCCTGGCCGGATCGCCGGCTGGGGGTGCTCTCCGGCGGGGAGCTGCAGCGGGTGCTGCTGGCCGCGGCCCTGACCACCCGACCGGATGTTCTGCTGCTGGACGAGCCGGTGGCCGGCGTGGACGTGGCCGGCGAGGAGCTGTTCTGCGATCTTCTGGCGGCCCTGCAGGCCGAGGGGCGCTACACCATGCTGCTGGTCAGCCATGACCTGAGCATCGTGACCCGCCATGCCCGCTACGTGATCTGCCTGAACCAGACGGTGCAGTGCCAGGGGCCGGCTGTCGAGACCCTCAACGCCGAGAACCTCAGGGCCCTGTACCGGCACGACGTGGCCCTCTATGCCCACCACGGGGCCCACGAGGGGCACGCCCACGACTGCGGGGCGCCCGGCTGCGCCTCCGAACCGCCGCCGGCCGGCCGGGAGCAGCCCTCATGAACGCCCTCTGGTCGCTCTGGAACGATGTGCTTCTGCCGGCGGCCGACTCGGGCCTGCAGCGGCTGCTGCCGGAGGCCTGGCGCGACTTCCGCTTCATGCGCTACGCCCTGCTGGAGTGCCTGTTTTTGGCCCCGGTCTGCGCCCTGATGGGGGTGAAGGTCGTGAACTTCCGCATGGCCTTCTTCTCGGATGCCATCTCGCATTCGGCGTTCGCGGGCATCGCGGTGGGCTTCCTGCTGGCGGCGCTGCGCCCGGAGTTCGACCCGCGGATCGCCATGATCGTCTTCGGCCTGCTGGTCGGGCTGGGGATCGCGGTGGTCCGGCGGCGCACCGACCTGTCCAACGACACGGTGATCGGCGTGTTCTTCAGCACGGTGGTCGCCTTCGGCATCGCGATCATCACCGTCGGCCGGCGCACGGGCGATTTCCAGCGATATCTCTACGGCGACATCCTGACGCTGGATGCCGCGGACCTGGGGCTCTCGGCGCTGCTGGCGGTGCTGGTGCTGATTCTGATGGGCTGCAACTTCAACCGGCTGACGCTCATCGGCCTGAATGACGAGCTGGCCGCCAGCCGGGGCATTCCGGTGCGCCTGCACGACTACCTGTTCGCGGTCCTGCTGGCCCTGGTGGTGACCGCGTCGATCCGCACCACCGGCATCCTGCTGGTCACCGCCATGCTGATCGTGCCGGCCGCCGCGGCCCGCAACGTGGCCCGCTCCTGCGGCGGGATGTTCTGGTGGGCGATGGCGGTGGGACTGCTCAGTGCCGTCGCCGGCACGCTGGCGTCGTTCTCGGCGTGGTTCGACAACGTCGGCACCGGCGCCGCCATCGTTCTGGCCGCCGCCGCGTGCTTTGCCGTCAGCCTGCTGTTGGCCCGGCGTTGATCCGGCCGCCGGGGGCGGTGTGGCCCGGCCGCTGGAGCGCCGGGGCGTCTCGTGGTACAACCGCCCCGATGAAGCCTCTGCGCTGCGGTGGTATCGTTCCTGTTCTCCTGGCCTGGCTGGCTGTGTCCGCATCCGGGCTGGCGGCCGAAGGCCCGGCCAGCCGGCCGTATGACGGCATCGTTCTTCGGCACGAGGTCCGCCAGGATCCCCCGATGCGGCTTTTTGTCGCCGAGATCGACCTGGGGCACCCCGGGATCTCCGTGCGGGTCTGCCCGGGCGGGCCGGATCCCGACGGGCCCGGCGAGTGGGAGGCCACGCTGGCGGTGCCGACGCGGGTGGCCGCACGGGAGGGCCTGGAGCTCGTGGTCAACGGCGATTTCTTCAGCGTCCGCAGGGAGATGCAGGGTCCGACGACCCTGCCGGCCTACCGCCCCGACGTCTGGGCCAGCGCGATCGGTCCGGCGGTCACCGACGGCAGGGTGTGGTCCGTGTCCAAGGACGAGCGTCCCTGCCTGGTGGTCCGCAAGGGCGACCGGGTGTCGATCGAGATGGTCGGGCAGCCGCCGGAGGAGGCCCTGCAGGTCATCGCCGGCAACGTGATGCTGGTCCGTGACGGCAAGCCGGTGCCGAACGACAACGCCGACCGCCATCCGCGCACGGCCGTCGGGCTCGACAAGACCGGTCGCAGGCTGGTCATCCTGGTGGTGGACGGGCGGCAGCCGGGGGTCTCCATCGGGATGAGCTACGCGGAGCTGGCGGCCGAAATGATCCGTCTGGGCTGCGACCGGGCGGTGAACCTCGACGGCGGGGGCAGTTCGGTCATGGCCGTGCGCGACCCTTCCGGAGCCGGGCTGACCATCCTGAACCGGCCCAGCGACGGGCGCGAGCGCCCGGTGGTCAACGTCCTGGGCATCGACGCGGCGGACTGATCGCCCGCGCCGGACCGGGGCCTGGATGCGGCGGCCGCATCGTGCCGACGGGAAGGGGGGGGCGATGGCGGCCGGCGCCGACCCGCCGGCGGGAGAGCCGCAATCATGTCATCCATCGCGCCGGGACCGGCCGCATCGGCCGTCCGGCCCACCCGCGCCCGATTTGTCGTGGTCGCCCTGGCCACCGTGCTGGCCATGATCACCTACCTGGACCGCGTCTCCATCGGGTGCATGCAGAAGGAGATCCGGGCCGACCTGGGCCTGACGGAACAGCAGATGGCGTACGTCTTCAGCGCCTTTGCGCTGGCCTATGCGGCCTTCGAGGTGCCGACCGCCTGGTGGGCCGACCGCGTGGGCACCCGGCGGGTGCTGGCCCGCATCGTGCTGTGGTGGTCGAGCTTCACGATCCTGACCGGCGGAGCGTTCAACTTCGTCTCGCTGGTGGTCACGCGGTTCCTGTTCGGCGCGGGCGAGGCCGGCGCCTGGCCGGGCGTGGCCAGGACGTTCGCCCGGTGGATCCCGCAGCGGGAGCGGGGACGGGTCCAGGGCATCTTTTTCGCCGGGGCTCACCTGGCCGGCGGCCTCACCCCGCTGCTGGTGAGCGTTCTGCTGCCGTGGCTGACCTGGCGCGGCGTGTTCGCGGTGTTCGGCCTCATCGGGTTCGTCTGGGTGGCGGTCTGGCGGGCCTGGTACCGCGACGAACCGGCCGAGCACCCCGGGGTCAACGCCGCGGAGCTGGAGCGGATCCTCGCCGAACGCCGTGTGGGCGGACCGCACCCCACCGGCTGGGCATTCTGGGGGCGGCTGTTCGCCCGGCGCAACACCCTGGCCCTGTGCGTGATGTACTTCCCCAACAGCTTCGCGGTCTACTTCTGCATGACCTGGCTGGCGACCTACCTGAGCGAGCACCACAGGCTGGACAAGGCGGAGCTGGCCATCTTCGCGGGCCTGCCGCTGATGATGAGCATCCTGGGCGACCTGCTCGGCGGAGCGGCCACCGATGTGGCTTCCCGGAGGTTCGGGCTGCGGGCCGGACGGACCTTCGTGGGCGGCGCGGCCTGCGCGACGGCCGGGCTGGCCATGATCCTGGCCGCGACGACCGACCGGGGCATGCTTGCCGGCGGATGGATCGCCGTGGCGGTGGCCGCGAGCATGTTTTCGCTGGCCCCCTCCTGGGCAACCTGCATCGACGTGGCCGGCGAGCACTCCGGCGTGCTCAGCGCGCTGATGAACACCTCCGGCCAGATCGGCAGCCTGATCAGCCCGATCGTGGTCCTGCATCTGGCCCGGGGGCCGGGGGGCTGGAACGCCCCGCTGTACCTGATGGGGGCCCTGTTCCTGATCGGCGCCGCCGCCTGGTGCCTGATCGATCCGAGGAAGCGGGTGTTCGACTGAGGCCCGCCGGAGCCCGACGGGAAAGCACGGAGCGCAGGGCATGAATTCACGGGACCGCGTCTTTGCCGCCCTCCGCCGGCAGGTTCCCGACCGGGTGCCGGTGCTGGAGTTCCTGGTGGACGAGAAGGTCGCGCGGGCAGCGGTGCCCGGCTGCATCGACGCGGCCGACTGCATGGACCGCCTGGACGCCGACGGCGTGGGCTGCGGCGCGTTTTTTGCCCGGATCCGCGAGAACCCCGACGGCTCGTACGAGGACGAGTGGGGCGTGACCTATCGACCCGGACCGGAGGCCGTCGCGCATCCCGTGGCCGGACCGATCCGCACGATGCGGGATGCTGAAGAATACGTGCCACCGGACCCGCACGCGCCCGGCCGGCTGGGACGCCTGCCGGACCTGGTCGCCCGGTACAAGGGCCGGCGGGCGATCTGCTTCCACCACCGGGCGGCGTTCATGTGGTCGGCCTACCTGATGGGGCTGGACGGCATCCTCATGAACATGGCCGCCGAGCCCGGGCTGGTCGACCGGGTCATGGACGAGGTTCTGGCCTGCAACATGGAGATCGTGCGCTCGGCGATCCGGGCCGGCGCGGAGATCGTCGTCCTCGGCGACGATTATGCCGGCAACCAGGGGCCGATGATGAGCCCGGCGATGTTCCGCCGGTTCATCCTGCCGCGGCTGCGGCGGATGATCGAGCTGATCCACGAGGAGGGAGCCTTCTGCGTCAAGCACTCCGACGGCAACCTCTACCCCCTGCTGGACATGATCGTCTCGGCCGGGCCGGACGGGCTGAACCCCATCGAGCCGGCCGCGGGCATGGACCTGCGGACCGTCAAACGGCTGGTGGGGGACCGGGTGTGCCTGATCGGCAACATCGACTGCGGGCAACTGCTGCCGCACGGCACACCGGAGCAGGTCGAGGAGGCGGTCCGCCGGGCCATCGCCGACGCCGCCGGCGGGGGCGGCTACATTCTCAGCTCGTCCAACAGCATTCACTCGTCCTGCCGGCCGGAGAACCTCGTGGCCATGATCCGGGCCTGTCACCGCCACGGCCGCTATCCCGCGGCCGGGTGCTGAACGCCGGCGGCGTCCGGCCTGCATGCCCCGGGCGACGGTCTTCAGGGGGCCTGCCACTCGATGCGGGCCGCGTACTCGCGGGCGACGGCCAGGAACGCCTCGTAGATGCCCCGGACGTCGTCGTCGGGGCCGCAGGTCAGGCAGGGAATGGCGATCACGTCCGGGGCCAGCGACTCCATCACGTGGCGGTAGTCGGCCAGGTTCTCGGCCGGCGTGCCGGTGAACTCGAAATAGATCACGCCCCGGCCCTTGAAGGCCTTGCGGAACGCCGGCAGGTCTCCCTTGGAGAACCGGTAGGCCAGGTCCACCGCCCGGATCGGCGGGTCGTGGCTGAGGTATTCTCCGGCGCAGGGGTTGGGGCCGCAGTTGTGCAGCATGCCGCCCCCGAATCGCCGGAAGATGCGGTTGTTGAAGGGCTTGCTGAAGCGGTTGAAGCATGCCGGCGAGTACATCGCCGAGATGTCGTCGGAGCAGTGGCCCTTGCGGCCTTCCGGGTGCCACCAGTACGGGAAGTCGCTGCAGGTGACGTGGTCGATCCCGCCGGCCGCCTCGATGGCCGCCTCGGCGAAGCGGATGAACGTATCGGTGATGAAGCCGGCCAGATGCTCCAGGGCCTCGGGGGCCTCGACCATGGCCGTCAGGCAGGTCTCGCCGCCCAGCAGGGTGAACGCGACGCACATCGCTCCGCCCATGTCCAGGCAGGAGACCGGTATCTGCCCGTCGGTCCGCTCGACGAAACTGCGGATCCGCCGCAGCCCCTCGGGCACCAGCCCGTCGCTCCAGGGATCCGGCGGCCTGAGCCTGTAGACCTCGTCGATGTCGGTCAGCAGGGGGCGGCGGATGGTACAGGTCTGCTCGGGATTCTCGCCGAAGACCACCTCGCCGCCTAACGCGCTCTCGATGACCACGCAGCCGACGTCCGGTCGCATCGAGGGGATATAGTCGTCGGGCACGAGCTTCAGCGAGAGCTTGACCTTCTCCAGTTCCAGCTGGAACTGTTTCTCGCCGTCGAGGAAGTGGTCGCGCGTGGAGTAGCCCCAGGGGTTGGATTCCACCCGCAGCATGACCGGGATGTGGTCCACCCGGCGGTAGTCCCACACCCGCCGGATGCACTCCCGGCGACGCTCGATCTCGTCCATCATGGCGGCCGACAGCAGCGCCATCGCCCGGTCCCCCGTCGATGCCCGGCGGTCGCGATGCGCGGCGTCCGGCCGCCCGTCGCGCGCCTCCGGAATGACCGCGCCAGTATAGCCGGGGACCGGGCCTGCCGACAGCGGGACGACCGCCGGCCCCGGTCGGCGCGAACCACCGCCGTCGCGCCGGAACAGCTCCGGCCCGATCGACGGTGGTGAGGAGGGTGCACGGGAAAGACTACGGTTGCGGACGCTCCGCCAGAGAGCGGTCCTGACCCGGGGAGCGGGCCTGATGGCCGCGGGAAGCCGATGCCGCCTGCGCGCCTGCGGCCTCGAGGATCGCCCGGGCTGCCGGGGCCACGGTCGGCGTGGCGGTCAGGGCCAGGGCTTCGCGGGCGGCCTCACGCGGGCGGCCGGCCAGCAGCAGTCGATAGGCGTGCAGCAGCCGGGTCTCCGACGAACCGCCGTCCAGGGCCATCGCCCGGGCGATCGGAGCCGCGGCGGCTTCAACCTCGCCGGTGGCGATACACGCCTGGCCCAGGAGTCTCCAGAGCAGCGGTTCGGAGAGCCGGGCGTCGGTCGCCATGCGCAGCAGCCGCACAGCCTCGTGGGCCTGGTCCCGCTCAAGCAGGCCGGTGGCGAGCCGGGCCAGGACGCCGGTCGGGAAGGGCTCGACATCCCGCCCGATCAGCGGTTCGGCCGCCTGAACGGCCTCCTGGCAGCGTCCGTCGGCCAGCAGGGCCTCGACGGCCTCCTCGCGCAGCAGGCGGTTCTCGGGCTGCAGGCGCAGGGCGGTTGCGTAGCGGCGCGCCGCCTCGTCGCGGCGACCGAGCAGTGCGGCCGTCTGGCCCATCAGCACGTGGATGGCCGGATCCTGGTCGAAATCCGCCAGCCGCGGCTCCAGGGCCCCGGCCGCCTGTTCGAAGAGCCCCTGGCGCATCAGCACCTGGGCGTAGACCAGCAGGTAATCGAGGTTGTCCGGATCGGCCGAGGTGGCCCGTGCCTGCCAGTCGGCCGCGGCCGCCAGATCGCCGCGTCGCTCGGCCAGCAGGCCCTGCAGGTGGTGAACCGCGGCGGCCTCGGGTGCCAGGGCGGCGGCGGCCTCGACCGCGGACTGGGCCTTGCTCAGCTCGCCTTCTTCCAGGCGCAGGCGGGCCATCAGCAGGTGGGCATCCAGGCAGGCGGCGTCCAGGGCCAGGGCCTCGGCGCACTGCTCGGCGGCGGCTTCCAGCTGCCGGGCCTCGAAGCTGCGCTGGGCGAGCTGCAGCTTGATTCGGGCCCGGACCTCGCGCCACCGCTGCTCTCCCTGCTCGCGGGCGGTTTTGTGCTTCCCGCCGGCGGCACAGCCCCCCAGCAGCACCGCGACCGGCAGCAGCCACAGGCAGATTCGCGCGACGCGCATCAGCGCACCTCCTCTTGCGGCGCGGTCGCCGGCGGACGGCCCGGTCCGGCGCCCTGCAGCCGCCGCACGATGAAGTCTCGCACGATGCTGCCCTCGTCCTCCGAGAGGCACTCGGCCGTCAGCTCCTCCTTGAGCTGCAGGGCCGGCAGATAGCCGGGCTTGAGGTGCAGGGCCATGCGCGTGTCCCACAGGGCCTTGTCCAGCCGTCCGGCCCGGCGATGCTCCAGGGCCCACTCGTAGTGGGCCACGGCCAGTCGTTCGCGGCCGTGGGGCATGAGACCCCGCCGCAGGCCGGCGCGCACCGCCTCGATCTCCCCGGCCTGCTCGGCTCCGGCCCGCTCGTAGTCTTCGTCGTTCTTGACGATGTGGACGGTCAGCAGAATGATGACCTCCTCGCGGCCGGTCTCGTCGGTGGTGGTGCCGAAGAGGGTCCCGGCTCCGGGAAGGCTTCCGAGGTAGGGCACCTGGCTGCGGTTGGCCTGCGTGGCCTCGCGGAACAGCCCGCCGATGAGAATGGTGTAGCCGTCGCGGATCACGATGCTGGTGGTGACCTCGGTGGTCCGCTTGAACGGCAGGTTCGACTCATTCAGCCCGCCGCTGCTGTCCTCCGGGTGGATCTCCATGCGGATGTGGCCGTCGTCGCCGATGAAGGGCGTGAAACGCAGCTGGGTGCCGGTCTCGAGAAACTCGACCGTCTGCGTGGCCACCGTCTCGGTCACCGTGGTGGTCAGGTAGCCGTCGCGCCGGCCGACGATGACCTCCCCCTGCTGGCGGTTGAGGGCCAGCACCTTGGGGTTGGCGACCACCGTCGTGTCGGTGATCTGCTCCAGCGCCCGGATGAAGACCGCCACCTTGTCCTTGATCACGCCGAAGGTGAACCCCCCGTCAGGCACGAGGTTGTTGAAATCCGTGCGCCAGGTCATGTTGGTGTTGACCATCTCCGCCTGCGGGAGCCGGCCGGTGTTCAGGTCGGTGATGCCCGGCGAGACGGAGTTGAGGGTCTGGAAGTTGACGCCCGAGAGCATGTTGAAGTCGATGCCCAGCGAGTTGTTCTCGTTGAGCTGGGCCCGCAGGATGGTGGCCTCGACCAGCACCTGCCGGGGCCTGACGTCCAGCTCGCGGATCAGCCGCTCCACTTCGCGCATGCGGTCCGGGGTGTCGGAGACCACGATGACGTCCGGCCCGGTCAGCTTCATGGACCGCGCGCCCTCCGAGGAGGATCCCCCGCCCCCGGCCAGCGGCACGGATACGATCCGCCCTTCCTCGCTCAGCGCCGATTTGATCACCGGCTCCAGGTCGCGGCTGGACACGTAGTTGAGGTGGAAGACGCGGGTCTGGGCGGCCTCACGACGGGCCGACGTCCGCGCGGCGGCCTGTTCGGCCAGGGTCTGAACGTAGATGAAGCGCCCTTCCTCGACGTACGTACAGCCGTTGGGCATGAGCACCGCGGCCAGGGCCTCCTCGAACGATACGTCGAAGAGGTCGGCGGTCACCGTGCCGGTGACGCTGGGGCTGGCCACGATGTTGCGGCGGCTCTGGAGCGACAGCATCCGCAAGACCTCGCCCAGCGGCACGTCGGTCACGTGCATCTCCACTCGCAGGTCGGGACCGACCGCCACCGAACCGCCCGGCGATGAGCCGGCGGCCGGGGCTGCCTCGGATTCATCCTGCGGTTCGAAAGCTTCCGGCGGTTCGACCGACGCCTCCGGCATGGAGGCCGGGTGGCGGGTCTGCACCATCTCCCGCAGGGCCGACAGCAGCCTCCCGGTCATGCCCGCGGGTTCATGCGCCGCCGGATCCTCCGCGGCGATCTCCGGCGTCTGGGCGGCTCCGTCCCGGCCCAGGCCCGCGGCCAGCAGGGCCAGCAGCAGGGCCATCAGGTTGAACTTGAGTCCCCGCATCCGTGCGTCCACCTCTGATCCGTGCGTCTACTTCCGACCGGCCCGGTCCGTTCGCTCGACCGGCCGGCGCCCCGCCGGGGCCACCGCTCTGGATCCGGCGGCGGGCTCGGCCGGCTTGCGGGCCGGGTCGACGACCTCCACCTTGATCGTGCCCTCGCGCAGCAGGTCCAGCACCGCCGACAGCGAATGATCGATCCGGTCCAGCCGGGCGATCATCTCGTTGCGCTGCAGACCGGAGTCGGGAATCTGGGCCAGCGCCGGCTGCAGCACGTTGTCGGCCACCAGCCCGATCATGACGCCGACGACCAGTCCGGCCAGGAACACCCGGCCCGCCGGCCGCTGGAGCGGAGGCTGCGGTGCGGACATGGATTCCTCCCTACGGCCCGTGTTATCGGCGGCCCGAGGGGCTCTCACGACTGATTTATCCGGCAAATCCGGAACCCGCCCCGCGACTGCCCGTGCCGGCCCCGTCCGGGGCTTGCGGCTTGTCGCCGGGCCGCAGGGCAGCGGATTATCGGGCGTGCAGCCTGAGGACGCAGCCCGGCCTCACCTCGGTGCCACATTCCCCGGCGGGCTTGGCCGATACTGGAAACGCCGGGAGGGGTGCGGCACAGGAACGGCCGCCGGATCCGTCCCGGGAGTACCCGATCACCCGAGCCAGACGGATGGACGCCAGCCGCCGGATATCCCCAAGCCTCCAGACGCCCGGGCGCCGGGCCTTCAGCCTGGTGGAGATGCTGCTGGTGCTGGTGATCATGGCGGTGATGGCGGCAGTGGCGATTCCGAGGTTCAGCTCCGCCGAGGCCCGCCACCGCGTCGAGGCCGCCGCCCGGCGGGTGGCCGCCGACCTGGATCTGGCCCGGCAGCGAGCCCGCGCCGCCGGCGCGAATCGCAGCGTGATCTTCAATCCGGGTGCCGCCCGCTACCGCCTGCCCGGCGTAGCTCATCCGGACCGGCCCGGCTCGCCGGACGACTACACCGTCGAACTCGGGCAGGCCCCCTACGGGGCGGCCATCACTGCGGTCGATTTCGGGGGAGACGCCGCCATCGTGTTCGACGGGTTCGGAACCCCCGACAGCGGCGGGAGCGTGACCATCCGCGTCGGCAGATACGCCCAGACGGTCACCGTCGATGCGGGAACCGGCAACGCCACCGTTCCGGGGGCGCCCACGGCAGTCAACTGAGCGGCATGAGCGCGAATCATCGGACAGCACGGATGCGGCAGCACGAGACCGTCGCCGGCGGTTGGACCCCGGAAAGGGGCGGCACGCGGCGTGCCCGATGCGGCTCGATCGCACTGCCGAGCCCCTGGCCGTGCCGGCACGGCGCCGCGGGTCACCGACGGGCGTTCACCCTGGCCGAACTCGTGGTCAGCATGGCGGTGATGAGCGTGCTGCTGGTCGGCCTGGCCTCGGCGGTGCTGATCGCGTCGCGATCGCTGCCCGGTCCGGAGAGCCGCCTGGAGCAGTCGGTCCGGACCGCCGCCGCCCTGGACGCCGTGATCGAGGACGTCCGAATGGCGACCTGGTTCCTCGATCACACCGACACGGCCACCACCTTTGCGGTGCCGGATCGCAACGGCGACGGCCGGCCCGAGCGGATCCGTTATGCCTGGTCCGGAACCCCCGGCGATCCGCTGATCCGCCAGTTCAACGACGGGGCGGCCGTGAATCTGCTGGCGGACGTGCGGCAGTTTTCCCTGACCCTGGTACTGCGGGCCGAGCCCGAGACCTATCCCGGCCAGGCGGTGGAAGACCCGGTCCAGCGGGTGCTGGGCAGCTATCCCGTCCCCGCCACAGGCCCGCTGAAGGATCCCGAGAGCCTGACCATCGACCATCTCAACCAGGTGAGCCAGTTCGTCGAGCCGACCCTGCCGCCCGGCGCCGTGGGGTGGCGGCCGGCACGCGTCGCGGTTGTGGCCCGGAACCAGTCACCGGCCACCGAGACGCTGCGGGTCGAACTGCGCGAGCCGGGCAACGGCGTCCGCCCCTCCACCGTCGTCCTGGGCGGCGTCTCCGTCCCGGAGTCCAGCCTGCCGGGCAGCTACGCCTGGCGCTCGGTGGACTTTGCCGGCCAGCCGAGGCGATCCCCGGAGGCCGCGGTGTGCGTCTGCTTCAGAGGTGCGGCGGCCGGCGCCTCTGCGGCCGCGGTGCTGAACGCGGACGAGGACGCCGACGACGGCGGCGGTTTCATGACCTTCTCGAACAACGGCGGGGCATCCTGGATGTTCGACCCGCAGTACGCCCTGCAGCACGAACTGCGCGGCTTCGTGTGGCTGCCCGGACCGGAGGTCGCCGCCACGCGCCGCCGGGCGACCTCGGTTGTCGCCGGTCTGACGGCGGGCCCGGGGCCCACGAGCGGGGCCTCGACCACCGCCACGCTGCTGAACGAGCCCGAGCTGCTCAGCGGGCTCTGGGAGGCGGATTTCGACGAGAACCCCTGCCAGGACCGCAACGGCGACGGCACGCCCGACTTCGGCGTCACCAGCGGACTGTTCGACCCCGCCTCGCTGGTCGACGGCGTCTGGCGGGCGGATCACACCCTGAAGACGCTTCCGGCCAACGACTTTGCCGGGCTGACGACCGTGCGACTGCGGTTTCGCGGCACCACCGGGGCGATGCGTTTCCGCATCCACGCCGACTGGAGCGGCATGAGCTGCGCCGTACTGCACGCCTGGATCAAACCCGACGGCCGGGGCGGCCAGACGCTGGGGGTCTCCCATCGAACGGACGAAAGCACCGAGGAACTGCTGACCGACGTGCGCTATCTGACCGCGGATTTCGCCGAACTGCGGCTGCTGATCGATCCTCAGCTCGAGCTGGTTCATATTCGCGTCAACGGCATCGACCGCGGCACCTTCGGATACGCCCGGATCGGCATGGGCTCGGCCGACAGGTGCGCCCTGCTGTACCCGGACGTGCCCGGGGCCGGCGAGGTCGACGAACTGTCCATTCGCGTGGCGGAGGGGCCATGAAACCCGGCACCGTCAGACCTCCGGCAGGCCGACCCACGGCATCGAAACGCCGCCGGGCGCTTTCGATGATCGAGGTCGCCATCAGCACGGTGGTCATCGGCCTGCTGATGCTGGCCGCGGTCTCGGCCGCGGGCCGGGCCGCCCGGAACGCATCCGTCATCACCGATCGGGTCGCCGGCACCCTGCACGCCGGCAGGCTGATGGCCGAAATCCTGCAGCAGCCCTACCTTGACCCCGGCACCAGCCCGGTGTTCGGCCCCGAGGCGGATGAAGACCCCTGTATCCGCGGCGATTTCGACGACGTGGACGACTATCACGGCTGGAAAGCCGGCCCGCCGCAGAACAAGGCCGGCGCCGTCCTGTCGGACCTGGCCGGGTGGGAGGAATCCGTGACCGTGGCCTGGTGCTCTCCCCTGAACCCCGGGGTCGACGCCGCCAGCGACCTGGGGATCAAGCGGATCACCGTGACCGTGTACCATCACGGCGCGGAAGTCGCCTCGCTGACGGCCCTGCGGACCGCGGCGTTCAGCGCCTTGACCCGCCCGGGGTCGCCGGATTCCGAAACCAACACGCCGCCTGCCGCCGGGTTCTCGTGGGAGGAGGTCTCCGGCACCGGCGGCCTGCGGGTGCGTTTCGACGCCGGGGCCTCCGACGACGACGACGCGGCGGACGCCGGCTTCCTGACGTTCCTCTGGGACTTCGGCGATGGAACCGTCGCCGGCGGACGCACCGTCGAGCACACCTATGCCGCCGAGGGTACCTACGTGGTCACGCTGACGGTCATCGACGGCCGCGGAGGGCTGGCCACGGCCGTCCAGAGCATCGAGGTGCCGCCATGAGTGGTCGCCGGAGGCATACGCCGGCCCGGCCGGGCACCGCGTATGTCGCGGTGGTCGTGGTCTCGGCGATCGTCTCGGCCATCAGCCTGGCCGCCCTGTGGGCCGTGCGGATCCGCATGCGGACCGCCGAACAGGTCGGCCACGCCGCCGAGGCTCGCCTGCTCGCCCAGGCGGGCGTGGAAACCGCGGTGCGGGCCATCTCCCTGGACGCCGACTGGAGAATCAACGTCCCCCCCGGCATCTACATGCCCGAACTGCCGCTGGGCAACGGTCGCTTCACCTGGAAGATCGTACCCGAGCCCGAGTTCGTCGGCCAGACGGCGCCGCCGGTGCGGGTCTACGGGCGCGGCACAAGAACCATGCCGGACGCGCGGGAGGAAAGCGTGCGGATCCTCAGCGTTCTTCTGCGGAGCCCGGTCCCCAACAACGTGAACCTGCTGAGCAACCCCGGATTCGAGCGCGGCCCCGCGCAATGGTCGGACATGAACGGCTGCCAGCTTGTGGCGGCGATCAGCCCGGTCTACGCGGGCAGTCGCTCCCTGCGCGTGCACAGCAGGACCAGTGCGGCCTCCGGACCTGTCCAGAGCCTTGTCGGCCGCATCGCCCGCGGTCGGGCCTACGGGATGGAGGCTTACGTCCGCAGCATTTCATCCAACACCCGGGCGAAGTTCACCGTCTATGTCAAGGGAACCCTGTCGGCCGGACAGTTCATCACCGACAACACCGGCCAGGTCGTCACCACGGACCAGTTCCGCCGCATCACGATGAACGCGGATATCGACTGGTCGGGCCCGCTGGAGGATGCCTGGATCAGAATCGATACCGCCGTGGGGCAGCCGGTCGCAGGCTTCTACGTGGATGAAGTCGTGTTTCGCGAGAAGCCGTTGCCCAAGGTGGAGCTTGTTCCCGGATCCTGGCGGCAGGAACTGCAGCCTTGAACGCGACCACGATCCGGACTGGATGTCCACCGGGCTGCGGCCCGGCAATCAGCCACGCCCGTACACGTCGACAGCCGCCTCTGAAAGGCAAGACGGATATCCGTCTGGCGATTTTCGGTCTGATGCCTGCTGCTGAGGACGAGAGCCCCCGGAACGGCTCTTTGAAACTTAACTTCATATGAAACATGAACCTCAGAAGCGATTGGGCGTCCTCGGCAAATGCCCGCGATCCAGGTGTCGAACATCTTAACCTTCAGGAACCCTCGGCGCGGTGTCGATGACTGACATGCACCTGGGCCGAATCGACATCGGCCCGGATGGGGCCGACCGGGCCGCAGGAGGTCTGACCGATGCCCAGACCGTATGTTTTTCTGAGGCCCTTGCGGGGTTCCGACCGGCCGGTCGCTCCCTCAGGCTTCGGGCATTTGACGACGCCTTCGAAGAAAGGCGATTGACAAGACGGACCTGGGGGTCTTACGCTGGCGAAATCGTGACCTGACGTCGATCGGCCGAGTGGCGCGGGTGGTCGTGGTTCAGGTCTGGTGCCCGGTCCGGCCGGGCGAGTCAGTCTTCCTTCCCAAGGAGTGAAACCATGAAGAAGGCAGGAATCTTTGTTGTCGCGGCCCTGGTCGCCATGAGCCAGTTCGGCTGCAGCGGCTGGGGCGTCGCCCACGACGTGATCGCCCACGTCCTGGCGGTGGGCTGGACCGCCGACATGCTGAACCTGATCCCGTAAGGATCGGCTGCAGCCAAAGCTCACAGCCGGCCGGCGGTCGCCTGACGGACGGGTTCTCAGCGTCCGGGTGGCGATCGCCGGTCCGTTTGTTTTCGCAAGTGAGAGTTCGCCATGGAGAAAGGCTCCCTCTGCTTGGATGCGGGCGGATGCCACCGGCGGTGACCTCAGGCGGCATGCGCGGGAGGGTGTCTTCTCTGCATGCTCCAGCTCCCGTTCCTCCTTGTCGCACCGTGCAGGCGTTTACGGTGCTTCCGGCGGGGGCAGCGGTACGGTGTCGACCTGGAAATCGGGCAGATCCGGGAGGCTCAGCGCGCCGGCCGGCAGCCCGCGGTTGACCCGGATGCCGGCGGCCGGAAACGACGCGGCGATTTCGTAGCCTTCGGCTTTCTCCACCGTGCGCACGCGGACCGGCAGGTCGAGCCGGCGGTCGATCAGGAAATGCACCGTCCCGTACTTTTCGGCCATCTGGGTCCCGGGGATCGGCGTGCACTCGAGGTGGACGGTGTCCGGCGGGTCGTCGGGCGCCGCCGGCAGGATCCGGACGCGGAAATGGGCCAGGATCTCGGCCTTCTTCTGGCCGAAGGGCAGCGGGAACGGGCCCTGGCCCAGCCGGAAGACCTCCACGGCCTCCCCGGGCCGGACGATCTGCCGCCGGACGATGGTCCTGGTGGATTCGCGGGCTTCGGTGTACCAGGTGCCGTCGAAGGCGTGCCACTCCCGCTTGTCCCGCACGACGCCCTCCTGCTCGAAGCGGTCGAAGCGGATCAGGAAGCGCGGGTTGGGCGTGTCCTGGCGGAATAGAAGCGTGCCGGTGAACTTCTGCGTGTCCTCCAGCACCGGATCGGTCTTGACGAAGGTCAGGTCGGTCTCGATATCCCGGATCTCCGCCCCCCGGCGTTCGAGGCGGTCCAGGATGCGTTCGACTTCCGGATCCACCGCAGCCGGTGCGGACGCGACCGGCGCCGAGGCCGGTTGGGACGCGCCCGGCTCGGCCGGCAGCGCGGCCTGAGGCCGGCCGATCGCGATCAGCAGCCCTGGAATCAGGATACTCCGGCAGGATCGATTCATGGAGACTCCTTGAAGCCGGCCATCGGCATGCACCGCCGCGCGGCCGCCGGCGAAGCGGGAGCGATTCTACGGGGCCGTCGCCCGATCGGGCAAGCCCCGGCGGAGGCCGGAGCCGTTCGACCATGAGCTCGCCTCCGGGCTGCTTGCCGCGCCCGCGGGCCGCATCGATAATGCCGCCCATGACGCAGGGGAACCGCCCCAGAATCCTGGTCGCCGACCGGATGAGCGAGTCGGCGATGGCCCGGCTGCGGGAGGCCGGCGAAGTGGTCCTTCTGGAGCACGCCGACGAGGAGACCCTCGCGGCCGAGGCGGCGCGGTCCGACGCCCTGGTGCTGCGCACCTACACGCAGGTCACCGCCGGGGTCATCCAGGCGGCGGCGGCCGGCGGCCGGCTCAAGGTCATCGGCCGGGGCGGCGTGGGGGTGGACAACATCGACGTCCGCGCCGCCGCGCGGGCGGGCATCGTGGTGGTCAACACCCCGGCGGCCTCGACGCACGCCGTGGCCGACCTGACGGTCGGGCTGATCATCGCCCTGCAGCGGTCCATCCCGACCTGCGACCGGCGAATCCGCGAGGGCGAGTTCGCGAGCCTGCGCGGCGGGGCCTCGGCGCCATGCGAACTGCAGTACCAGACGCTCGGCGTCATCGGGATGGGCCGCATCGGACGGGCGGTCGGCGCCCGGCTGCACCTGGGCTTCGGCACCCGCGTCATCTACCACGACATCCGTGAAATCGGGCTGCTGCCCTTCGCGGCCGAGCCTCGCGGGCGGGCCGAGGACGTCTACGCCGAGGCCGACGTGGTCACGCTCCACGTTCCGCTGACGCCGCTGACGCGGGGCATGATCAACGCCGGCAGCCTGGCGAGCTTCAGACCGGGGGCCTGGCTGGTCAACACCTCCCGCGGGGCGGTGGTGGAGGCCGAAGCCCTGGCCGAAGCCCTGCGGTCGGGCCGCCTGGCCGGGGCGGCCATCGACGTCTACGACCCCGAGCCGCCGCCGCCGGACCATCCGCTGTTTTCCGCGCCCAACACGATTCTCACGCCGCACATCGCCAGCCGGTCGCGGCAGGCTCTGGCGGCCATGAACGACGTGGTCGAGGATGTACTGGCGGTGCTGGCCGGCCGCGAACCGGCCTGGCCGGTGGACCCGGAGACGGTCTGACCGCCTCTTTCAGGCGGCGGCGGAGGACAGGCGGGCTCGGGCCATCGGGCGACAACGATCAACCACACCTGCGAGGATGCGACGGATGGGCAAGTACCTGGTGACCGGCGGCGGCGGCTTCATCGGATCGCACATCGTCGAGCGGCTGGTCCGCGACGGCCGGCCGGTCCGCGTGCTGGACAACTTCTCGACCGGCCGGCGCGAGAACCTCGCGGGGCTGGAGGAGCGGATCGAGCTGATGGAGGGGGACATCCGGCGGCCGGAGGACTGCCGGCGGGCCTGCGAGGGCATCGAGGTCGTTTTCCACGAGGCCGCCCTGCCGTCGGTGCCGACCTCGATCGAGCGGCCGGCCGAGACGCACGACGCCAATGTCAACGGCACGTTCAACATGCTGATGGCGGCCCGCGACGCCGGCTGCCGCCGGCTGATCTACGCGGCCAGCAGCAGCGCCTATGGCGACCAGCCGCAGTCGCCCAAGGTCGAGAGCATGGTGCCGGACCCGATGAGCCCGTACGCCCTGCAGAAGCTCGCCGGCGAGTACTACTGCCGGGTGTTCTGGCGGTGCTGGGGGCTGGAGACGGTGGCCCTGCGCTACTTCAACGTCTTCGGCCCGCGGCAGAATCCGCACAGCCAGTACGCGGCGGCGATTCCGGCGTTCGTCACCGCGATCCTGCGCAACGAGCCCCCGACGGTCTACGGGGACGGCGAACAGACCCGCGATTTCACCTACATCGACAACGTGGTGGCGGCCAACCTGCTGGCGGCCGAGGCCCCGGAGGCCTGCGGGCGGGTGATCAACGCCGCCTGCGGGCAGAGCATCTCGATCAATGCGATCATCGAGCTGATCAACGCGATCCTGGGCCGCAGCGTGCGGCCGGTGTACGCCCCGCGCCGCCCGGGGGACGTCCGCGACTCGCTGGCCGACATCGGCCTGGCCCGGCGCCTGCTGGGCTTCGAGCCGGTGGTGCTCTTCGAGGAAGGCCTGCGTCGGGCGATCGCCTGGTACCGCGACAACCTCTGAGCCCGGCGGCTGCCCGGAGCATCCGGCGCGGCCGGGCTGCCGGGCGCGGAACCGGCTCAGGTCCGCCGCTCGACCACGCCCAGGCCCGGCCGGTCGCTCAGCGTGATCCGGCCCTGCTGTCCGCCGATGCCCTCGAAAGGGTCGTCGGCCAGCAGCAGGTGGCCGTCGAGATCGAGGTAGTCGACCAGCGGGGCGAGCTGGGCGGCCGCGGCGATGCCCACGGAGGTCTCGACCATGCAGCCCAGCATCACCTTCATCCCGGCCGAGCGGGCGGTGTGGATCATCTGCAGCGCCCGGCGGATGCCGCCGCACTTGCTGAGCTTGATGTTGATGCCGTCGAAGTGCGGGGCGCAGGCCAGCACGTCGCGGTAGCCCACGCAGCTCTCGTCGGCGATCAGCGGCGTCACTCCGGCCCGGCGAACCCCGGCCAGCCCCTCGTAGTCGCCCGGCGCGGTGGGCTGCTCGACGAACTCCACCCCGTAGCGGACCATCAGCCGGCACATCTCCATCACGTTGGCGGAGGTCCATCCGCAGTTGGCATCCACGCGCAGCGGCTTGTCGGGGGCCCCGCGGCGGATGGCCTGGAGGATCTGCTCGTCCTGGGGCGTGCCGACCTTGATCTTGAGCAGCGGATACCCGGCGGCCTCGGCGACCTTGCGTTCGATCACCTCGAGGTCGTCGATGCCGATGGTGAACGAGGTGAGCGGGACGCGCTGCGGGTCCAGGCCCAGCAGCCGCCAGACCGGCACGCCGAGCAGCTTGCCGACCAGGTCGTGCAGGGCGGCGTCGATCGCCGCGATGGCCGCCGATTCGCCCTCGAACCGCTCCCACAGGCGTTCCAGCACCGGCACGATCGCGAAAGGGTCGGACCCCAGCATTCCGGCGGCCGCTTCGAAGACCCGTTCGCCGGAGTCCAGGCTCTGCCGGTAGTAGCTGCTGGGCGCCGACTCGCCCCAGCCGACCACGCCGCGGTGCTCGATGCTCGCCAGGAGCACCTGGCGCGAGGTGACGCTGTCGCGCTGGGTGCGGGCGATGTTGAACGGATGGCGGAGATGAACCTCGCGCCGCTGCCAGGAAAGCTTCATGACGGCCTCTCCGCGGCCTCGCGTCGCCGCCTGTCGACGGCGCTGCGGTAGATGTCGTACGCGGGCTGATCGTAGAGCACGAACTCCACCCGCTCCAGTTCGGGGTGGGCGGCCAGGAAGGCGACGACCTCGTCGAGGGCGACGGCGCAGGCCTCGGCCATGGGATAGCCGTAGACTCCGCAGCTGATCGCGGGAAAGGCGATCGACCGGCAGCCGTGCTCGACCGCCAGCCGCAGGGCCGTCCGGTAGCAGCCGGCCAGAAGCTCGGCCTCCCCGCTGCGGCCGTCGCGGTAGATGGGGCCGACGGCGTGAATCACGTGACGGGCCGGCAGGTTGTATCCGCCGGTGATCCGCGCCGACCCGGTCCGGCAGCCGCCAAGCTTCCGGCATTCCTCCAGCAGCCCCGGGCCGGCTGCCCGGTGGATGGCCCCGTCCACGCCGCCCCCGCCGAGCAGGGAAGTGTTGGCCGCGTTGACGATGGCGTCGGCCGCGATGGTGGTGATATCGCCC
>Ga0129299_1000514_pt1 | contig 24508 bp, 20 predicted proteins | sample ConPoolayeCmetaG_FD_94477 | JGI IMG/M metagenome (GOLD analysis project Ga0129299, IMG submission 94477) | Hot spring microbial mat communities from California, USA to study Microbial Dark Matter (Phase II) - Cone Pool mat layer C metaG ...
CGGGCAAGGTGAAGTAGAACAGGCTGCCCGCGCCTATCTGGCTCTCCACGCCGACTTCGCCGCCCAGTCTCTCGACGATGCGGCGCACGATGGACAATCCCAGCCCGTGACCTTGAACGCGCATTTTGCTCAGTCGGCTAAACTCGGCGAACAATCGGACCTGCTCTTCAGGAGCCAAACCTGGCCCGTTGTCGCGCACCCAAAAACGCACATACGGCCGATCACGGTCCACTTTGTCTCCACCGCCTGCCTCGTACACCGCCGGCTGGAGCGGATTAGAAAGACGATCAGCGCCGAGTTCCACCCGCGGCGGCTTGCCGCCATATTTGATGGCATTACTGAGATAATTGACCCAAACTTCTTCGACCCAGGGTGCATATCCCCAGGCGATCGGCCAATTCTCTGGCGATGAGATTTCGGCCTGGCGATCGCTGATCAATGTCTCCAGGCGACTCAGCACCTCGGCCACTATGGCGCCCGTGTCCAGAGGTTCGATATCAACCTGTTCCAGCCTTCGAACCTGAGCCAGCAGCAGAAGTTCATCTATAATGCTGATCATCTTATAGCTGGTGTTCCTGATCTGCGCCGCCGTTCTTTCCTGTTCTTGGGGTGATAGCTGGGCTCGTGCCAACAATTCGCTGTAGCCAACAATGATGGACAAGGGGGTCTTCAGGTCATGGGCCACCGTGTGAGCGAACGCATCCAACTCTTCCGCATACTGGCGCAGGGACTCCTCCACCATTCGTCGTTCGACGACCTCTTCTTCCAGCAGGCGATTCTTCTCTTCCAGGCTCTTCTGCAACTCGCGCAGTTTCAAGTGTGTTTGAATGCGCGCTATGACCTCTCCGGGCTGAATGGGTTTCGTCACGTAATCTACGCCGCCGACCTCAAACGCTTTGACCTTGTCGGCAGCTTGATCTATGGCGCTGATGAAAATGACCGGGATGTCCCGCGTCCGTTCGTCAGCCTTGAGCCGGCGACAAACCTCATAGCCATCCATTTCAGGCATCATGATGTCCAGCAAGATCATATCAGGGGGCTCGGCTTGCGCAGCAGCCAACGCCGCCGCCCCACTGCTGGCCGGCCGCACCTTATACCCCTCCTTAGTCAATAAGTGCACCAAGAGGTGCAGATTGAGGGGGACGTCGTCAACTACCAGCAGGTCTGCTTTGTATGACTGGCCCTCGATAAGAGATTGCAGTTCCAGCGAGTCATGAGGCCGTTCCATAGGAGTTGTCACCTCCTCTCTTTTTCTTCGGCGAGTCTGCGGTTGGTTTGGTGGCACAAAGCCACGATTTCACCATACTTGAAATCACGCGCCAATGCAGTTAACGCCGTCGCCCCCATAAAACTATGATCGCTGATTCGTTCGATGAGCTGGTTCACGGATTCCATATCGAGCCGGATGGCGGCTTCTTCCAGGCGAGCCAACAAATTGGGCGGTACTTTCATCAGAGAAATGGCAGTCTTTTCCTCTTCCGTCGGCGAGGTGAGGTTCGCCGCTACGCCGGAGAAGCTCTGGGCAGCGTGCTCGGCAAATAGCCTGTCCACCTCCTGCACCTGTCGGTCAAGTTGAGCTGCTTCGTTCTTCAACATTTCCAGCAAGCCGTTGACCAATCCCAGGAGCTGCTCCCCGCTGCTGTTGATCATCTCCAGACCCTCTCGTTGGCGGGGCGTCAAATTGTCGTCGTTGACCATCAATTGACCAAAGCCAAGGATAATATTCAAAGGTGTGCGGAATTCATGGCTCAAATTAGACAGAAACGCGCTCTTGGCGCGGTTCGATGCTTCGGCAGCGTCCTTCGCCTGGCGCATGGCCTGCTCGGCGCGGATATGTTCGGTGATGTCCAGGAGCACGACCAATTGTCCTTCAATTTCACCATGCTCGTCACGCAGCGGAAAAATGCGCAAGTCGAACGTCTGTTGTCCATCCGGTGATGTGATCTGGATGTTTGCCTCTCCCGCTTTGATGTGACGAAGGAGCTCTGACCAGTAGTCCAATAACTGGTCGAGCGGCCGCCCGATTGCTTGTCCATTGCTGAGGCCCAGCAACCGCGCACCGGCAGGATTTATGTCGAGAAGGCGTGACTTCTTATCCAAGACCAGTATGGCCTCGCCAATGTTCTCCATCACTTTTTCCCTGGCCACCGGCACGATGTCTAAGAAATGGGCGCGAAAAATGCCCCAGGCGGTAACCGCAACGGTTATGTTGAAAGCAAGAGGCGTCAGGTCCAGATATTGGAACGGGCGCAATCCGACTAAGTACACCATATTGGTCAGCCAGGGCACCGCGGCACCGGCCACTATGGCACTTGCCTGGGTGCGGTAAAGGCCGCGCGCGTTCAGCCAGAAGCGCACCATCAGTGCCAGGCCGGCGGCGAACATCAGGTGAGTGTAGGCAATGAAGGCCCAGTAGGCCGGACCGCGGGTGAGAGCCGCCAGGGGGAAACCTGCCGCGGAGGAGACTTGAATGTGTGAATAATATAAATGGTGCAGGTGGTTAGTCCAGTGGAGCAGCAGAGTTACGGCCGGCACGATGCTCAACAGCGCCAGGGTGGTCCATTTCAGGCGGGGCCAATAGCCAGTATATTCGGACACAAAGCATAGCCAAGTCACTGGTATGGCGACGATCCCGACGTACTCAATCCTGAGCCACCATGTGATCGCTGACAGGTCGGCGCTGGCCAGTTCCATGCCATAGCTGAACGTCCATATTGCAACGGCCCACATCATGATCGCCAGCCACATCAGGCCAGCGCGGTCACGTCGTCGCCAGGTATATAGCCCGATGGCCGTGCACACCAGGCTACACGTGACCAGTGATAGAATGTAGCCATGCAACTGCCAATTCATCGCCTCGCGCTTTCTCTTGTTGCCAAGCAATACACCGAACTCGTTCAATTATACCACCCTTTGCCCAACGAAGCAATCCCAGTAATGTGTGCCTTTGACTTTTGGCCGATATTGTGTTAATATTAAAACATAGGTGGGCGACAGCAATCGCCCGCGTCAGTGATCTGGATCAAGTCGTAGTATCTTGGCATCACTGAGTGTGCTGCAGGGTACACTCATTATTATTTTTCATCATGATAGTCTTTCGTCATGGCTTCGCTCTCCGCGCGGCAGCAGGTTATTTGGGCTGAAGTCCCTATCATTTCTTTTATCAAGCCGATAGGTCGGAGAGCAAGAGCGGAGGAGAGAATACGGTTACAAATTGAATATTGGAGGGCACGCTTAATGAGCCTGGAATTCCTGCTACGCCTCATTGGGATGGGCGTTTTTGCGGTCGGGGGTTGGCAGTTAGGCGTATTTTTGGCGGGGCGAGCCGACACTCCTTATATCCGTTATGTGTTGGTTCTCAGCCTGGCCGGGGCTGCTTTGGGATTATTACTTACTCCTCTTTTAACGATCAGGCCCCTGGAATGGTCCCGCAGGAAAATTCGCCAGCTTCCTGCCCATCAGTTGTTCGCCGGAATTATCGGACTGGTTATTGGTCTTATCATCGCTGCGCTTTTGGCTTTACCTTTATCACTTCTGCCGGGGCCGTTCGGTCAGATTCTACCCTTCATTGGGGCGATTCTGTTCGGCTATTTTGGCGCAGCGGTCATGGTCATGCGCCAGCGGGATTTGTTCTCGCTGGTAGGCGGCCAGTTTTCGCGAGACAACGTCTCTCGTGAGGATGGCATCCTTCTACTTGACACAAGCGTCATCATAGACGGCCGTATTGCCGACATCAGCCAGACCGGATTCATCCGCGGCACGATGGTCATACCCCGCTTTGTGTTAAACGAGCTTCAACATATCGCCGACTCTCCAGACCCATTGCGTCGGAACCGGGGCCGTCGGGGGCTTGACATGCTCAATAAGCTCCAGAAAGACTCCGCCGTGCCTATCCGCATCACCGACATGGACGTAGAAGAGTTTCGTGAAGTTGACGACAAGCTGGTGCGTCTGGCGCGCAACCTCCGCTGCCCGATTATCACCAATGATTTTAACCTCAATCGGGTGGCCGAGCTGCAAGGGGTCGTCGTCCTGAATGTAAACGAGCTGGCCAACGCGGTCAAGGCCGTCGTCTTGCCCGGCGAGACGCTGTATGTGCGTATCATTCAGGAAGGCAAAGAGCCCGGACAAGGCGTTGGCTACCTGGATGATGGCACCATGGTAGTGGTTGAAAACGGCCGCCGTTACATCAACAGCGGCATCAACGTGGTGGTGAGCAAAGTGTTGCAGACATCCGCCGGCCGGATGATCTTCGCCCAGCTCGAAAACAACAAGACCTGAGTGCGGAAATTGTGTTACCGGATAGTGTTGACAGGCGACGCTTAAAGGAATTGCCTGCACCCGAACTGGTCGCTCTGATCGAGCCTCATTGGCGGGGGGTATTTGGCTGTTCGGCTCGCGCTGAAGGAACGGTTTTCCCCGTGGCGGCATGGCAGGAGACGTTTGTCATCGCGGCCAGAGAAGAGGCAACGTCATTGGCCGACCTGGTTCGGCTGGCTGAGCCGCTTTTTGTTGACGCGATTGTGAGCTATACTCCGGAGGCGCAGCAGTGTCTGAACGATGGTTTCGCCGGCGAGGTGCTTTCGGCTTTCCGAGAGGGCTTGACGGCGGTTGAGCCATTCGATTATGATCAGGTGAACCATTACCTGCGCGACCTGCGCTGGCGGTTCAAGTCGGATAAAGGGCTGACCGGACGCCAGGTAATGTCGGTCATTCGTGCTGCCCTGACGGGGGCGCTGGCCGGCCCTTGCCTGGTTGTCATGGTCATTCTTTTGGGTAAGGCGCGATGTCTGCAAAGGACATCGGCTGCGCTGCAACAAATATAATCGCGCACTTTGGAACTGGAGGTCGAGGGGGTAATCTATGACTCTGCGAGTTTACAATTCCTTGACGCGAACGAAAGAGGAGTTCAAACCCTTGCATGAAGGCATGGTTGGCATGTACGTCTGTGGGCCGACCGTGTATGACCATGCTCACATCGGCCACGCCAAAGTCTACGTGACTTTCGACGTGGTGAACCGGTATCTGCGTTATCTGGGCTACCGTGTGCGCTATGTCCAAAACATCACCGACGTGGGGCATTTGACCGACAACGCCGACGCCGGCGAGGACAAGATCCTGAAGCGCGCGATTTTGGAGCGCGTCGAACCGATGGAGCTCGTCGAGAAATACATGCGGAGCTATTTCGAGGACATGGACGCGCTGGGGGTGATTCGTCCAGATATTTCTCCCCGCGCCAGCGGCCACATCCCGGAGCAAATTGAGCTGATCAAGCAGTTGATCGCCAAGGGCCATGCCTACGAGGTCAACGGTTCGGTCTATTTCAGTGTGTCGAGTTTCCCAGAATATGGCAAACTGTCCGGCCGTCGTGTGGAAGAACTGCGCGAAGGCGCGCGTGTGGAAGTCATCGAAGAGAAAAGAGACCCGGCCGATTTTGCCCTGTGGAAGCGGGCCGAGCCGGGACACATCCTCAAATGGAACAGCCCGTGGGGCTGGGGCTACCCCGGTTGGCATGCCGAATGCTCGGCCATGGCCAGCAAGTATCTGGGCGAGACCTTTGACATTCACGGCGGGGGCCTGGAAAACATCTTCCCGCATAACGAATGTGAGGTGGCCCAGAGCGAAGCGGCTACGGGTAAACCCTTTGCCCGCTATTGGCTGCACAACAATATGGTCACCGTTGACGGCGTCAAGATGGGCAAGTCGCTGGGCAACGCGATTTTCCTGAAAGACCTTTTCAAGCGATACCCGCCTTTGGTCATCCGCTTTTTCATCCTGTCCAGCCACTATCGCTCGACAACGGATTTCAGCGACGAAGCCTTACAGGCCGCTCAGAAGGGCCTGGAACGACTTCACGGCACAGTCCTTCTTGTGCGCGAACGTTTGTCGCAAGCGGAGAGCGGTACTTTGGATGCTCAGGTCGCGGAGATGCTGGCTCAGCATAAGCAGCGTTTCCTTGAGTTCCTGGACGACGACTTCAACACGGCGGCGGCCATCGGCGAGCTGTTCGAGCTGTCCAGGGATGTCAACACGTTGCTCAATTCCGGTCAGACGGTCAGCCGGGAGACCCTGCAGGCCATTGACAATCTGTATCGCGAATTGGGCGGACAGATACTGGGCATTGTTCCCGATTCGCTGCCCGAAAAGTCGGTCACTGGCCTGGATGAGGCCCTGATTCAGCTCTTGCTGGACACGCGGGCCAGGCTACGCCAGGCCAAACAATGGGAACTGGCCGACGGCATCCGCAACGGCCTGGCCGAATTGGGAGTCATCGTCGAAGACCGGCCGGAGGGGTCGGTGTGGCGCATTGAAAAGTAGGGCCTGTCAACAATCAGAGCAAATGGCAGCTAATGTGCATCGCGCCGCCTGAATCGGTCGCACGGCTGCTACCTGGTCACTGTAATCGTCACATCTTTCGGCAAGGCCAATCCGGCGGCAACTTCGATGGCCTTGATGATGGCTGCTGGAACAGGGCAGGCCGGATGGGGCAGGCATTGTGGCGCCAGATGCAGCGTGCGCGGTCCCGCCCGCCGATAAGAGATCTCCTGATAAGCGTTGACTTCGCCCAGTTCTTCAATCAGCTTGCGCACATGCTCACAATCGCTTTCGACTTTCAGGCTAATTGTCTGACCGTCGTTCAGGGCGGTTGCGACGATTTGGGTGCGCATCGCACAGATACCTGCGTGAACTTCTACACGTGCCAATGAGCCCTCCTCAAAATCTTCGTTTTATGTGGCGGGTTGCCGATGTTCGGTAAGCAGTTTCGACAGCGCATCAACGATCAGGCGATGTTCAACCTGGTGCACCCGGTCAGTCAGAGACTCCAGCGTGTCATCGGGGTAAATCGGCACCGACTCCATCGCCACGACCGGCCCGGCGTCCACCGATTCGTCCGGGACGAGGTGAACCATCACGCCCGTCTCGCCCGGAAGTCCGGCCTGGCTCGTTGCGCGGTAGGCCTGAAAGGCCCGCTCGATGGCGTTCAGCCCGGGGAATTGGCCGGGCAGCGCGGGGTGCAGGTTCACCACGCGATTGGGAAAACGCCGCAGGAATTGCCCAGAGAGCACCCGCAACCAGCCGGCGAGCACCACCCACTGCACGCCATGGCGTTCAAGCAGGTCAGCCAGTTCAGCGTCTCGCATCCGGCGTGCCGCCTGTCCGGCGGACCTGGGCGGATACGGGAAATGAATGGCTGGCAGGCCATGCCGTGTAGCCCGTTGCAGGCCGAACGCTCCGGCCCGGTCGGAGACGACGCAGGCGATGGTCACGCCCGGCAATCGGCCGGCCTCCACCGCGTCAATGATGGCCTGCAGGTTCGAGCCATGGCCAGAGATGAGTATGGCGATTCTGACCGCGTCACTCATACGATCGCAACCCGGGGGCTGTCGTCCGACACGGCCGTTACTTCGCCGATCCGATAACTGTCGTCGGACAGCAGCCCAAGCGTCCGTGAGACATCCTTCGGCGAGACGATCACGATCAGGCCAACCCCCATGTTGAAGACGTGGTACATCTCTTCCGAAGAGATGTGGCCGGCTTGCTGGATGAGACGGAAAATGTCCGGCGTCGGCCAGGCGTCCTGCTCGATTCTGACACCCAGCCCCGGCGGCAGAACGCGAGGGATGTTTTCATAGAAGCCCCCACCAGTGATGTGCACCAGGCCCTTGATGTCTACACCTCGCGCCATGAGCCGGGTCACTGGTTCCAGGTAGCTGCGATGAGGGGCCAACAGAGCATCCCCCAACGTACCGGTGCCGTCGGGCATTGGCATATCCAACGGTGTGGCGGCCAGGGCTTTGCGGGCCAGGGAGTAGCCGTTGGTGTGCAGGCCACTGGACGGCAGGCCGATCAGCACGTCGCCCGCGGCAATGCGCGAACCGTCTATGATTTGGCCGCGCTCAACCCAGCCGACTATGGCGCCGACCAGGTCAATTTCTCCCGGCTGATAGACGCCTGGCATCTCTGCCGTTTCGCCGCCCAGCAGGGCGCAATTGGCCCGGCGGCAGGCCTCCGATATGCCGTTCACGATCTGTAGCACCCTGTCTGGGTCAAGCTGGCTGGAAGCGATGTAGTCCAGAAAGAATAAAGGCTTGGCCCCCTGTACCAGGATGTCATCAATGCAGTGGTTGACTAAATCGTGGCCCAATGTCTCGAATCGGCCCAGGGCAGCCGCGATCATCGTTTTGGTGCCGACACCATCCGTGGAAGCGACCAACACCGGATCCTTCTTGAGCTGTAGCCATTGTATGTCGAACAAACCTCCAAAGCGGCCATGTCCGCCCAACACCTCCGGCCCGTATGTGGAACGCACGATGGCCGCCATGCGTTGTTTGGTCTGAGCAGCGCGTTCAATGTCGACGCCGGCATCTTTATATGACATGTGTGCGGGGGTAGAGGCATGCTCTTCGGCCAAACCCGCGTCATCGTTTTCTTCGCCAGATGTGCTCATTGCCTGACTCTCCTTGGCCTCACAGCCTCTTGTGGCGCAAAGCCTTGGCGCCGATGTCGCGCCGATATTGCATCCCCTCGAAGCAGACAGCGCGCACAGCCCAATACGCGCCGGCGATGGCCGCCATAAGGTCGGGCGCCCGGTAGGTTATGCCCAACACGCGCCCGCCGGCGGTGACCAGCCGCCCCTTGTCGTACCGCGTACCGGCGTGAAAGACATGCGCGCCTCGAGCCTCGGCTTCAATCAGGCCCAAGATGGGCGATCCGGTGGAGCATTCATCGGGATAGCCTGGCGCGGCGCAGACCACGCATACACAGGACTCGGACGACCAGCGAATGGACAAACCTGACAGCTTGTCGTCGAGGCACGCCTCGATCACCTCCAGCAGGTCTGTTTCGAGCAAGGGCAGGATGGCCTGAGTCTCGGGGTCGCCAAAGCGCACGTTGAATTCGAGCACCTGCGGACCGGTCTCAGTGAGCATCAGGCCGGCATAGAGTACGCCGCGAAACGGCGCGCCTTCTTGTCTCATGCCGTCAATGGCAGGTTGCAAGATGGTCGCCGTAACCTCCGACAGGCCCGCCGCATCGAGGAACGGCGCGGGCGCGCAGCAGCCCATTCCACCGGTATTCGGGCCTCTATCGTGGTCGAAAATGGCCTTGTGGTCCTGCGCCGGAATCATGGGCACAGCCGTATATTGGTCGCAGAAGGCCAGCACCGACATCTCCTCGCCGGATAGGCCAGTCTCGATGACCACCTGCTTTCCCGCTTCGCCGAAAACGCCGACAATCAACGCCCGGTATAACGCCAACTCGGCCTGCTCCATCGTGTGACACACGGTTACCCCTTTGCCCGAAGTCAGGCCATCGGCTTTGACGGCTACCGGCAGGCCGAGTTCGCGCACGTGCCGCAGTCCCTCTTCATAGCTGGAAGCGACCCGGTAAGGCGCGGTGGGGATGCCATGGCGTGTCATGAACTCTTTGGCGAAGACCTTAGAAGTCTCCAGCCGCGCCGCTGCCTGCGTTGGGCCAAAGGCCCTGATCCCGGCCGCGCTCAGGCGATCAACCACGCCCAGCGATAGGGGGAGTTCCGGCCCCACCACGACCAGGTCAACAGCGTGAGCCGATGCAAAACGTTGCAAGCCTTCTATGTCGGTCACTCTGATCGGAACGTTCTGCGCGATGGTCTCGGTACCAGCGTTGCCTGGGGCGACGTAGATAGCGCCAACGCGCGGCGATTGGCGAAGTTTCCAGGCCAGTGCATGTTCGCGCCCGCCGCTGCCTACAATTAACACATTCTTCATTCGTGCTACCTGCATTTCCTTAAATTAAATCTGCTCATCACATGATAACCCCATCAAAGGCCAGCTTCTTGCCAGCTTCTTCGTGCACGACGAGTGGGTACGACCCTGAGAAACAGGCCAGGCACAGGTTATCAGCCGGCTGCCCGATGGTTTCGGTCAGGCCTTCGATTGACAGGTACCCCAACGTATCAACACCGAGCCGCTGGCGAATGTCCGGGACGCTCAGCCGGTGCGCGATCAGTTCCTCGTAAGTCGCCATGTCAACGCCCATGAAGCACGGGTGGCGGATAGGCGGCGAAGTCACCCGCAGGTGGATTTCCCTGGCGCCGGCGTCCCGCAACAACGACATAATCGGCCCGCTGGTATTGCCGCGCACAATCGAATCATCCACAACAAGCAACCGTTTGCCGTGCAAGTTGTCTGTGAGAGCGTTGAACTTGAGGGCGACGCCCAGTTGCCTGAGCCGTTCGTCCGGCTGGATAAAGGTACGCCCAATATAGCGGTTCTTCATCAGCCCTTCATTGTACGGCAGGCGGGTTGCAAGGGCACAACCAATGGCCGCCGCCGTTGCCGAGTCGGGGATGCCTATCACGACATCAGCATCAACCGGGTGCTCCACAGCCACGCGGGCGCCAAGCTCCTGCCGCACGGTGTGCACCAACCGCCCCTGAATGACGCTGTCAGGCCGCGCGAAGTAAATGAACTCGAAGGCGCACAGGGCGCGGCGCGCTGTCGGCAGGCCCTGGATGGCCTCGACGCCGTTTTCATTGATCGCTACAATCTCGCCGGGCTCTATCTCGCGTACGAAGGTTGCGCCGATGGTGGCCAGGGCGCACGACTCCGAGGCCACCACCCAGCCGGAAGACAATTGCCCCAGGCACAGGGGGCGTATGCCCCACGGGTCGCGCACGGCGTACAGGGTGTCGCGCGTCAGGATGGTCAATGAGTAGGCACCGCGGGCGCGCACCATGAACATTCGGATGCGGTCTATCCAGTTGTCGCTTGACGCACCGGCCAACATCTGGGTGATGACCTCGCTGTCCGACGTAGACACCAGTCCTACGCCGTGGCGCAGCAAATCGCGGCGCAATTCGGCCGAGTTGACTAGGTTGCCATTGTGGGCCAGCCCCAGTGGCCCCAGCGCCGATTCGAGCAGGAACGGCTGCGCATTGTCCACCCGCGATGCCCCTTTGGTGGAATAGCGATTGTGGCCGATGGACAGATGCCCCTTCAGTGGGCGAAGGGCGTCCTCGGTGAATACCTGGCTGACGAGCCCCATGGCCTTGTGCAAGCGGGCCGATTTGCCATCGGAGACGGCGATGCCCGCGCTCTCCTGCCCTCTATGCTGTAAGGCATACAGCGCGAAAAATGTCAGGCGCGCGACATCCTCGCCCGGCGCGTAGATACCGACTACCCCGCAGGCTTCGCGCGGGCGGTCAACACCCATTGCCGATAAGGTCACGTTCCCGGACATGTTCGTTACATCCAGCGTGTCCATAGATTTCTAACGGATTCCCCTCGTGTACTACGTCCAGAATTCACCTGTGTAACTACGTTTGTAGCGAGATTTCAAGATGTTGCCAATTCCTGGTCGTCCGTCAGGATGCGCTCTATTTGCGCTTGTTGGAACTTTACGATGCGCTCGCGCAGGCCAGGGTCGCTGAGGGCCAGGATTTTGGCGGCGGCCAGCGCGGCTGCGCCGGGTTCGAGCACGGTCAGAGCCGCGACGCCACCGGGCATGCGCAGCGAAGAGAACAGGTCGGCTCCCGCGAATCGGTCCGAGTACGGCGGACAGGCGATGACCGGCGCTGACACGTTGGCATCCACCATGCCAGACAGCGCGTTGGACCGCCCGGCCACGGTGATGTACACCCGCGGACAGTCGGTCATCTCGTAATCGGCCAGTATTTTCAACAGGTGCGCCGCGCTCTTGTGTGCCGATGCGATGCGGAATTCAGCTTCCAGGCCAAAGCCGGCCAGCTCCTTCCCAATTTCCTGCGCAAAAGACAGATCTGATTTGGAGCCCATGATAATGATAACCTGTCCTGCCATAAGCGTTTTTGTCTCCCCAAGAACCAACCTTCAGAAATTCTCAGTCAGGTCCGCGACCTGTGCGTATTTGGCTAAGATCAGGCCCAACCCATCGGCGTCAACCTGTTTCATATCGCGGTAGATTTGTTTGTCCAGCATTCTCTCCCGTTGGCCGCCCGGCCAGATGCGCCACGAGTCGTTGTCAATGACATCGGCGACCAGCAGGTGGCCCTCCGCGTCCCGTCCGAACTCGATTTTCAAATCTACCAGTGTCACATCCTGAGCGGCCCAGGCCATCTCCAGCGTCTCGAATGTTTTGCGCCCCAAGGCGGCCATTGCCTCGACTTCCGCGGCGGAGGCGATGCCCTCGCGGCTGATGTCTTCGGGCATGATCTGCGGGTCGTGCCGGGCATCATCTTTCAGGAAGAATTCGACCAGCAGCGGCTCGAAGCGCGTCCCCTCGGCAACTTCCGGATGTCTCTTGAGGTACGAACCGGTCGCCATCCGGCGCATGACTACCTCCAGGGGGATCATCTGGCAACGGCGAACCAGCATGGTCGTCTCATCCGTCTTTTCGACAAAGTGGGTAGGCAGCCCTGCCTGAGCGAGCAGCTTGAAAACGTTGCTGGTGGTGCGACAGCTCAGCGCGCCTTTGCCCTGGATTACGTTCCGCCGTGCGCCGTCGCCTGCGCTGATGGTGTCTTTGTGGACCATGTAGGCCAGCGCAGGGTCTGCCGGGTGCGCATAGATGATCTTGGTTTTGCCTTCGGCCAATTTTTCTCCAAATCGAACGTCCACCATAATTAAATTATAGCCTACCTTTCGTTTCATCCAATTTCTTCCAAATGAATTTTCAGTTCGGCGGCGAAATTGCGGGCACGGTCAACTGCGTCGCCCGTGTATGCCCGCAGGCCGAGCAACTCGGCGATTCTGTGTTCGGGAAGCCATTTCTTGATGGTCTCATCCGTCGCCAACAGGGCGGCCAGTGGATTCGGTTGCCCACCCTGAACGGCAGCCCAGGCCGTCTGGCTGTGTTCGCGGATGAGCTCGTGCATCTCCTGACGGTCTGCACCAGCCTTTGCCAGCTCCATCAACAGCGCCTCCGTGGCCGCGAAAATCCCGTACCGGTCGAGGTTGCGCTCGATGCTGCCTGCATGTACCGTCCAGCCGCTCACGATGCGGGTCTGGGTGCGAAGAATTTCATCAATGGCAATGAACGCTTCGGCCAGCACAATGCGTCGGTTGGCCGAATCGTCAAGCGTCCGTTCGAGCAGGCAATTGGCAGCGTTCTGCCAGGCCACTGCGGGCAGCGCGCCCACATAGCGGGCCAGCGAGCAAATCTTCTCGCTGTTGATGGGGTTGCGCTTGAAAGGCATGGCCGAAGAGCCAACTTGCCGGCGGCCAAAAGGTTCGGCCATCTCGCCAAACGGAGGCGATTGCAGCACCCTGAGGTCGAAAGCCATCTTGTGCAGGGAGGCCGCCAGTCCGGCCAGGGCGTTGAGTACGCGCAGGTCCTGCTTGCGTGGGTAGACCTGAGTGGTCAGCGGAAAAGGCGTCAGGCCCAGCCGACGCATGAACGCCGCCTCCAGGTCGCCAGCCGACCAGCCGGTGCCTTCCAGCAGCCGTGCGTATGAGGCCGACGTGCCCACCGCGCCCTTCAACCCCTTGCCACGGAGGGCCTGCCTGAGCGCGATGATGTCATCCAGGTCGAGCCACAGGTCCTGGGCATATTGGGCCAGGCGGTAGCCCACCGTGGTCGGTTCCGCCGGCTGGAGGTGGGTATAGGCCATGCAGGGTGTCTCAGCCCAGCGTTCGACCTGGTCGGCCAGGGTGCGCAGCAGTTCCGCCAGCCGCGCTTGAACGAGCACCAGGCTGTCGCGCAGGCGCAACACATCGGCATTGTCTTCAATGTCCATGCTGGTCGCCCCCAGGTGAATGATCCCACCGCCGACCGGACATTGTTCGGCGTAGGCGCGGACCTCGGCCATCAGGTCGTGATGGATCTCTGCTTCGATGGCCTGACTGCGCGCCAGATCAATGTCCTCCCGATGCCTTCTGAGGTCTTCAACTTGCTCTGAGGAAACGAGGCCAGCCTGGTGCTGAGCTTCGGCCAACGCCACCCACAGCCGTCGCCAGAGCAGCCGTTTGTGACGCTCGGACCACAGTTCGCGCATCGCGTCACTTCCGTAGCGCCAGGTGAAGGCCGAGAGGAATGTGGCGTGTGTGAAGCTGCCACCATTCATTTCCGAAGCTGGTGAGACGCCCGTGCCCGCGGCGTTGTCCGCGCTCGAATGGTCACCGATTGTCTCCATGCGGTTTAGCCTCCGAACAAATTCTGGGCGTATTCGATGCCAGCCCGAAAGATAGCCAGCCCCGATCCGCCGGATTCGCCGCGCGTCCAACGCGGGCGTTGGTAGGGCAGAACATGGTCCTCCGGGTGCGGCATCAAGCCAAATACATTGCCGCGCTCGTTGCTGATGCCCGCTACGCCTTCGGGTGAACCGTTTGGATTGCCCGGGTAGTCAACTGGATTGCCCTGACAGTCCACGTAGGTCAGCGCAATCTGGTCATTGGCTTTCAACCGGTGCCACACAGCTTCATCGTCGGCGAGAAATCTCCCCTCGCCGTGAGCCACCGGCACATACAGCAGTTCCTGCAATCCGCGGGTGAAAACGCACGGGCTGTGCGGGTTCGGTTTCAGGTATACCCAGCGGCATTCAAAACGTGCGCTCCGATTGAAGGCCAAAGTGGCCGCCCGGCGGGGTGGATGCCCCCGGCCTTGCGCTTGCGGCAGGTGGAAGGGCAAGAAGCCAGATTTGACCAAAGCCTGGAATCCGTTGCAGATGCCCAGCACGGGTCTCCCTTCCTCGATAAACTGTTCCATTTCGTCCCGAAAACGGTGTCGCAGGTCCAGAGCCAGCAGAGAGCCAGCGCCCAGGTCGTCGCCATAGGAAAAGCCGCCTGGCAGCACCAGCATTGCGTAATCTCTCAGGCGGCGGATGCCTGCTGCCAATTGGTTGACGTGGACGATTTCCGCCTGGCCGCCGGCGAGCTCACAGGCGTAGGCCGCTTCCACGTCACGGTTTGTCCCCGATGCGTGCAAAACCATAACCTTTGGTCTGCTCATTCGCCTACAAACTCCCGCCTCGCCAGGCCGTTTCAATCGCGCTCAGCTCCGCCCGGACAATTTCGCGCCCGTCCAGTCCCCGTATGCGGACAAACGGCTCAGCAGTTACCCTGCCGATGCGCGCCAGTGGGCAGCCGGCCATGACCTGTTCGAACGCCAGCGCGTCCTCCGGCGCAACCTCTACGGCGTAGCGTCCGTTGGACTCGCTGAAGCAGAGGGTCACGTCGTCAGGCAGGGACGTCGCGCCCGGTGCATTTCCCAGTTGAATGTCCACGCCGAGGTCGCCGGCCAGGGCCATCTCGGCCAGCGTCACAGCCCACCCCCCTTCCGAGCAATCGTGACACGCTCGGACGAGCCTTTGCCGCATGGCCTGATGCAGTGCTCTGGCGGTCTTTGGGCCGTCTCGGGCCGGCTGCGGCGCCCCATCACCGATGGCGTGTTGCAGGCGGTAGTAATGGCTGCCTCCCAGCTCGGTGCGGGTCTCGCCTACAGCGTAGACCAGGTTGCCGGCTCGCTTGAGGTCCATGGTCACCGCCTGTCGTATGTCCGGCACGATCCCCACCGCGGAAATCAGCAGCGTAGGTGGGATGGAGAGTTTCCTGCCTGTCGAGCCGTCGGTGTACTCGTTGTTCAGGCTGTCCTTCCCGGAGATGAACGGCGTCTGATATGCCAGGGCCGCATCGTAGCAACCTTTGCAAGCCCGCACCAGGTCCCCCATGCGGTCGGGCAGGTTGGGATTGCCCCAGCAGAAATTGTCCAGCAAGGCGATACAATCGGGGTCAGCCCCTACGCAGACCGCGTTGCGCACCGCCTCGTCAACCGCTGCATGGGCCATGAGATACGGGTCCAACGCGCCATAACACGGATTGATGCCATGGCTCACGGCAATCCCCCTCCAGCCTGGCACGCACATCGGCTTCAGTACCGCCGCGTCTGATGGCCCATGCTCTCGCGCGCCCACCAGCGGTTTAACCACTGTGGCGCCCTGTACCTCGTGGTCGTACCGGCGGATGACCGATTCCTTGCTGGCAACATTGGGGCTGCGCAGGATGTCCAACAGCACGTCGGTCAGGTCGCCCGTGTGGTGAGGTGGACGTGGGAAAGCGCGCGCTTCCCACCGCGCGCTCAGTTCCCGCTGAGGCGCGCCATCGTGCAGGAATGCCATCTCAATATCGGCGACGATTTCCGCGCCGTAAAACACGCGCAGACGCCCGTCGCCAGTGAATTCACCAATGTCGGTCGCTTCCACGTCCAGCGAGCGGCAGATGGACAACAGCCGTTCCAGATTGGCCGGCGGGACGGCCAGGACCATCCGTTCCTGCGCCTCAGACAGCCAAATCTCCCACGGCGACAGGCCGGCGTATTTCAACGGGACGCGCTCAAGCTGGACGCGCACGCCCAGCTCGCTTCCCATCTCGCCGACCGCCGAGGAGAGGCCGCCTGCGCCACAGTCGGTAATGGCGGTGTAGAGCCGCTCGTCGCGAGCCCGCATGATGGCCTCCAGTGCTTTTTTCTCGGTGATGGGGTTGCCGATCTGCACCGCGCTGCCGGATTCCTCGGCAGTGGTGTGCGTCAGCTCAGCGGATGAGAAGGTCGCCCCGCGCAAGCCATCGCGGCCCGTGCGCCCACCGACTACGACGATGCGGTCGCCGCGCCGGGGGGTGCGCGTATGCATTCCAATCGGCGCCAGGCCCAGACAGCCACAGAAGACCAGCGGATTGGCCTCGTAGCCCGGATCAAACAGGATAGCTCCACCCACTGTTGGGATGCCCATCTTGTTGCCGTAGTCCTCAATGCCAGCCACGACGCCCGTAAAGACCCGCCTGGGATGGAGGACGTTGGGCGCCAGCTCGCCGGTCTTGTCTTGAAGGCCAAAACACAGGACGTCTGTGTTGGCGATGGGGCGGGCCGAGACGCCGATGATGTCGCGGATCACCCCGCCTACGCCGGTATTCGCGCCGCCAAATGGCTCCAGCGCGGAGGGATGATTGTGAGTCTCGACTTTGAAGGACAGCTCATAGCCGCCATCGAAATCAATGATACCCGCGTTGTCAATGAAGGCGGAACGCACCCAGGGCCTGGCGACCTCCTGTGTGGCTCGCCGGATGTAGGTTCTGAGCAGGCCGTCAATGTGTTCTCGCCTGACCGAGCCATCTGCTAATCGTTCCTCGTAATGCACTCGCCCTCTGAACGTCTTATGCCCGCAATGCTCCGACCAGGTCTGGGCGAGGGTTTCCAGCTCGACATCGGTCGGGTCGCGTCCTTCCCATTGGAAGTAGGCCTGAATGGTGCGCATCTCCTCCAGATTGAGCGAGAGCAGGCGACGCCTGTTGATTTCCTCCAGTCCCGGGTCATCGGCCTGGCGGAGAGACACAACCTCGACCGCCGGTTTGTCATCCACTTGCGCTGCCTGCCGAACGAGGCCATCAGTCCGTAGTGGGCTGGCGTCCTTGAGAAGGAAAGAGGGGGTTGCGGCGCCCAATGTGGCGTGCTGAATGACGGGATTGTACAACACGTTTTGAGCGATGCGGTTTGCCTGCTCCACCGACAGCCTGCCATACAGAACGAAGCGGCGGCCGGTGGCGGCTGATTCGATTGGGGGCGCACCGATGAGCTGCGCGCCGCGCACGATATTTTCGGCCACGCTGTCGGTCACGCCGGGGTGGAACGTGACCTCAATGCCCCACTCTGAGGCCGCGGGTCTGGTGGGAGGCGGGCCGCTTTCTGTCACTCCTGGGGCGCGAGCGGGCTGGAGCTGGCTGATGCGGTAGTTTTGTGAAACCGGGTCGGCCAACAACTCGCGGCACAGCTTTTCCACGGCTTCCCCGGCCAGGTCGCCTCTGATGAAATACAGGTCTATCACCTGAAGCCGCTCCACCTGATAACCCAGCGCGGCTATGGCAGTTAGCAAGCCTTCAGCGCGCCCGTCAACGATGTGCGGCTTCAGCCAGACTTCGACGCGGTATGTGATGTCCGTCATGCCCGCTTATCCCATACTCCTGTAGTTGGGTGCTTCTTTCGTGATCATGACATCGTGGGGATGGCTCTCGATCAGGCTGGCCTGGGTGATGCGGGTGAACTGCGCCTTCTCGTGCAGCTCTCTCAGGTTTCTGGCGCCGACATAGCCCATCCCGGAGCGGATGCCGCCGAGAAGCTGATACATGTACTGGCTTAGCGGGCCCTTGTAAGGCACACGCCCTTCAATGCCCTCTGGGACGAGTTTAGCCAAACCGCCGCCCTGCCCCGAAGCATAGCGGTCACGCCCAGGCCCGCTCATGGCCGCCAGCGAACCCATGCCGCGGTATTCTTTGAATGACCGTCCTTCAAACAGGACCAGCTCGCCAGGGCTTTCCTCGAGTCCGGCCAGCAGGTTGCCCAACATCACCGTGTCCGCGCCAGCCGCCAGGGCCTTGACGATGTCGCCGGAATATTTGATGCCCCCATCGGCGATGATGGGGATGCCTCGGGCGTGAGCCGCCTGGGCGCAGTCCACGATGGCCGTGATCTGCGGCATCCCCACACCGGTGATCACCCGTGTTGTGCAGATTGACCCCGCCCCGATGCCCACCTTAACTGCGTCTGCGCCGGCCTCTATGAGGGCCAGCGTGCCCTCTGCGGTGACCACATTGCCGGCGATGATCGGCAGGCTGGGATAAGTCTTCTTGAGATAGTGCACGGTTTGAATCACACTGCGCGTGTGCCCGTGGCTGGTGTCAATGACGATGACATCTACACCTTTCTCCACCAGCGCGGCCGCCCGATCCGGCATGTCGTTCCCGACGCCCACCGCCGCCCCAACCAGCAGGCGACCAGTGGTGTCTTTGGCGGCATGGGGATAATCGCGTTTCTTCTGAATGTCCTTGACGGTGATGAGGCCCTTGAGCTGAAAATTGTCGTCAACCAGTGGCAGCTTTTCGATGCGATGTTTTTGCAGGATTTCTTTCGCCTCTTCCAGCGTGGTGCCTAAAGGAGCAGTGACCAGGCCCTCGGCCGTCATGAAGTTGCGAATAGGTTGGTTGAAATCGGTGACAAAGCGGATGTCGCGGTTGGTCAAGATACCGACCAGGCGGCCGTTCTCAGTGATTGGCACGCCGGAGATATGAAACCGCTGCATCAGCTCTTCGGCCTCGCTGAGCAGGGCATCCGGCGGCAGGGTTATCGGGTTTTCGATCATCCCCGACTCCGACCGCTTGACCCGGTCTACCTCGGCGGCCTGTTGTTCGATGGTCATATTGCGGTGAATGATGCCGATGCCGCCTTCGCGGGCCATGGCGATGGCCATGCGCGATTCGGTCACTGTGTCCATGGCTGCCGATAGAATGGGGATGCCCAGATAAATGTCCGCAGCCAAATGCGCGGTCAGCTCCACTTCAGCCGGCAGGATGTGAGATTCCTGCGGGATGAGGAGCACGTCGTCGAATGTGAGACTTTCTTTGGCGAACCGTTGGTTTGGGTTCATCAGGTTCGAACCTCCTGAAGAAAAATGGGGGCCGCGCCCACCTGAAAACATAAAAAGCCGACGAGTCGGCTTTCAGCGTTGAAACCTGTTTGGTTGAATGTGGTCAGGGAAAGCAGTCTGTCAGGACTCTTCGGGCATAAGCATACCACGATTTGGCTGGTTGCGCAAGTGGGCATTCATTCATGTAAAATGTCACCAATGTGGTATGGTTTTCTCAAATGATAATGTCCGTGGAGGGGGAACATGTCCATTGAAGATAATGAAGAAAAGATGACCATTGATGAACGACACAAGCACCAACGCCAAATGAAAACGCGCTATGAGCAAGCCGGTCATTGACCGACTACGGCGGCAGGTTGGGAAACTGTACCAAGTGGGATAACACGGCTGCGCAGAATGGCATGGATGGACGGGAGCGGGCTATTTTCGTGTCAATACCTGAACTGTGCTATAATGGGCTGGTGTTTCCATCGAAAGGAGTGATGAAGGCTGAGGAAAATGAAACGAATCGCGGTATTGACCAGCGGAGGCGACGCGCCCGGCATGAACGCCGCCATCCGCGCAGTCACAAGAGTAGCCATATCCAACGGATGGGAAGTATTTGGGGTCAGAAACGGCTATGCCGGTTTGCTTGCCGAGGAGTTCCGGCCACTGGGCGCTCGCGATGTGGGCGGCATCATGCAATTGGGCGGAACGATTCTGGGCAGCGCGCGTTGCCTGGACTTCAAGACCGAACAGGGGCGGCTGAAGGGGCTCAGGTCGCTCAACAGAAACGAAATTGACGCCCTGGTCGTCATCGGTGGGAATGGGTCACAGACCGGCGCGGCTGCCCTATCCAAAATGGGTTTCCCGGTGGTCGGCGTTGCCTCGACCATTGACAACGACCTGTATGGCTCGGACATCACCATTGGCGTAGACACTGCCCTGAACATCGCTTTGGAGGCCATTGATCGCCTCAAGGTGACCGCTTCGTCCCATCAGCGGGCCTTCCTGGTCGAGGTGATGGGCCGCAACTGCGGATACCTGGCATTAATGGCCGGCATGATCGGTGGCGCGGAAGCAGTGGTCATTCCCGAAAAAGAGACCGACCCAGACAAGCTGGCGGAGGAGATCCGTTCCGCCTACGAACGAGGCAAGCCACACGCCCTGATCGTGGTGGCTGAAGGGGCGCACTACAACGCCGCCCGACTCATGGACTTGTTCGAGCATAAGAAGGAGACGCTGGGCTTCGAGCTGCGCGCGACCATACTGGGTCACGTCATGCGCGGCGGACATCCTACCGCTCAGGACCGCTATCTGGCGACCGTCCTGGGCGCGGGTGCGGTGGATGCCCTGGCCCGTGGCGAAAGCGGCGTGCTGGTCGGCCTGATCAACAACCAGGTCACCACGACGCCGTTGGCGGAAGTGGTGGATGGGTGCAAGAGCCTGGATTTGAGGCTTTTGGAGCTGGCCGAGATTCTGGCCCGCTGAGCTTCCCCACGGCGTGTAGGCGCGCCGCTCATGGGGTAAGAAACGCCGCCCGCTCCCGTCATGCTGAGCCGAAGGCGAAGCATCTCGCGCTGGCGGGCGTTGAGATTCTTCGCTGCCCCTTCACTGCGTTCAGGGCTTTGGCTCAGAATGACGGGACAGGGTAGTTTCTGAGTAGTCTAGATATCGAACACGACGGTGGCCTTCAGGCCATCCTCTGTCTCCTGGATGGACAGGTCGTGATAGGTCACGGCCTTGATTTCCAGGCGGGGTTGCGCCAGGAAAGTCCCGTACACATCAGCTTCCACGTGGGTTTCGGTGATGGTCTGGATGTCGAAGCGCACGAACACCTCGCCGGTGGTGTCGTGCAAATACAGCAGTTCGCTCAGCCAATCAACCAACAGGGCTTCGCGGTCCGGTGCATCAATCTCCACGTGGTGTCGGGTGGTGTCAAACAGGCCATCAATGTCGCCCATCAGGGCAAACATGCCGTAGGCAGCGTTCTCAAACAGCTCGCGCAGGTCCTGCCCGTAGCACAAGATGCCCGTGTCGGCGGTGTAGCTCAATTCCTCGAAGCGCGGTCGGCCTGAGCTTACGCGGCCTGGGCTGCACTGGTCTGCGCGCAAAGGCTGCGGGTAGACGTTCTGCGAGTCCAGCACGGCTCGAGTCTGCTGGATGTCGCGCTCGATCTGCGCATACAGCGCGTTCACGCTGTCGAAGCGCTGTTCGGGCCGCAACCACTGCACGAACTCGACAAGCAGGTCACAGCCGTAGATATTCTCGTTGAAGTCGAGGATATGGACTTCTATGGTCCGCTCGCCGTTGTCAAAACTGGGTCGGTAGCCGATATTCACCACACCTTTGCGTCTCTCATCGCCCACAACGGCCCAGACGGCATAGATGCCATTCGCCGGCACGGCGCGATTGGCGCGAACCTGCAAGTTGGCCGTAGGAATGCCATAGCGCCGCCCTCGCCCGGCGCCGTGCACCACCTCGCCAGACAGGCTATGGTAGCGGTTCAACAGGCGGGCGGCCTCGCCAACCCGGCCCTCGGTGAGCAACTGCCGTATGCGCGTGCTGCTGACCACCTGCCCGTCCAGGGTGAAAGGCGGTACGACGCGCACTTCAAAGCCGAGCTGTTGGCCGATGAGCGAGAGGGTGGCCACGTCGCCCTCGCGGCCTCGTCCCAGAGCGAAACCCTGGCCAATCCACAGCTCCCTGATACGCAACGGCCCATTAATCCTGGCGATGAAGTCGCGAGCGGGAGTATTGGCCAGTCTCAGGTCAAATGGCAGGATGATCAGTATGTCCAGCCCCAGCCGCTCCAAAAGCATCGCTTTTTGGCCCGGCGTAGTCAGGTATTTCGGAGGGTTATCAGGCATCAAAATGGCGTTGGGGTGAGGGTGAAACGTCAGCAGGGCCGACAAACAATCGGTCTGCTTTGCCCGGCTGATCATCTGTCCGACCAGGTGTTGATGGCCCAGGTGCACGCCATCAAACGCGCCGATGGTCAGGACAGTATTGCGTTCCAGTTGAAAGGAAGCCAGATTGTCATACAGTTGCATCCTGTCAGACACCTTAAGCCAATACTTTGATCGGCTGCCACCGGCCGTCGGGCGACTCGCAACGGACGACCGCCAGCGGCTCACCGGCAGGCGACACAGCCATTGCCAACGCGCCTGGCTGTGCTGCCGGCCCCTGGACGGCCTGGCCGCTGCGGATGCGTCCGGCGGCGGCGCCGTCCATCGCTATCATGTCAAAATCGGCCAACGCTTCAGCCAGCGGATACAAGAACATGGCTGCGCGCCCTTCCCGAAAGGCGACAGCCAAATCGTCCAGAGACACAGCCTGTTCCAAACGAAAGGGACCACTGGCCAGCCGTGTCAGAGCAGCCAGATGTGCGCCGCAGCCCAAAGCCTCACCGAGGTCGTGCGCCAGCGCGCGTATGTATGTGCCTTTGGAGCACAGGATGTCCAGCGTCACGAAGGGCGGCGCCCAGTCTGTGATGGACACCTCGTGGATGTAGACCGTTCGCGACGCCCGTTCGACCATTTTGCCTTGCCGCGCCAGGCGGTATAGCGGTTTCCCACCTCGTTTGAGCGCGGCGTACATTGGAGGCGTCTGCTCGATTGGCCCGTGAAAGGCCTGAAGGGCTGCCGCGACCTGCGCCAGGGTGATACCGGCGGCGTCCGCGGTTGCCGTCACTTTGCCGTCGGCGTCATACGTGTCGGTCGAGACGCCCAGGTGCACCACAGCGCGGTATCGTTTGTCGCCGGCCATCAGGTACTCGCTCAGGCGGGTGGCCCAGCCCAGGCAAACGATCAACACGCCGGTCGCCAGCGGGTCGAGCGCGCCGGCGTGGCCTACTCGCTTCTGCCCCGAAGCGCGCCGCACCACGTTCACCACAGCGTGCGAGGTCATGCCGCGCGGCTTGTTCACGTTGAAAATGCCGCCCGCCAGTTGAGGCTGCTCCAGGTCCATCGCTGTTCCCCTGATGTCCAATGATGTCAGACGGCCAGGTCAAGCCCGGTCCATGCTATCCCCTGCTCGGCCAGCGACTCCAGCAGGGCGGCAGCTACCATGTTCCGCACATCAGCCATGGGACCCTGTAAGGTGCAGCCGGCTGCCTGATGGTGGCCGCCGCCGCCCAATCGGGCCGCCGCATCGGCCACATCAACGCCCGGCTTGGAGCGCAAGCTGACGTCAATGGCCCCATCCGAGTTTTCAGTGAGGACGACGGCCACCTGGGCCTCGCGGGCCGTCAACAGAAAATTGATCAGGCCGCGGATTGCTTCGCGGTCTGCGCTGGTCGAGACAATATCCGCGCGCGTGACCTCGGCCCAGACCACCCCATCGGACAAAATGGCGCGACTGACCGCGTGCGCCCAAAGGCGCATGGAGCTAAAACTCCGCGAGTCAACCGTTCGGGCGACGACGTCAGGCAGCGATGCGCCTGCTCTGACCGTCTCCAAAGCCACCTCCAATGTGTGTGGCGTGGTGTTGGGCGTGCGAAATACCTGGGTATCGGTGGCGACGCCGACCAACAGACAGGTGGAGAGCTGCGGCGACAGGGGGACGCCCAGCGGTGCGGCCAATTCATAAATCATCTCCGCCGTGGAGGCGGCCTGGCTGTCAACCCAGTTCACCTGGCCGAACAAAGTGTTGGTGACATGGTGGTCTATGTTGACAATGGGGATATTGGCCAGCGATGTGATGGAACAGAACTTACCCAATCGGTCGAAGGCGTTGCAATCCACCGTGATAACCAGGTCATAGCCATTGCCGCATTCCGAGACAATTGGAACAGTGCGCGGCAGAAAGGCCCACTGCTGCGGTATCGGGCTGTCGCAGGCCAGCGCATGGTCAATCCCCACGCCCTTCAGCAGCCAACCCATCGCCAACAACGAACCAATCGCATCGCCATCGGGGTCAAGGTGGCAGATAACCAGTGCGCGCTTCGCCCCGCGGATGAATGACGCGCAGGCGTCGGCGCTTCCCACGCGCTTCTCACGCTCCAGGCTCATGGCGTGGTTTCTCCGGGTACATGCTCGTCGGCAATTTCACGCAACAACCGTTCGATTTTCTCTCCCTCATTGAGCGAATTATCAAAATGGAAGGTCAATCTGGGCGTGTAACGCAATTTCACTCTGGCCGCCAGTTCCCTACGAAAATAAC
>Ga0129299_1000515_pt1 | contig 24505 bp, 18 predicted proteins | sample ConPoolayeCmetaG_FD_94477 | JGI IMG/M metagenome (GOLD analysis project Ga0129299, IMG submission 94477) | Hot spring microbial mat communities from California, USA to study Microbial Dark Matter (Phase II) - Cone Pool mat layer C metaG ...
GATTATTTGGTACCCGGCGAAACAGGGAAAGCATCATATTTCAAGAATTATCAACACTTTGGCCATTCAACACAAGAATGCGCCGCATTGATCTGCCGTGATATGCCGCAAATATGTTTTATCTCAATTTTTGCATATGCCTATGCGGATGAAGCTATTGATTTGGCAAAAGAAATTAAGAAAATAAATCCAACATGCACTCTAGTCGCCGGAGGGGCAGGACCAAGCGTACATCCGGCATATTTTATCCGTCACCAGTCAATAGATTTTGTTCTCACCGGCGAGGCGGAAGTCAACCTTCAACCTTTCATCCAGACGTATCTATCACAACGTGCCGATTTCAGCGATGTGCCGGGCTGTCATTGGAAGAAAAACAGCAGGATCATTGCCAATGCCCTCCCACCGCCGACAACTGATTCACAAATTGAGCCAACCTGGTCCCATACGATTACAAGACATGGGGTGAAATGTATTTCAGTTTCGGTGAGCCGCGGATGTACGAAAAGATGCAGGTTTTGTAGCACAGCCCTTGTTCATGGAAAAACATTCAGAAGGGTTCCGATACAACGGTTGGTTCCATGGATCAGCTCCATTTCAATCGATGCAACTGACAGGGAAAAAGACTGTTGCATAAATTTTGAAGATGACAACCTTCTGCTCGATCCACCATATCTTTTCGAGGCGATAGAAGCCTTTCGCCGCCGCTTTCCACGCTGTTCATTTTCAATGGAAAATGGAATTGATTACCTATTGCTGACTAAGGAGATAATCGACCGGCTTGTCTTTCTTGGAATGCGGCAATTCAACCTTTCCCTTGGCTCTATTGAGGAGAGCCTCTGCATGGGTCAGAACCGAAGCATTGATGTAAAGCATTATGAAAATGTCCTTGATTGGATTTCCAAGGGCCACAGCCTCCCCGTTATCACCTATTTCATTTGTGGATTAAAAGGTGATACCAAACACGGCATTGCGACAACACTCGCCTATCTGGCAGAGCTGCCGACAACAATAGGCATATCTCCTTTCTATGCCGTTCCAGGACTTCATGATTTTAGAGACACTCATATTTTCAATCAATTACCATCCTGCGTCTGCGCAGGATCAGCGGCATTCCAATGGCACCCAAATGAACTTTCCACGCAAACAATCATAACTGCTTTTCGATTAGCCAGATATATCAATCTGGCAAAAGAAAAAATACGGAATGATCTCGAAAATCAATTGATTGGCAAAATTCAGGCGGAGAAGAAATTGTATACTATAATTCGTGAAGGAAACAGGAAGCAGTTGCATCACGTACAACACGTTGATCAAGAATTAGTTGAATTATTTTTCAATAAACTCGGCCGCAAAAATTCCGCTGAAAACAATCGCAGATCATTATCTCATGCTCAGTAATGCTGATGCTGGATTGCAATATCACCGGTTCCTCTAAATACTGCTCAATAACCGAACAAATACCTTCCAAAAAACTTCAACAGAGCCAATATCAACCCGCTCCGCCGGAGAATGTGCGCCTTGGATTGTCGGACCGATGGATACCATATCCATATCGGGGAAACGCCTGCCCAGAATGCCGCATTCCAGGCCGGCATGAACGGCTTTTATTTCCGGCTCCGTTTGCATCACGTCTGTATATGCATTGATTGTTAACGACAGCAGACCGGATGCAAGATTCGGCTGCCAGCCTGGATAGCGCTCCCCTATCACTGCTTTTGCTCCTGCTTGCATGGCAATTTTCATCACCCGTTTCTCCATCTCTTCCATTTTGCTTTCCACCGAGCTTCGCGCCATAGTTCCAATACGAACCGTATCGCCCTCGATGGAAATCATGGCTAAATTATTCGACGTTTCCACAAGGCCGGCGATATCGGCGCTCATTGCTTCAACGCCATGAGGTATCGCCGCCAGCATCTTTATCAGCTTCTCCTGGGTACGCGCATCCATGGCCCGGCCGGAGGAGGTCACGCCGGTTTCAATCGAGATTTCCATAGTCGGTTCATCGGTCAGCATCTGCATTCGCAGACGCTGTGCTTCCATCGCAACAGTTCGTTGCACCTCCTGTATGGATATGTCGCCGGGGAAAACAACTTCCGCCCATGCTTCGCGCGGTATGGCATTGTGTTTGTTTCCGCCTTCAATAGCCGCAAGGTGAAACGGCACTGTCGTGCCGAGATGCTCAAGCAGGCCGGTGAGTATTTTTATCGCGTTGCCGCGGTTTTTATCTATGTCCAGCCCCGAATGTCCGCCCTGAAGCCCGCGCACTTTTATGACTGCCGTGTGCATTTCATTACGTATTTCCTCCCAGAGTACAGGAAGCGTGATAGATGCAATACTTCCGCCGGCGCATCCAATGTAAATGACGCCCAACTCCTCGCTGTCAAGATTAATAAGCATCCGGCCTCTGATCAAACTGGTATCTAATTGTGATGCGCCGACAAGACCGGTCTCCTCATCGACGGTAAACAAAAGCTCCAGCGGCCCATGTTCGATGTGGGGCGAATCGATAAGCGCCAGCGCGCAGGCAACACCGATGCCGTTATCCGCGCCAAGCGTCGTACCCTGGGCCGACAGCCACCCGTCGCTCAGCATAAGACCAATCGGTTCTTTGGAAAAATCATGCTCTGCATCGGTATTTTTTTCACATACCATATCAAGGTGGGCCTGAACGACAAGTGTGGGGCGATGGTGCCTGCCGTGGCTGGCCGGTATGCATACGCGAAGGTTCCCGCATGAATCCGTCGCACATTCCAGACGCCGCGATGCGGCGTATGCCCGGATATATTCCGCAAGCGCACGCTCATGCCCTGAACAATGCGGCGTACTGCGTATCTTGTCGAAATGTTTCCAGACCGCTTCAGGTTGAAGACCGTCCAGTACCATGGAAGTTTCTCCTTTCAGGCGAGCCATTTCCTGTATTTTCTTTTCCCGCTCGCGGCCTTCCGGACCGTACCGCGGCGGCAGGCGGTAAAGCGGCGACGCATGCAGCGGGAAAGAGACCGCATACCTTGACACGAGACATTGCGGATACACGACGGATTGAATCGCCCCAACCAGCATGAACGTGCGCGCCGCCGGCAGTATGCACTCTGATACGGTATTCATTGGTAAAAGCGCAGATCGTGCCCCCGCGGAACCGGCGATTTAAAAATGTTTAAGCGCAGGTTTGCCAATCGGAAAGACGCTGAAGCCGATGTCGAAGAGCTTCTTATGATCGAGCACATTGCGGCCGTCGAATATGAATGCCGGCTTTTCCATGGATTTGTAAATTCTTGTATAATCAAGCGTCGTATACACATCCCATTCTGTCAGCACGGCAATCGCGTGCGCACCGCGCGCCGCAGCATAAGGATCGGCTACGAATTGTATTTGCCCTTCCACACCGGCAAGGTCCTTCTTGGCATTTTCAAGTGCTTTGGGATCGGTGATTGCGATGCGTGCTTTTTCAGCGCACAAGTTGCGGACTACGGAAATCGCCGGCGATTCGCGCGTATCGCCGGTGTCTTTTTTGAATGCGAACCCGAAGATCGCAATCCGCTTGTCCGTCACAGTATTAAACATTGCCCTCAGCATGGTTTTCACAAAGCGCCGCTGTTGGTATTCGTTGATGTCAACGACACTTTCCCAGTATCTCGCCACTTCGTGTAGTCCGTAATGTTCGCATATATACACCAGATTAAGAATATCCTTTTTAAAACAGGATCCGCCAAACCCGACGCTGGCGTTGAGAAACCGCGGGCCGATGCGTGAATCCATACCGACAGCGCGCGACACTTCGCCCACATCGGCCATCGTGCGTTCGCAGAGGGCGGAGATGCTGTTGATCGATGAAATGCGCTGGGCCAGAAAGGCGTTAGCGGCAAGTTTCGACAGCTCCGCGCTCCAGACGTTGCTGGTGAGTATCTTTTTACGCGGCACCCAGTGCGCATATATGTCCACAAGTTCCTTACGCGCCCTTAGACCGCTAGGGGTTTCATGCGAACCGATAAGGACACGGTCGGGCTTTTCCATATCGGCTACGGCAGTTCCTTCGGCAAGAAATTCGGGATTTGACAGCACCTCGAAATGCAGTCCCTTGCTGTTGGCGCTGAGGATACGCTCCATGGCGCGGGCGGTACGGACTGGCAGCGTGCTTTTCTCGACGATAATCTTGTCGCTCTCGGCCGCCGCGACGATATTGCGGGCGGTTTTTTCCCAGTACTGAAGGTCGGCGGCGCGGCCGGCGCCATCGCCGAATGTCTTGGTAGGGGTATTGACCGAGACAAAAATGATATCCGCTTTTTTTATTCCTCCCGTGATGTCCGTCGAGAAGAACAGGTTCTTCCCGCGCGAGCGCTTGACCACATCGAGCAGTCCCGGTTCGTAAATCGGCAGGTTATCTGACTGCCATGCTTTTATCCGCTTATGATCGATATCAACCACCGTTACTTCGTACTCGGGGCATTTCCACGCAATCATCGCCATGGTCGGCCCGCCCACATACCCGGCGCCGATGCACAGGATACGTTTTTTGAACATGCGTTTACTCATTGAGTTACTATCCTTCTATAATCAACTGACGGCAAAAAAACATGTCGAGTCACCATCGCTATCTGTACCGGATAAAAATAATCTCTGCGGACGGCACCGTCGTTACCGCCCCCGCTCTTGTAACGCCGTCCGTTGATCCGGAATATTATCACGTCAATGACTGCAGATGCCGCGCACCAAACACGATATCCGCAATCTCACGCCGCACGGCGTTTATCGCATCGGCGTTTTCCCGCCGACGTGGATAGGTATGATTCGAGAGAAAGACCAGGCCGCGGCCCTGTTCAACATCACACATCACCATGCAGCCGGTGAATCCGGTCTTACCGATGGTATTGACCGAGCAGTGTAATCCCATAAACCGCATCTGGTTCAACTCCCACCCGAGAGTCCCGCACTTGCCAATCGAATCGAGATGGTTGCGCAGAAGCATACGGATCGTTTCGTTTTTCAGGATGCGCGTATTCAAAAATGTGCCGCCGTCAAGAAGCATCTGCAAAAAATTGCACAGGTCCGGTACGGTGGAATAAAGACCCGCCGAGCCGGGAACCATGATTCGGCGCAGCACATACGCGCTCTCGTCGTGAATCTCGCCTCGTATCTCTCTCACTCGCCATACATCAATTTCGGTGGGAGCGATGCGGTCAGGCGGCCCTTCATAGGGCATGTATCCCGTGTCATGCATTTCAAGCGGAGCGAACAGCTTCTCAGCGGCAAGCCGATCGAGCGGCGCACCCCATACGCGCTCCACCATCAAGCCCAGCAGGATACTTGTTGCGTTTGAGTAGCCGTGCCGCTGGCCGGGAGCACACCGAAAATCCCTGGTCAGGATGGTATGCAGCAGGTGTTCAGGTTCCATTTCCTTGCACGACGACAGGGCGTACCCATGATCAATTGTCTGGGTAAGCAGGTGCCGCAGGGTTACCTGTTCGCGATACGCATTTGTGAATTCCGGCACGTAATCTATCAATCGTGTATCCAGCGAAATCCGCCCTTCCTCCACCGCTTTGAGCGCCAGCGTTGAGGTCGGTATTGCCTTGGTAATCGACGCAACATCGAAAACGGTCTCGCCGCATACCGGCGCTGCTCCGCTCTCATATGTCTGCGCGCCCACGGCCACGATGCACCGGGCGCCATTCCCCCATACAACGCCAACCACACAGCCGGGAAACACCCGGGCGTCAATCGCCCTGCGAAGGGTGTTTCTGAGGCGGGGTTCAATCACATCACAGTGAATCACATGGGACGTCTGCGGCATTTCGTACTTTCTTCCTGAAGTATGCCTCTCACGGCATTACATGCGTATTGCGGCGCATACGGCGCACGGCAACCCCCGGCACGGCACTATTCTCCGATCGCCAGAATCTGCACGCCGAATTTTTTTTGTGCCCTTTTCGCAACGTCGCCATAATGCCGCATCCGTTTCGACAGCGGAACGCGGTACAGCTTCTCGAACTTCTCCCCTACATCGCGTTTTATCATCCATACCCTGTCATCAACCGCTCCCTTTTCGCCGTTGTAATCAACCAAATCGAGAAACATAAACGGCGGAATTATCGAAAGAAAGTGGTTGTATCCGGCGAGCAGATTGACGGCGTTGAAATTTTCCAGCACCCGCACGCTGAGCAGGTTGCGGTAATTGTAGCTTGCTATGTATGAAATATTGGCGACCGTTGCAATCGCCGCATGAAACGCGTCAGCCAGTACTTCAGACCTGACACGGCCGCGAAACGCATTTTCAACGTACGCCGCCGCAATATCCTCCGCCTCGGCATTGGGCACCAGCACCACTGGCTTATATGTATCGATAAGCAGCTCAAGGCGCTTGCGGTACTTCGAACTGTTAAGCGTTATCTCTTCAAGCACAACGGTAGAAATAAATGTCTCGTAGCGTGCTTTCTCAATAAGGCCGAACAGCCGCCGTGACATTTCCTTGAATTCCGACTCCGCATAATTCACCATCTGATACCATACGGTGGTTTCGATATAAATACGCTGTCGCATTCTAGCTCCCCCACGATAGACGCACGCTGAAACCGCATGTCACCCGCGCATCATCCCACGCGAAAATCCATGCGGTTATGAGCGCCTCTATCTTCGTTATCCTCATCTGTGACACCAGCGGACGCTGCCGTCCCTGCTGCCTGGCCGATATCCGTACGATATACATCCCCGCGGCCGCTTGTCTGCCCTCCGCATTTGTCCCGTCTCACATCAGCTCGCCAATGCCTGGTTTTATACGCGACTTATCAACGTGCAGCCGCCACACCATGCGTCCGCGCATGCCGGCAGTGGTTGTATTGATTAGACAGACTTGTAATATTCCCACAGGGAATAATCATCCGCTCTCGCAACGGCATATGCCGCCAGAAAGGCCACAAAGAGCCCTGGCAGGTAAACGCTGTGAGCGACTGAGCACAGTCATCGTTTATTCGCGCCGGCGAAAAGTGCGATACTACTTTGTTAATGGCTTCCCTCCAAAATATAATTGTCGATTGGATGTCAAAGCCATGCGCAGGGAATGCAGTCAGCGACGGCGGGTGCTCCCGGTATAGTTGAAATCCCGGACAGCATCAAAATGACAGCGAAAGGCGGATAATTTTCCGGCGGGAATAAAAAAACGCGGCGCACACCGGCGATTGTCAGCCCGATGAATCTACTCGGCCGGTAAAGGCGGGAGGGGGAAACCACCTGTTTCGTGCAAAAACGCCGGCTAATCATTCGGCGGGACCGCCCACTGTTTCCCGCGCCCGCAAAACGGCCATTCTTCTTGCATGAAACGCCGTCCCCCGCTTCCCGGGCACATCGTGACGATTCAACGCGCGCGTTTCAACACAGCAGAGCGGTAGCCATCGAGCGTCAGCGTTTCCCCGGTATTCTTTCCGGTCATCATATCGGTATATTCCCGTTTTCCCAGATCGACAGTCCGGCGATTCCGTGTGAAGTTCATGATAAAAACATATTCATGGACGCCATCGGTGCGCACACGTGCGGTTACCCCGATCGGGAGCGGAGCGTCGATGGCCCGGCCGAGTCCAAGCGCTGAAATAAGATTTCCGTAAAAATCGTCGTTAAACCGCTCATCGTTTCTGGATGCGATATAATACGCCCGTCCCTTGCCGAATCGATTGACAGTCACAGCCGGCCTGCCGGCGTAAAACTCGCTCCCGTATGTCGCAAGAACCCCGGCGGATTCCGCATGGATCAAATCGCACAACTCGCGCGCCTCATACGTCCCGCATAGTCCCGTATCGTTTTCTTTTGCCGCAACCACCGTCACCCGTTCGTCATCATACAGCGCGTCGATTTCCTCCGACCAGATTCCCAGCACTTTGCGCAAGGGGCCCGGCCAGCCGCCCAGAAAACACAGATTCGATTCGTCGGCAATTCCCGAAAGATATGTCGCGACAAATACTCCACCGTCGGCGACGAACTTCTCAATCCGCTCGCCCACCCCCGGCCGTATCATATACAACATAGGTGCTATCAGCAAAGCGTAGCATGAAAAATCGCCGTCTTCATTAACCATGTCCACAGCCACACCGTTTTTCCAGAAGGGAAGGTAATGACTGATGCAGGTCGGCAGATAGTCTTTTTTCTCATTGCGGGGGCCCGAAATCTGGTCGATGATCCAGCGGTTTTCCCAGTCGTAGAGGATGGCCGCCCGGGCATCGATCCGCGTTCCGACAACGTCAAGCAGGCCGCCGCATCGGTGGGCTGCGATGACCAGCATTATTTCTCGCGCATTTTCAAAAAAGTCACCGGGGTACCGCCGCTGCTCTATCGGGCCCGTTATGGATCGAATTATTAATTGTAACTTGATAAAGGTAACGGATGGCGCAATTTGCCCAATTTTTTTGCCGCGCCACTGTCTCGTGTTATTTTTAACCTCATGCCACACGATCGGGCACAGCCGCAGCGTTGCATCCAAAGGGGAAAAACAGGTTGAGCTATCAGCATTTTTCCTGGACTTTTTCACTCTAAACGCCTTTCTGAGGGGCGATATGATAAGGATGGGTGTCTATGAACCGTAAACTTCGTTTTGGACAAATCGGCGGAGGTCCCGGCGCATTTATCGGGGCCCATTCACCGAATTGCGGCGACCATGGACGGTGAGGCGGAGCTCATCGCGGGCGCGTTTTCATCCAATCCCGATAAGTCGCGTGCTGCGGGGCGCAAGTTGCTGCTCGATCCTTCTCGCGTCTACAGCAGCTACGAGGAGATGGCGCGCCGCGAGGCGCCGATACCTGAAAACAAGCGCCTTGACTTTGCCATTGTCACAACGCCCACTCAACGCATCATCCCATAGTCACCACCTTCCTGAAAACCGGTTTCAACGTGATATGCGACAAGCCCCTGGCAATCAGCCTCAAGTAGGCGAAAGAGATAGATGCACTGGTAAAAAAGCACCGCAAGGTACTCGCGCTCACCCACACTTACACGGGATACCCGATGGTGAAAGAAGCACGGGCGCTGTGCCGCACGGAAGCGCTGGGCAAAATCAACAAGGTGGTGGTCGAGGTCCGCAGGGATGGATGACGGGGTTTATCACCAACCGATCGCCGGCAGGTAATCCACGTGGCGCGCACGGTGCGCAAACGCGGCGCGGCAACGCCCCTGCACGCGCGCGATTTCGCCCTTTTCATCACCGCAGATTTCCACGTCAGGGAAAAGAATATCACCATTCCATTACGGCAATCCATTATTCATCGTTGTATATTTTATGGTCCTATTTTCAGCCACACCGGAAACACCGGAACGGCCGATACCCTGTAAAACTTTTACTCTAGGCATTGTCAAACTATGACACTACGCGCAATCCTTGCCGGCATACTCTTCGCTTTTTTCATTTCAATCGTCGTCTATTTTAACGACCAGATAATCCGCCAGACCTTCCTTATCGGCAACCATTTTCCGATTATCGTATTCGGCCTTCTGATTCTGCTTGTCATCGCCGTTAATCCCCTGCTGAAACGGCTGCGCATAATCAAGCCGTTGTCGTCAATGGAAATCGCGGTTATCGGAGCGCTTGGCCTGTGCGTGTGCGGGTGGCCTGGTTCGGGCTATTTTCGCGGATTTACCGGCCTTGTCGTGAATCCGTCAAACCAGGTCCGCATGAACGCCTCATGGAAAGCCGCTCATGTCATGTCATACGTGCCGGGCGCGTCGTATCTGCTCGGCGAAGGACACGTGCGCGACTGGAGCGGTTTCACGCGCATGCTCGTGGAGAAAGGAAACGCCGCAGGCGACTGCCCCGCGCGCAGGCTATGGGATTTGATGCCGGGAAACGCTCGCGCCGTAGCCTTGTCAACGATTCAGCGTCCGGCCATGGAGCCTGGTGACAAAGCGGTACTGTTGGCCGCAATCAACGATGTGCTTTCGCGGCCGGATTTCTGGGATGAAAAGAGCTTTTCCGGGGTTTTAATCGAACCACGTTTGCGTGCCATGCTTGAAAGCACCCAGGGCGGACAAGCGACGGAAAAAGACATACAGAAAGCGAACCGCATGCTTCTGGTTGCCTCATTTCCCGGTGTCATCGTGCCGCCGCCGCCTGGAAAAGGGGTGCTTCTCGCCGACAGCGATATTCAGTCGCCCGCGGTGCAGAACCTTCTTCTGGGCAAGGAAGGAGCCGGAAGGGTCGGCCTGTCTGCGATTCCGTGGGACACATGGTTTCCGACCCTTTTTATCTGGGGCGGACTTGCCATTCTTCTCGGCACCGCCGCCGTATGCCTGGCGATAATTTTTCAGCCCCAATGGAAACGCGAACTCCTTCCCTTTCCCATTGCGCGGTTTATAACCGATCTGACGCATTCGGAACAGCCTGACGGCACGCCGTCGGCGCTGAAAAACAAAATGTTCTGGTATGCTTTTACCGCCATAATCATAATACATCTTGTCAACGGCCTTCATGTCTGGTTCCCGAATTTTATCGAGATACCCCTGCGGTTCGACTTCAGCGCCCTTCAGCAGCTTTTTCCCCGCGGCCGGCAGGTGGACATGGGATGGCTGATCGCATGGAACCCGCAGTTCTATCCCACGGTCATCGCCATCGCTTTTTTCCTCAGCGCCGAGGTATCGTTCAGCCTCGGGATATCGGGATTTTTGTACATGGCGTTCATGTCGCTGATGATGGCGAGCGGGGTGGCGATGGAGCGGGATTATATAGACTCCGGCAATGAGAACCTTATCAGGTTCGGCTCGTATCTGGGCATAACGATCATGTTTCTCTATACCGGCCGGCACTATTACGCCAATGTGCTTCTGGGATCAATCGGCTTTCGCCGCCAGGCAGAGACCCCGGCAAGCGCGCTCTGGGCATCGCGGCTCCTCATCATTACCATTGTCGTGTCGGTGCTCCTCCTCACCCGCTACGGCGTGAACTGGTTTTTCGGCCTGCCGCTGATAGCATCGATTCTGCTGATGTCCACCGTGATATCACGGGTGAATGCGGAGACAGGATCTTTTTTCATGCAGCCGTACTGGATGCCGCTGGGGGTGATGACAGCGCTGTTCGGCGTGAAAGCGATCGGCCCGACCGCGTACGTGGTCATGGCGATGATGTGTATGATCATGACCGGCGATCCCCGCGAGATAGTCATGCCGTTTGTCACCAATGCCCTGTATATGGGCACGGATTCGTCGGAAAAAAAGCCGGACGGCCGTTTTTCCCTGCTGGTAGGCGTTATGGTAGCGGCAGGTTTTTGCGCGGCATTGTTCGCCACGCTTTATTTCCAATACAACAAGGGCATCAATTCCCATGACTCCTGGGCGATGCAGAGTATGCCGGGGATGGTGTTCGATCACCTGACGCTCCGGGTGTCAGAGCTGTCCGCATACGGCGAGCTTTCGCAGTCGGTTGCGGCAACCGGCCTGGCAAAGCTTTCATTTCTTTCCCCTGATTATGTCCGGATTTCCTGGGCAGCCTTCGGCCTGGCTCTTGTGATAGCGTGCAGCCTTCTCAGGCTGAAATTTTCGTGGTGGCCGCTCCACCCCGTGGCCTTTATCGTATTCGGCACCTATCCCGGCGCATATTTCGCCCCGTCGTTCCTCATCGGCTGGCTTGTCAAGATAGCTGTTGTCAAGCTCTCGGGCGCCAAGGGGTTCCGCTCCCTCCGGCCACTCATGATCGGCCTTATTGCCGGCGAGCTGTTCGCCGCAATCGGCTGGAGCGTATTCGGCACGCTGTATTTTTTGGCAACCGACCTCATACCAAAAAGCTACAGGATTTTCCCGGGGTAACGGCGTTCAGTGGTTTGCCAATCAAATTAGGTATAGCCGAGTCAAACCATGTACCAGCCGGACGGAAAGAGGAGCCGCTGAAACGTTTCGCCGGCAATCCTATTCTCACGCTGGAAACCATGCCGTTGTACGGCAGCGTTTTTCGCAATATTTTATATGAGGATTGGGCTCGCAACTATTTGAATTTTAACGGCCTGATAAGCCCGTACCATCTTTTGGATCTCCGTCTCTGCCGGCTTATTCATCAATACAGAACTCTCCGCCGCGGTAAATCACCTTAGAGGTTCCGTCTTTCAATGTGGCGGTCACAGTCCTGTCGGTAGTGGCAATGATATCGGTGTGTTCGGCAGAATGGTTGAAACCCAGGCGCTCATAATCACTCTGTTTCATCCCTTTCGGATTACCCGTATACGTATCGTGATACGCCCGTCCTACCGCCACATGCGTATTGCCGTACCGTCCCCCGAAATTTTCATCATACAGACTGTCGGCCATGAAACGGGTGATGCGTGAAAAGCGGCGATCGGTAAGCGAAAATTCACCGATTTTATCGGCGTTTTTCTGCCGTATCATTGCGCGCAGCAGGTTCTCATTTTTGCTTGCCGTTGCCCGCACAATACGGCCGGCCTTGAATTCAAGCCTGATATCTCTGATGATGCTGCCGTATCGGTACAAAGGAAGATCGAACTGAATATGGCCTTCGGTGCCCCGCCAGTCAGGAGAGGTGAATATCTCGAAACTGGGGATATTACGGCCGCTGCCGCCCAACCAACGGCGTTTTTCGCCAAGCCTGATACGCACATCGGTGTTCTTCGCAACGACATGAAGTATGTCGATGGGCATCGCGTTGAGCTTGTGAAGAATCTGTTGCATCCGCCCAAATACATTGCGCCACGTGGCTATGGGATCCACATCGTCGAGAAAACAGGCCCGCCGTATCTGTTCCCAATACGCCTCGATGCTGAGCCCGGCCTCCCGCGCAAGCCCTTCGGTAGCGTACAGACACAGCGTCCAGGTGAATCTTCCCCTGTCTTCCTTCAGGTCAAGCCAGTCTCTGAACTGCTTTACGCTGCGTTGATGAGCGATAACCCTGCGCGGGTCGCAATCCTTTAAAAACATCGGATCGCGGTCGGCAAGAATGCGCACCCAGTGATCAATGGAGTCGGCAAGACCGCGGTAATATCGCCGGGGAAAAAATGTCAACTGCCGTTTTGTGCTGTTCTGAATATGCAACAATTTAAAATCATCTTCCACGATACTGAGCATCGGATGCCCGCCACGGCTAAGGACCACCCTGTATACTTCCCTGGCAAGCGCCAGTCCCGGCGTCTGTGAGACAATATACACCACATCATTTTTTTTAATCCCTTTGCCGCTGTTAAGCGCAAACCGGATCAATACGTCGGCATACTTCTCAAGAACTCGTTTTGATGGCTGGTACATATGCTGTTTCCCTTCATAATTAGTTATACTATTCGGTATTTTTACCCGAAATACGAAAATTTAGCATTTATGGTAAAATTTTTTCGGCAGTTTGGATCCGTAAGAAATATATATTTCAAAGCAGTTGTAATTTCAATATAAAATACTGTTATTTAATATGTTACACAATTAATATAACGCAATTTATCATGATAACAAATTATTGAAGCACATAGAATGAATAATTGGCATGAATATAGCTTTATCTTAAAAAGTGAGATGTGTTATGCCACGAGAAGTGGTAGATGTGTGTGATGATGATGGGGTATCAGGTGAAAACCTGAGGAAGGGGGGGAAGCAAAACTTCTCCCCCTTTTTAACAGGATTAGCAGGATTCAAAAGATTAACAGGATTAGTGAAATAAAGTTGCATATCGTGTTTCATATCATCATCCGGCTTGTTGTTTCATCGACTGTATCTTTTTAAATACTCGTTCAGACAGTTCCTTTTTTCCCATTCCTGCTGCGTCCGCGGCCGTAATCGTATCTCCGATAAACACATCGACTGTCCCGGGTGCCACTTTCAGCGACTTTTTTCCCAAGATTCTGTGTGTCCCTGAAAGCAGCACCGGCGTAATATCCACTTCCGACTCGAGCGCCAGGGCAAAGCTCGCTGATTTAAATTCTGCCAGCTCGCCTGTCACGCTCCGCGTTCCTTCAGGGAACAGAAGCAGTGCGATATCTTCGCAATGAATCCGCGCTGCGGCGGTTGAAATCGACTCGCGCGCCTTGCGCGGCCTGCTTCTATCCACGGGAATATGCCCCAGAACGGAAATCCCCCACCCGAAAAAAGGAATGCGGAAAAGCTCCTTTTTCGCCATGAATACAAGGTTGAGCGGCAGACAGGCGATTAAAACCGGAATATCAAATGCGCTCGCATGATTGGAGATAATAATATACCTCCCGTTCCGTTTTAATTTTTCCAGACCATGAGCGCGGACACGAACTCCGCCCGCCGCCAAAAGATGCTTGCTCCACTGCCTGCCGATCCAGCGGGCGGCGCGGCGTGAAAACAGAGCGGTCGTTAATACGCCGATACCATAGACGACTGTGCTGGCAATTGCCCACGCAGCAAACAAAATACTTCGTATCATCGTTTCTCGGTCTCCACTGATCGTATGCTCTGCCGATGTTGAAAATGCGAAACCACGGACATGGTTCGACTATCGATGTTCGGCAATCGGATTTTCGGCTCCACAGTCTCCGTAAAATCGATTATTCCATCGCCCGGCTCAGCCACACGTTGTCTCTGCCGACCCGCTGGCGAAGTTTCTCGATAATTTCCCTTTCAGGCGCACATCGCACCGACCGTGCCCTAATCTTGAATTCATTCTGTCCCTTGGTGACCAGGTGAATAACAATAGTGCACATCCCCGGCGCCTTGCGGCACTCATCCGCCACATCCCTGAGGAAATCCTCCTCAAGACCCTGTGTACGCAGCCGCATATGTATGCTTCGAGTCAGCTTGCCGCGGGTCTCCGACAGCGGCATTACTTTTTCAACCCGTAGTTTCGGCGTCCGCTCGTCCTCTTTCATCACATTGCCGCGCACCAGCACCATGGCGTCGACCGCCAGCAGATGGCGGTACTGCTCGTAAGCGTCGCCGAAGGCCAGCAATTCGATAGTGCCGTCGAAGTCCTCCAACGCAAGAAACGCCATTGTCCTTCCGTCGCGCTGCGAATGCGTGCGCATCGACGTAATCATGCCGCCGACAGTCACCTGCCTGCCGTCCTCCACCCGCTCAAGCGAACCGGCGTCAAGTTTCAGCGACGCGAACCCGCGGATTTCATCACGGTAATTCTCGAGCGGATGCCCGCTGACATAAAAATTAAGCACGCTTTTCTCTCGCGCAAGAAGCTCGTTATAGGGCCAGGGCGCCACGGCGGGAAGCGGCGGTTCGGGAATCTGAAACGCCGGTCCGGAGCCGCCGTCCCCGCCACCGCCGCCGGTGAACAAATCGGTTTGGCCGGTTACGCGGTCTTTCTGCACCCCGTTGGCGAATTCGATGGCATGGTCGATGGCGGCGAAATGCTGGGCGCGGGTGCCGGGCAGCGAATCGAGCGCGCCGGCGTAGACGAGCGATTCGAGGCATTTTTTGTTGACAAGACGCAAGTCGACCGAACAACACAGATCGAATATGCTTGTGAATCTCTTTTTCACCGCCCGAGCCGAAAGTATCGACTCCGTCGCCTTCCCCACGTTCTTTATCGCGTTCAAGCCAAGCCTGATACTGCCGTTCTCGATACTGCACGCGCTTTCGCTGAAATTGACGTCGGGCGGCAGTATTTTCAACCCCATTCGTTCCGCCTCGTTTTTCATGACCTGCAGCTGGTCCTGGTTGTTGAGCCACGACGTGAGGTTTGCTGTCATATACTCGATCGGATAATGCGCTTTGAGATATGCCGCAAAATACGATACATGGGCATAGGAAGTGGCATGACCCTTGCAGAAGCCGTAGCGGGCAAACTTGAGAATGAGTTCAGCCACTGCCTCAGCCGTTTTCCGGTCGATTCCTTTTTTCACTGCTGCCTCGGCGAACTGCCGTCCGGTCGCCTGCATGACCTCCTCATCTTTTTTCCCCATAGCCTTGCGAAGCGTATCGGCCTCACCCAGCGTAAAGCCGGCCATCGCTTGCGCTATCCGCATCACCTGCTCCTGGTAGACAATGACGCCGTAGGTAACGTCGAGTATATCTTTGAGCATCGGGTGCGGATAGCGTATCTGCTCCTTGCCGTGCTTGCGGTGGATAAAACTGTCGATGTTCTGCATGGGCCCCGGGCGGTACAGAGCGGCCATGGCAATCAGATCTTCAATGCTGGTCGGTTTGAGCTTGCGCAGATAGTCCTGCATGCCCTGCGATTCAAACTGAAACACGCCGGTGGTCTCGCCCTGAGCAAACAGTTCGTACGTTTTTGCGTCGCCATCGGGAATCTTCCACACGTCGATCTTTTCTCCGTGGTATTTCTCGATAAGCCGCACGGTCTCCTGCAAAAGGGTGAACGTGCGAAGGCCAAGAAAATCCATCTTTATCAGGCCGACCTTCTCGATATGTTTCATATCGAACTGGGTCATGACTGAATTGTCTTCGCCTGCCTGCTGTTTCGGCTGTTTGAACAGCGGCGCCCAGTTGACTACTTCGCCGGGCGCGATAATCACGCCGCCGGCATGCATACCCGCCTGTCGAGCAAGCCCCTCAATAGCCATGGCATGCTTGAATAGCTCTTGATATTTCGGATTCCCCTTGACAATCCTGTCCAGCTCGGCGTTGGCGGCAAGCGACTCGGCAAGCGTCTCTTCATTAACCTGTTTCGCCAGTGCGTCGGCCTCCGCAATCGGTATATCCATCACCCGCGCCACATCGCGGACAGCCATCTTCGCCTTGATGCGGCTGTAATTGATAATCTGGCATACCGAATCCCTGCCGTAGCGGTTCACGACATACTCAATAATTTGGTAGCGATCCATGTCGGGGAAATCGACGTCGATATCGGGCATGGTCACGCGCTCAGGATTAAGGAAGCGCTCAAACAGCAGGTCGTAGCGCGTCGGATCAATCATAGAGATATCGATAGCGTGGGCAACAAGGCTCCCCGACGCCGACCCGCGCGTGTTGACCAGCAGTCCCCGCTCGCGCGCCGCGAGCACGAAATCACGCACAATAAGGAAATAGCCCGCGAAATTCATCGAGCAGATGACGTCGAGCTCGTATTTCAGCCGCTCTTCAAGCTGCGGCGTTACCTGCGGGTATTTTTTCTTCAGCCCTTCCTTAGCCAAGTGGCGCAGATAATCGGCCGGTGTCGCAAATTCCGCAGGCACATCGATGACGGGCAACCGGGGTTTGGAGGTGATATCGACCGTACACTGTTCGGCAATACTCACCGTATTTGCCATAGCGTCGGGGAGATCGGGAAAGAGGTTCGCCATTTCATCGGGCGACTTGAAATACACTTCGTCACTGGAAAAGCGGTACCGTTTCGGATCTGAGAGTGTTGTCTGGGTCTGCAGGCAGAGGAGCACCTCGTGGGAATGCGCATCTTCCTTAGTGAGGTAATGGGCGTCATTGGTAACGATAAAAGGCACGCCCATTTCTTTTCCCAGTTTTATCATCTCCTCAAACGCTACGATTTCTTCGTCGATTCCGTGGTTCTGCAGTTCGAAATAGAAGTTTTTTTCCCCGAAAATCGAGAGATATTCTTCGGCAATCGCCTTTGCCTGGGCCCGGTTTCCGGCAAGGATTGCGCGGGGGATGGCGCCGGCTACACATGCCGAGGTTGCGATTATCCCCTGCGAATACTGCCTGAGAACCTCCATGTCGATACGCGGTTTGTAATAAAAACCTTCGAGGTAGCCGATGGTGCTCAGGCGCATGAGATTTTTCCATCCCTGCTCGTTACGCGCCAGGAGCAGCAGGTGGTTGTAATTTTTTTCATCTTTGCTCGACGAACGGTCGGTGCGGGAGCGCGGCGCCACATAGGCCTCAAAACCCAGCACCGGTTTAATGCCCTTTTTCATGCAGGTTTCGAAAAACTCAACCGCGCCGAAAAGACCGCCGTGATCGGTTATGGCAAGCGCGGGCATGCCGTATTCCAGTGCGCGATTCACCATGGCTTCGATCCGTATGGCCCCGTCGAGAAAGCTGTATTCCGTATGGTTGTGCAGGTGCACGAAATTACACTTTTTTGCCATGCGCCTCCACCCCTATGCGCTTAATCCGGTGAACATCAAACACCCGTTTTTTCTTGGTGCTTGCCGCCTCTGCCTCCAAACACGCATCCTTGCCCCTGCGCACCGCAAGCGGAACAATTTTATATATGCCCTTGCGCGTCCGGGGACAGCCCTCATAGTCGATTTTAATCGCATCCCCCATGAGAATGGCGTATTCAATAACATGATATATTTCATTCGGCTCGAGTATTTTAAGTTCCGAACCATACTTGCCGCTGCGTACATCGCCCACCGCCTGTTTTTTTTCACCAACGGCAAAATCGACCACCGGCTCGCGGCTGTTCGTTTCTTCGCTCGGGTCAGGAAATGTCTGTTGCCGACACTCCAGCGGCGCTTCGTCGAACTCAGACATGGCGGGACGGGGATCAAAACCCATGCCGACCAGGATATCGCGGGCATATTTCTCCTGCCCTCTCCTGACAATATACACCTTGTCGACATTTTCGAGCGGTTGGACAAGAGTCCTCATCGGATCATAATTGTCGATCTGCCTGCTTGTTTTTTCATCGGCCGAAATAATAATGTGCTCGTGCCGCATGGAAAGCCGGGAAAATTCTCGTATCCATTCGCGGACAGTAGCCGCGACATTCTCCGGAGCATTGAATTGTTTAAGAATTTCCAATAGCGTCGCTGCGTCGATACCGCGGCTGAGCGACGAATTCACCGTTTCGCGGTCAACCGCCGCCGTATACACCTGGTCGAGCGACGTCAGCCTGCCGATCTGTGAAAAGGAAAATAAAAACCGCGGCGGTATTTCACGCGGAATCACGGCGGTAAAATCGGGGAGAATCGTCACCGGCACATCGCATTCTTCCCCGCTTCTTGTTTGCCCCGCCGCGACGGCGACATTGCGGCGAAAGAAAAGCTTCCCGCCGTGGCGTACCGCGGTAATCAATCCTGCATAGCAAAAAATGCGCAAGACCTTGCATGCCCGTTCCCTGCCCGCCTCAGGGAATATATCCAAACACAGCCATCCGTCGCATGCCGACAAGATATCATGCAGCAGCCCTATCCGCCACGCACCACCCGCGATTCTGGCGAAATCCATAAAATCATCGCATTGCTGCGCCTCAGTCATCGAATTCCATCGGTCCCCCCCCCGGATGCTTGCCCTATACACTTCGCCGTCAAGCGTGAGCACGCCGCGTTCCAGCCCATAATTGATTAACAGGTTGATAATCGCTTTTCTGTCGGCTTCCTTTGACTCAAAGGTTGTCCCTGACGGCAATCCATGGAGTAATTTTTTCAGTTGTGCGGCTGAACAACGTTCCAGATTCCCCGTATGCGTCGTTCGAAGCCGCCCCTGAAATGCACAAGCGCAGACCACGGCGAAATCGCGCAGTATCGGCGTCTTCTCTCCTTCCTGTCCCCCTGAGTACTGACCGCCGTCAACCTCCTGAGCGCAGGCACACAGGGTTTTCACGATATGCGGCCGTAAAAGTCCTTCAAAATCATCGAACCCCATCCACATGAATGCGCCGCCGGGATCTCGCGCAAGATAAACTAAAAACGAATGCAGCAACTCGGTGCGCACCTGCGCCGACACCTCTGCTGACAATCCGTCGGAACCGGTCAAGTATGCAAGCGCCACGGCCTGTCTGGCCTGGTCTGAGAGCTTCGCGTATCGCTGTGCCGCCGCCTCTGCCGTGGCATACCGTTTCTGCAGTTCATCGATCAATGACGACGAAATGATACGGCGATGCAATCCGCGGGGCAGCAGGAGACACTCATAGACCGTGGCTGACGGCAACTGCCGTATATAGTCGGCAAACCTGAGCGGCGGCGATAGCTTGAGGGTCATGGTTTTGTTTGCAATGAATCAAAAAGATGGCTGCGCGGAAGCCGGGACGAATTGAGGGAATATAAATATCGCCGGATATTTTTTAAACAATCACGACGCATTCTGTTTGCGCCGGCTCGTTGAATCGATGTATACTTATGTACAGCGTCATAAGTCCGCAACGCACTGCACCCGGCGCTATATCCCAAATTTTCTCCTTCCACTCTGAAGAGCGGGGTAGGTGATGGGAGGATGGCTTTTCGAACGCAGGTTTTCCACGAATATCGCTCTGTATAAACAGCGCAAATATGGAGATTTTATATGATAGACAAGGAACTGCTGGAGATTCTCTGCTGCCCCGAAACCAAGCAGGATATTCAATATGTCGAGGGCGAGGTGATAGGCCGGATTAACGCGCAAATCAAGCAAGGAACCCTGAAGAACCGCGGCGGCGAGACGGTAAAAGAAACCCTCGACGCGGGACTTCTACGGGAAGATCGCAAATATATCTACCCGATTCGCCAGGATATTCCCATCATGCTTATCGACGAGGCGATTGAGTTTGCGCCATTCGATACGGCACCATGATACGCCGCCGGCACAACGAGCCGGATACATCCGCCGGCCGCATGCCGGTGTCCCCTATTCATCATGCGGGGTGACGGGATCCCTGTTGAGGCCTTTCATATATTTTTTCGAACGGGCTTTCAGCGCCAGATAGAGCGTCAGAAGGACGCCTATAAGTATCACCTGGTTCATTAATCCGGTCGAATTGTTTTTCCGCTCCGTCCCACCGCGAACGCCGGAAATGATAACCCCGCCGAGTGTATCGCCGCACGTATCATTTCCCCGTATCCCGATTGCATATTTCCCCGCCGGGTCGAGCGGCAACGAATCCCACGGAATCACCCATTCAATCGCGGCATGCACCACAGTATCGGCGCTGATTACATCAACGGCATGAAAGCGTCCGCGTCCACCAGATGTATCGGCGCTCATCTCGACATATTGCAGCCCCTGTCCGAGCCGGGGATACACCCTGAAAACCCATCCCCCGCAGCCTTCTTTCGCGCGGACACGGATGTATCCGGCCACGCCCTCAGGCGTATTGACTGCGTCAAGCCGTATGTCGGCCGCTGTATCAATTATGTGGGACTGATCAATGCGCCACTCCAGCAAAAACCCGTCCCGCTGTATCCGCCTGCCCGTATTTTCTACCGTGATAACCTGCTGTCCCCCTGCGGAAAAACAAGCGGATGCGCTTAGGAAAAGGCAAAGAATATCCTTTATACAAAATCGGTTTTGTCTCATTTTTTATGACTCTGTAAAATTTATCCTGTCAATTTCGCGATCAATGGTGTCCTCTTCCTCCATTATTATCCCTATCCACATCACTATCTATTCTTTCCGATTCACTTCACGCACCGAAACCCCAGGCTCACTTCGCCGTATTCGGGCACGAACCACTGGCGGTTTTTTATGCGAAGCTGTGCGGCAGTGCTGTACCATCCTCCGCCGCGTATCACACGGTACCGTCCGACCTCAGGTCCCGTGGGATTATCTCTTTTCCCTTCTGCGTAATAGTCGGCCTGGTACCTGTCGTATGTCCATTCCCACACATTGCCGGTCATGTCATACAACCCCGCGGCATTTGGTGGGTATGTACCGCTTTTTACCGGACAACGGTTTGACGGCTGGGTGCATCGCGATGCGTCGGGCGCTTGATTTCCCCACGAATACATGACGTCCCGGCCGGCAAGCGCAGCATATTCCCATTGCGCTTCGGTGGGAAGACTGCCGCCCTTGTAGGCGCAATACTCACGTGCCTGCTGCCAGGTGACGCACACGACAGGCGACTGTGGTGAGCGGTATTTGTGCGGGATAGTCACTCGGCTGATGCCGTCGGATGTCCACATTAGGCATTGCCCGTCGTCATAGTGCGCCGGACTGCATGCATGTGCCGCCACACATGAATCATACTGGCCGTAGGACACTTCATACTTGTCGATGCTGAACGGCGCGACCGTCACCCGATGCGCCGGCCGCTCGTCCTCTTCACCGCCGTCTCCGCCCATGATAAAAGTCCCGCCCGGCATGGAGACCATCTGAGCACGCGGGCATGGCAGGTAACTTGACAACAGCATGCCCGTATGGAGGATAGCGGAATGAATGATACAGCGGAAACGATATTTCATTGCGGCAGACTATCGAAGTGGTGCGGCTCCCCCGCCGCCTTAATTATAGGTATCCGCCAGCTCCACGATAATTATTCCGAGGGACAATGCAAGGAATATTCCGATTGCCACCCGATTGACCAAAGCTTGCTTTTCCCGCCGCGCATCGTTGCCCCTCTGCGCCGCTTCAACCTTTTTCTTATCGACCGTGAGAGCCCAGCTCAGCGTATCCGGCCCGTCCGGCGTGAGCGTCACTTTTCCTTCAATGGTTTCGTATCCTTTCAGCCTGAGGGTAATCACATGCTCGCCCGGTTTGAGTTTTCCCACGGTACAGGGCGTAATGCCGGCAGCTTTTCCGTCAATAAGCACCTCGGCGCCCGGCGGCGTGCTCTGTATAATCCGTTCCAGCGGTTTAATCAGCTCAAAGGTCAAATCAACGGTGGTATCGGCGGCAACAGACACGGTGGCTTTTTTCATGAAATATCCATCCTTTTTCAGCACGATGACATGCTCGCCGGCCGTTATATTTTCGACCGTCAACGGCGTCCTCCCTTTCATCACATCGTCGATCACCACCACCGCGTCGTCGGGTTTCGATTTGATATTCACGGTCGCCGTTGCCCCGCCGGCCGCCTGACCCGGTTTCTCCGCAACAGTCTTCTGCGCCGCCCCCCCTGCTCCATCCGTCACGCTCTCATCAGCCGGCGCAGTCATCGTTTCTTTCTTGCCCGGATCCGCCGTGCCACCGGCGGTTTTCTCTTGTCCAGCCACCGCGATTACCAAAAAAAATACGCACGAGATGAATGCATGCCGTACTATGTTCATCTACAGCTCCTTCGTTGTTCTGCTCGGATTATGCGTCATGTTCAAAATATTATATGGGATACGCCGCCGGTCTTCGCTTCAGGTTGCGGCAGCCATTGCCGTGTATAAGTTGTACCGGACAATCGGCCGCTCGACGCCGAATGTTCATGCGTCACCGGCGCCTACCCCTTGACGTCCCGTCCGTTCCAGCAATAGGTGCAACATTTCTCCATCGGCATCCCTATGGCCTTTACCATGTCATCGAGGCGCTGGTACTGAAGCGTGGTCAGGCCGAGTTTTTTACGGATGCAATCCACCATGGCGCAGTGCTTGGCGGAATCGGGATCCGCATACTCGTCGAGACAATCCGGTTCCCTGCCTTCAAGCTCGACGACGGCGCGGCGGCCGGCAAGGTCGAGTTCTGAACGCGAACGAGAAAAGTTAAGAAACTTGCACCCGAAAAGGAGTGGGGGGCACGCAGGCCGCATGTGCACTTCCTTAGCTCCGTATTCGAACATCCGGCGGATTGTGTCACGAAGCTGTGTACCCCGTACTATCGAATCCTCACAGAACAGAAGCCGGTTGCCTTCGGTGAGCTCCCGGATGGGAATCAGCTTCATTTTCGCCACCAGATCGCGCACGGCTTGGTCCTGGGGCATGAAACTGCGCGGCCATGTAGGCGTATATTTGACAAAGGGTCTGCTGAACAGCACCCCGCGTTTGGCTGCGTACCCCATGGCGTGCGCGGTGCCCGAATCCGGAATACCGGCCACATAATCGATTTCGACAGTATCACGCTTTGCCAGTGCCGCACCGCACCGATACCTGCTCGCCTCGACGTTGATTCCTTCATAACTGGAGGCCGGGTAGCCGTAATATACCCATAAAAACGTGCAAATCTGCATGACCGGCCCCGGTTTTACCATCGTTTCGAATCCGTTGTGACCGATAAAAACGATCTCTCCCGGTCCAAGGTCGCGTTCAACCTCATATCCAAGATTTGGGAACGCACAGGTCTCTGAGGTGACCGCATAGCCCTTCTCGCCTTTTCCCAGTATGACCGGTGTGCGGCCGAGCCGGTCGCGTGCAGCATAAATACCGTCGCGGGTGAGCAACAAAATGGAACTCGAACCCTCGATAAGCTGCTGGGCGCGCTGCATCCCTTTTTCGTAGCTGTCTTCGCGGTTGATTATGGTGGCGATGAGTTCGGTGGGATTGACTTCGTTGCCGGTCATCTCCGAGAAATGGGCTATACGACGGCCGAACGCTTCCGCAACAAGCTTATCGGCGTTTTTAACCACGCCCACTGTCACTATTGCATACACGCCGAGATGGGAACGAATCAGAAGAGGCTGGTCTTCAAAGTCGCTTATAACCCCAATCCCCATTGTACCACGCATGTTCCGCAGGTCGGCGTCAAATTTGCTTCGAAACTGCGCGTTCGTAATATCGTGAATATAACGGGTAAAGTCCTTGCCGTCGTGTACCGCCATTCCGCCGCGGCGCGTTCCAAGATGGCAATGATAGTCGGTTCCATAAAAAACATCGGCGACACAATCATGTTTTGATACAACCCCAAAAAAACCGCCCATGGTTTTATCCTCTTATTCGATACGATGTTGCATTTCTGAATAAATCCATAAACCTACATTCCGCAGTTGGGGTGGATGCGAATACGTGCTTGGAAACTGGCGTGAAGGCGGCGCAGGGCATATCCGTCGAGTGATATGTCCAAGCCGCCTGAAGCGCCAGAGCGCTCAACAGATTGCGGC
>Ga0129299_1000517_pt1 | contig 24495 bp, 17 predicted proteins | sample ConPoolayeCmetaG_FD_94477 | JGI IMG/M metagenome (GOLD analysis project Ga0129299, IMG submission 94477) | Hot spring microbial mat communities from California, USA to study Microbial Dark Matter (Phase II) - Cone Pool mat layer C metaG ...
GCCTGCCGCTATGCGCTGATTGGAAATCAGCCTTTCCGGGCACGCTGTGCCGGACGTCGGCCTGCGCCGACGCCCCAGGTCGGCGCAGGCCGACCGCAGGCCGAAAGCCTATGGCGGGCGACTCGAGTCGGCACGTAGGTAGTCACCACTTCTTGTGTGAACAAAAGCCTCAGCAGATGGTGAGATCAGCCGGGAGCCTTCAGGCGGGATGCTCCGGCTCAAGCCTCGACGCCAAAGTCTACCGGGGCCGTGCATCCACGGTTTGGTCGATTTGTCACGATTGTGGTATACTCGTGTGCAATCTCGATAGACCGCCCGGCAGACCGCAGGATTCGCCCGTAGCCTTCAGATGGAACGCTCCGGCTCAAGCCTCAACTCCACACCCGAATTGAGGTCTGCCGGGGTCTGTTTGTCACACTACCCGTACAAGGACGGAAACTATACAGGAGCATCGGACCATGAAACTGGTCACCGTCGAACAGATGAAACAACTCGAGCAGGCAGCCGACGCTGCCGGCCATTCTTTTGCTATGATGATGGAGCTGGCCGGGCGCGCGGTAGCCTCCGCCGTCGCACAACGGATTGCCGTCAAAAACAAAATCGTCCTCGTGTTGATCGGGCCGGGCAACAACGGCGGCGATGGGTTGGTCGCTGCACATTACCTGAAAGAAGCCGGGGCCAAGGTGGTTTGCTACCTCTGGAAGCCACGCGCAGACGATTCGAATATGAAGCGGGTTAAGGAAGATGGCATTGTTTGTTTACATAACGGCGAAAACGGCGCACACCAAACGCTTCGTAAAGCATTGCAAGGTGTCGATATCGTCGTCGATGCGCTGCTCGGTACCGGTGTCACGCGGCCCATCGAGGGGGAATTAAAAGAAATTTTGAGCATCGTTGGACAGGCAGTTAATGCCCGACGCGCTCAGCGTTTTGCGCCAACCGACCTGTTTCCCTCTCTGCAACCTCTGCCCCGTCCTTATGTTGTCGCCGTCGACGTGCCCAGCGGTCTCAACTGTGACAGCGGTGAAATCGACCCCGTCACACTCCCCGCCGACCTGACCGTCACCTTTGCCGCGCCCAAAATGGGGCAATTTCGCTTTCCCGGCGCAGGCATACTCGGTGAATTGGTCGTTGCCGACATCGGCATCGACCCGGCATTGGAGCAAGGGCTGCCGGTTGACGTGGCAACGGCGCAGATGGTTGCCCAACGGCTGCCTCCTCGCCCGCGCGACGCGCACAAAGGTACCTTTGGCAAGGCCTTGATCGTCGCCGGATCGGTTAACTATACCGGGGCGGCCTATCTTGCCGGCGCGGCCGCAACCCGCATCGGCACTGGGCTGGTGACGCTGGCCGTGGCGCAGCCGTTGCACCCGATCATCGCCGCAAAACTGGCCGAGGCCACTTTTTTGCTCTTGCCGCACAACCTTGGCGTGCTCAATCTCGATGCCATCGAGGTGTTGGCTCATGTACTGCCCTCTTACAAGGCATTGCTGGTCGGCCCTGGACTGGGACAAGAGAAAGAGACGGTCGCCTTTGTGCATGCACTGTTCGGCATCCGGCAGGTGACCAAAGGACGCATCGGCTTTGGACAGTCCTCCACTCTGCCTCCTCCGTCCCTCATCCTGCCTCCGTTGGTGATCGATGCCGACGGATTGAACGCGCTGGCTCAGATCGAACGCTGGTGGACCTGCCTGCCACCCAACAGCGTCTTGACTCCGCATCCCGGCGAAATGGCCCGGCTGACACCAGGAGAAACGCCTCCTGCCGAGCGCATTGACTGGGCGGCCGGTCAAGCTGCCCGGTGGGGGCAAATCGTCGTGCTCAAGGGCGCCCACACCGTCATCGCCGCACCGGATGGTCGGGTTTGCGTGCTGCCTTTTGCCAACCCCGGCCTGGCCACGGCCGGCACCGGTGACGTGCTGGCCGGATGCATCGTCGGGTTGCTGGCCCAAGGGTTATCTCCCTTTGATGCCGCCGTCTGTGGTGCGTATGTGCATGGATTGGCCGGTCAAAGAGCGGCCCAAAAGCTCGGCCCGGCCGGAATGGTTGCCGGCGACGTGCTCAACGAATTGCCTTACGCGATCATGCAACTTGAGCCGGGCATCACTTGATGATAGGAGAAGAAAAACAATGAAAGACAAGATCGGAATCGGCATCCTCAGCCATGCGCACGGCCATGCCAATGTCTATTGTCAGGTGATGCAGCGGTTCGACGATGTCGAGTTGATCGCCAATTGGGATGACAACGAAGCACGCGGACGGCAGGCCGCCCAGGCGTTTGGCCTCGAATATCGTGCCAACGTCGATGACTTGCTCCAGGACCCGCGCATTGACGCGGTGATCATCACATGTGAGACCAATCGCCATGCCGAATTTGTCGAGCGTGCGGCCGCCGCCGGGAAACATATCCTCTTGCAAAAACCAATGGCCACCACCCTTGCCGACTGTGACCGCATCATTGCGGCCGTGCGCCAGGCCGGGATCAAATTCAGTATGGCCTTTCAAATGCGCCATGATCCGGTTAACAAAAAGATCAAAGAACTGCTCGATCAGGGAGCGGTAGGCAAGGTGGCCATCGTGCGGCGACGACACTCGCTCAATGTGCTGCTCAACCCGGAATTTTTCACCGGCCCCACCCGCTGGCACGTCGATCCGGTGGCCAACGTCGGGATGTTCTTTGACGATGCCAGCCACGCCGCCGACTGGTTTTTGTGGCTGTTGGGCATGCCACGCAGTGTGATCGCCGAGATCGACAATGTGGTCACCCATGTTGCCCCGGACGACAACGGCGTGGCCGTGTTCCGCTTCGGCAAAGGAGAAATGGGCATCCTGCTCAACTCATCGACTACCGTCGCGGCGATCAGCACCACCGAAATTTACGGCGACGAAGGAACCATCGTGCAGGATTACGGCGACCAGCCCGGCGCGATCACCCCACGTCCGGAAGGCGTGGCCCCCCTCAAACTGATCCGCAAAGGCGATAAGGAATGGACCGAGTTTCACCTGGGCATTCCACACAGTCAAAGCGAACGATTGGCCAACGTGCCGCGCCCATTTATCGACTACCTGCGCGGGCTGACCGACCAAACGATCGGCCCTGAAGAAGGACGGAAATCGGTCGAAATGGTGCTGGGCGCATACCGCTCGGCACGAGAAGGGCGAAGGATCACGTTTCCGATTAAAGAGTAGGCAAGGGAAAAGGAGACAGGAGGAAGATATGACCCGTACAAATTCAGAGCCGGTCAAATTGAGTTTGGGATACAAAGTGATCTGGGGCGTCGCCGCGCTGGGCACTTCTTTTGTGTCTGGGGTGTATGGGGCGCTGTTGCCGATCTTTTATCAGGACTACCTGGGCTTGCAGGCACGCTGGATCGGCGTTGCCTCGACCATTTATGCGATCTGGAATGCGATCAACGATCCACTGTTCGGCTATATCACCGATAGCACCCGTTCAAAACGAGGCCGGCGCATCCCTTATATGCGCTACACGGCGCCCTTTTTGGCGTTGACCTTTATCCTGGTCTGGCTGGCGCCGGAACGATCGGGCCAGAGCGCACTCTTTGCATGGATGTTGACCACTATGCTTCTTTACGACACCGCTTACACGATGGTTGGCCTGACCTACTCGGCGTTACTGCCCGAAGTCAGTGAATCGGATGCCGAGCGGAACGGGCTACAGATTTCCTCCTCGCTTTTTGGCTTGCTGGGAATGATCCTCGGTTTTGTGGTGCCCGATTTGTTCCGTCCCAAAGTGGGCGATGTGCCGAGTTTTTTGCCGTTGCAACTATCGATGGTCGGCGTAGGCATCTTGAGCGCTACGCTCATTATCATCACTACCCTCAAGGTCAAGGAACGTCCCGAATTTTATCTGATCGATGAGCCGCTCAAATTATGGCCGGCGATCCGGTATACCTTGACCAGCAAATCATTTCTGATCCTGGTTGCTCAAAATTTTATGTCCATCCTGATGCAGTCGTTGATCCTCGGCGCGCTCTTTTATGTGGCCGATTACGTGCTGCAAACCAGCGCGTTGGTGTTGATTGCCGCGTTGTTCATTCCGCTGATCATCGGCGTGCCGATCACCACGCTGGTGCGGCAACGTCTTGGGGTTGTCGGCGCACAACAGCTGCTGCTGGTCATCGCCGGCATAGCCCTGATTTCGATTGCCGTGCTACCCAACGCGCTGATCCCGTTTTGTCTGGCCGTGGCCGGTTTTGGCCTGGCCGGCCCCCAGACGTTGAGCAATGTCCTTTTTGCTCAGGTCGCCGACGAAGACGAATTGCGCTCCGGTGTGCGTCGTGAAGGAGCCTTTTTCGGCGTCAACGCGCTGTTGACCAAGCCGGCACAATCGGTGGCGCTGGCTTTGTCGCCCTTTATTCTGGAATTGACCGGTTTTGTCACCCGCGAAGCGAATCAGGGACAAATCTATCTGAACCAACCGCCCAGCGCGCTGTGGGGGATCAAGGCATTGGTCGGGTTGATCCCCGGCGCGGCCATGCTGCTCGGTGCGTTGATCCTGACCTGGTTTCCATTGCGCGGCCCATATCTGGCCGAAGTGCAGAAAAAAGTGCTGGCCTTGCACGCACAAAAACATGCCCGGATTGAAGGGGAGACAAGCCAATGAATCAAGGCGACCACGTCATATCTGGATCGAGCGGATAGATGGGCCGCGTGATGCGCGTAAAGGTCATCTGGGTCACATCGCAATTGGTCGCGCCGGGCGTGAAAGCCAGGATCGAGCGCGGAGCAATCTCTTCAAAAGGCGTGGTCAGATAACCGCGCTTGAGAACCACAACGTGGTAATCGAGTGGTTCCAGACCCAAAGCGCGAAGCTGGCGCGGATCGCCGAAATCCAGACGGGTGGAAGACAAAATCAGGTCGAGGCCATCGATGTTCAAAACGGCAAGGGGGCCCAAACGACCGCGTCCCCACGGCTGACGGAGGCCGCCTCGATATGGCAAACCGTCGGCCAACAGGCGCACATGCCCGCCGATTTCCAGCGGCGTGCCATGTCGCGTGTCGATCTTGCCACCTACTGCCAGCCTGACCTGTTGCCCTACCCCGGCCTCCATACATGCCTGTACCGCCGCGGCATCCCAGAGCGAGGCGAATAATACGTTTGGGGCTTGCTGTTCGATCAGTGCCGCGAGCAAGACGGGCACATCGGTGGTCCCACCTGCGCCGGGGTTGTCGCCCGAATCGGACAAAAAGACGGTCGATTCGGGCGCGTTGAGCGCTTTTTCCACCGCTTCCTGCACCCCATAGGCTTCGACATCGACACCAAAGCGGTGGCGTAAAGCCCAAAACTCGGCAGCCAGCCGCTCCGCTTCATGCTGCGCGCGAACGGGATCGCCGTCGGTCACCACCACACAGCTCACCCCTACATCGGGCACGTCGGCCCAACAGTGACCGTTCATCAGCGATGCCGAGAGGATACCCGGCTCACGTTCCAGCGCCTCAACGCGCTCGATCATCTGTTTCATGGCCCCAAAGGCGGTTTGGGCCTTTTCACCGGGCAGCAAAAAAGGCACTTTGGCAAAGCCGATTGCCGGTTTCACGCCATGTTCGAGCATCAACATCAGCATTCGCGCTGCCGCCTGACCGGTTTCAAAGGCATCGGTGTGCGGAGCCCGATGATAGGCCACCAGTGCATCAACGTACTGCATCGTTTCTTTGATTAAATTGGCGTGCATATCCAGAGCAATGACGATCGGCACGGTGGGGCCGAGTTGAGCACGCAGGTCGCGCAGCAGGTCATTTTCGGCGTAATCCAGTCCTTCGGCGCGCATTGCCCCGTGCAAGGCCAGGCATGCTCCGTCGACATCATGCGCGGCTTCCAGGATCAAGGCTTTGAATTTTTCATAGGTTGCCCGTTCGACCACCCCACCGGGCATTGCACCTGCGGCCACCGACGGCACCGGTTCAACGCCGTGCGCATCCAAAACTTCCAGGATGCCGTCCAGTGCACTGACCCGCCGCGACGAACGGAGCATCTCGTCACCATAGCGGACAAAAAAGTCGGCTTCGGTGGTCAGAAAAGGGGTAAATGTGTTCGATTCGTGTCCAAAAGAACCGACCAGAATGCGCATCGATATCCCTCCAGGTTAAAATGGGCCTACCGGTAGGACAGGATTTATCCTGTCAATAGACGCAAGGTTGTGATCGGCTGGATGGCGACCCAATGCACCTGTCCGTCCTGAACCGGCAGTGGGGTTATATCGCGTTCGCGCGCGTCGCACAAAAAAGCCTGCCGAATGGGACGGCCCGGGAGGGAAAGGGCCATTGGTTGTCCTACGGCAACCTTGTCGATCAGCCGAACGATGATCCCTTGTCCGCGCGAGGCCGGCTTGAACGCCGAGAGGATTGCCGTCGGCGGATCGACGTGTACCGCTGCATTGAGGGCCTGGAGCGGCGTGCCCAGTCCTTGTCGGGAGGCCAGCTCGCGGTGAAACTGGCCGGCCAGCAAGGGCAGCTTGTTGGCTCGCCAATCACCACCGGGAGTGAACAAGAGCGCATAATGAAAAGCATAAGGTTCGCGTTCGTGCCCGGTGGCCGGGTTGGCCGGAATCGGCAGAAAGCCAAAGGCACGTTCACGATTGGCATTGCGCAAAGCAACCAGCTCTAAAATGCCCTCGGCGGTGCAAGAGACGGCACTCGGCAGCGGCAACAATACGGCCAATCCGCGTCCGGCGGCCTCATCATACAGATAGACAAAATCTTGGGCCGGCCAAAAAGTCGGTTCATAGAACCGACGTAGCGGACGCACGGCCACGCCGCCCGGCTCGCCCATTGTGATGTGAGTAACCGACAGGCCGGTGGTCCAAAACAAGGTAATCGTCATCCCATCGGGGGCGCGGCCTTCCACACAGCCCCGGATGAGCGGTGAGGTTCTGTCAAACCAGAGTGAACGTTGCACCCGTTCACCGGCTATCATGGCGTCGCAGTTCACCCGTAACATCCCTTCATCGCAATCAACTTGACAACGTGTGGCGTATCCGTCGGTTCGAATTTCGGCCGCGAACCGGCCACCGCGAAACTCACAGCCCATCCGCCACAAGCCGCCCGAATCGCGATAGCCGATCAACCCGTTGGAAAGCCCGCCCAGCAGGGGATGACCACCCTCCGGCTGCCATGCGCGAACGATGCAGCCACCGGCATGCTCATCTAATTTGAGCGCGTAGTATGGCGTTTGAATCACCAATTGCTCGTCTTGTCGATACACAGGACAACGGTCGGCTGGAGCAGGTACAGTTTCCTCAGACGGCGGCGACATGCGTTGAATTACCGTCTGTGCTGTCTGCATGGCCCGGTTGAGCCATGGTAACTGTTCTTGCTCGACCACCGCATCGGGTGAAGTGCCGGTGACAAAATCGTGGTGATTGGACGTGGCCGCAATCCACCAGGCATCGGCCAGCTCGGCCTGAAACTGAGTGGCGATCTCACGGTTCTGCGGCAGCAGGGTCAGTCCCTCGGCCAGACCAAGCCGGTCGACCAGATCGCGGCAGCGCTTTTTGAGGGCCGGGCGGGCGGTGTAAAAGCCGGTCCAGTACGGATTGGGGTCGATCTGTACCACCGGCAGCCGGTCACGGTAGCATTCGACCAAAGCCAGATAGTCGTCCAGCCCGGCATTGACCGCCCACACGCCGGCAGAAGGATAGCGCACCCGGTTATATCGGTCGAGCAAGGCGACTAAATCGGGAAGCGGCGACACAAAATCGGTGCCGAGAGGGCAAAACATATACGGCGTGCGCCGCAAGGGGCCAAGTTGGGTGACGAACTGAGCGATGCGCCGGGCCACAAAAGGTTCCGAGCGGTCTGGCCAAGCCAATGGAACGATATAGACCCGACTGAGGCCGCGGTGGGCCAGCATGTCACCTTGCCCATAGGTAAAGGCGTTCCAGTGACAGAGCACCTCGGCACCATTTGCGTCGCGCCATATGAAATCGAGGGTTTGGAGTTTTTTCAAGTATTCGGCGGTCGAGCCGGGGCGGGGAAAGTTTTTGGCCGATTCGAAATCGCAGCCCATAAAATACATCCCGTCGACACGGGTCAACGCGGTACGGTCGAATCCGGCCGCGCGCAACAGCGTGGGCAACGAGGCCGAACAGCCAAAACTGTCGGTGAAATAAGCCAGACGAGGCTCCTGGACGATGCCGTTGGCGCGCAGCCACTCCTGCCCGATCAAAAAATCGCGCAGAATCGCCTCGGCGTCGGGAATGAGCGTGTCTGCCGTCGTCACCCCACTGCCGGTCAGGCGCAGACGCCCCTCGTTGAGCAGCAGGCGCAGCGTTTCATGCCGTTCGGGATGGCGATCCCAGTACATGCGCAAGAAAAACATACATTCGATCGAATAAACACGGCGCGGTTCGCGTAACAACGCTGCGACTGCCTGATCGAGATTGCGACGGACAAAGCGCTCATAATAGGCTTCCGAAGTGTACAGCCAGTCTGGATCCCAGTGACTCGATTCGGCAAACACGATCACCTGTTCGGCGTCATCAGGGATGCCCAGGCGGTGGCGAAGAGCGCGTTCGTCGAGGTTAACAAGAGAAGTGTCTGTAGCCATTTGATCTCCTTTATCCTTCCATATGTTTCCACCTCAAGGGGAGTAAAAATTTCACGACTTTTATCCTATCTTTTGCCACCATCTGGTGGTAAAATAAGATAAAATTTGCTCAGGAGGCCAAACGATGTTAGAAACAGGACAACCCGCACCTTTGTTTACTCTTACCGCCCACGATGGCTCACAGGTGAGCCTTGCCGATTTTCGCGGCAAAAAAGTGGTTCTCTACTTTTACCCCAAAGCCGACACGCCCGGCTGCACCACGCAGGCCTGCGCCATTCGTGATCACTGGGGGCAGATCGAGGCCGGCAACGCCGTCGTCATCGGCATCAGCCCCGATGAACCCGCGGCATTGGTCAAATTCCGCGAAAAATACAACCTGCCCTTTGTGCTGCTTTCCGACCCCGATCATACCGTCGCGCAAGCATACGGGGCCTGGGGCGAAAAGAAAATGTACGGCAAGAGCTATGAGGGGATCATCCGCAGTCACTTTGGCATCGACGAGAACGGCAACCTGATCGACATCTCGATATCGGTCAAGCCGGAAACAACGGCCAACCTTGCGCTCAAGCTCGTCTCGTGAGCCAAGTATACCCGCTGTTTGATTATTTTCAAAATCTGCCGAGCCTGGCGTTCAAAGTAGAACCAGGCCAACCGGGCAATCGCCCTAGAGCCTATCCGAAAAACCGTATATGCCGCCACATAGAGATGTGTTGGCTACGGTTTTCGAATAGGCCCTTAGCCAGAGTGGGCAACGGCAGTGCCGTTGCCCACCTTAACTCCGCCACCGATTTGCCTCGAATATTCGCCTGGCCCACCACTGAACAAAAATGACCCGTTTGGGTACTGGACGGTGAAGGGTTTTCCCCCTATAATAGGGCATAATCCGACGAGTTTAAATCGTCGGGGCAAAATCTGCCTGATCATTCAAATTCTGTGCGACAAGAGGAGAACCCAATGGCTAAAACCGTGTCCGATGTGCTCGAAATGGGCAAAAATGTCAAGATGGTTGACTTGCGCTTTGTCGATTTGCTGGGATTGTGGCATCACTTTAGCATACCGGTTCGTGAGTTGACCGCCGACCTGTTTGAGGAAGGAATCGGCTTTGATGGGTCTTCGATCCGTGGCTTTCAGGAAATCCATGAATCCGATATGATCCTGATCCCCGATCCCGACACTGCCTTTATCGATCCCATCTTTGAAGTACCGACCATGGTGATCGTGTGCAACATTTTCGATCCGGTCACCCGGCAGCCGTACACGCGCGATGCGCGCTATGTTGCGCAAAAGGCCGAAGCCTATCTCAAGCAGACCGGCATTGCCGACGTATCCTATTGGGGGCCGGAAGCCGAATTTTTCATGTTCAACAGCGTCCGTTACGGCGATGCGACCAACGGCGCGTTTTACCAGGTTGACAGCGTAGAAGGGTGGTGGAACAGCGGCGAGCCGGGTGGCCTTGGCGGGCAGATTCCGCCCAAACGTGGTTATTTCCCCGTCCCACCGACCGACACCCTTCAGGATGTACGAAGCAAGATCGTTCTCGCCCTCGAATCGGTCGGTGTGCCGGTCGAAGTGCACCATCACGAAGTGGCCACGGCCGGTCAGACGGAGATCGATATGCGCTATAGTACATTGGTGCGCATGGCCGATAATGTGATGATCTACAAGTACATTGTCAAAAACATCGCCCGCGCCAACGGCCTGACCGCCACTTTTATGCCCAAGCCGATGTTCGGTGACAACGGCTCCGGCATGCACGTTCATCAGAGCTTGTGGAGCGGCAATCGCAACATCTTTTTCGATGAAGCCGGTTATGCCCAGATTTCTGACACGGCTAAATATTATATCGGTGGCCTGCTCAAACATGCTCCGGCGCTGTTGGCCATTGTTGCCCCCACAACCAACTCGTATCGCCGTCTGGTGCCCGGCTTTGAAGCCCCGGTCAACCTGGCCTATTCGATGCGCAACCGCTCGGCCATTTGTCGTATCCCGATGTATTCCAAGAGTCCCAAAGCCAAACGGCTTGAATTTCGCGCTCCCGACCCAAGTTGCAACCCCTATCTCTGCTTTGCCGCCCTGTTGATGGCCGGCCTGGACGGCATCCAGAACCAGATTGACCCCGGCGAGCCAATGGACAAAGACCTTTACGACCTGCCACCGGAAGAAGCAGTCAAGGTCAAACAAGTGCCCGGCTCATTGCCCGACGTCCTTCGTGCCCTGGAAGCCGACCACGAATTCTTGCTCAAGGGAGATGTATTCACTACCGACTTGCTTGAGGCCTATCTGGAATACAAATACAAATCCGAAGTCGACCCAGTGCGTATGCGCCCGCATCCTTACGAATATACCCTGTATTTTGACATTTAAGTATCGGCGACATCCCCATGGTCGTAACCTGAGAGCCTATCCGAGCTGTACAAGCGGCATCCCTATGCTGCTTGTACCGATGTACCGGGATGTGCTGGTTACATTTTTCAGATAGGCTCTAAAATCTCCTGAATATTGATCTGCCGGATATCCTTGGGCCAGAGTTCAGCGCTAAAAAGGCCGGTCATACTTGCATGTACCGGCCTTTGTGTTACAATGGCACACACCTGATTTATGGAGTGAGCCAGGTGAACTACCCCCTTGACTCTTCTGGTGAACTGCATTTCCTTGATGCCCTGTCCACCCTGAACGAGATCGGCGTAGCGATCAACCGTCTTGGCCCGCGTGCCGAAATTGCTCTGCCTTCTGGCGCGCGTGCCGAAAATACCGGCATTGAAGCAATGTTGCGGCTGATCGTTGACAGCACGGTCAGGCTGATGCCCGGCGCCACGGCCGTGATCTATGTTTATGATCGGCAGACCCAATCTTTTGATCCGACCTGGCGCGTGTCAGCCGGCGATCAGGTCGATGCCTTTTCCGACGATGTGCCCCGTTCAGATGGTTTCGGCATGCGAGCCGTCCACCAACGTCGTCGCGTGCTCTCGTATGAAGAAGCCGACCTCGCCGTACACCCGGCGCGTGTGCGCGCCGGCGCCGAAACGCTGGCTTGTTTTCCCCTGGTTGTCGCCGAGCAACCGCTGGGGGCGCTCTATGTGTCGTTGAACCAGGCACGACACTTGAGCACATTTGAATTGTTGATCCTCGAAAACCTCTGCAACCAGGCAGCCATGGCCATTTATCACGCCCGTCGCCTGGCCGGCATCCAGCGAGATTTGGCCCGCCGCGAACAAGAACTGGCCCAATTACGCCATGCCGGGCTGCTTATCTCCTCACGGCTGCGCCTGGACGAAACCCTACAATCTATTTTGGACATGGCCCTCCAGGTGACCGGCGCACGTTACGGCATCTTTCGCCTGGTTGACCCACAGCGTCGTTTGTTGATTGCCCACGCCGTAGCCGGCGAACAGGTCGGTTCGCCCGAATTGGCCCCCTTACCGATTGACAGTTCGAGTGTGATGGGCTGGGTGGCCGAACACCGCCAACCGCTGTGCATCCATGACCTGCTGGCTGCCCCCTGGGTGCTCATCTACCGCCCTTTGTACAACCAGGTGCGCATGCGTTCCGAATTGGCCGTGCCCCTGATCGGCGCCGGCGGACGGCTGGAAGGGGTGCTCAATCTGGAAAGCACCCAGGTCGGCGCATTCGACGAGCAAGATAGCCTGCTGATACAGGCCCTGGCCACCCAGGCGGTCATTGCCATCCAAGAAGTTCGCCTGCTCGACGCGCTGCAACAGGTCGCCGAACAACTGCTCGTTCGGTCTTGCGACGATTTGTTGGCCTTTCTGGTCACCCTGGCCTGCGATCTGCTCAACGCGGCGGCCAGCGCAATCTGGACGCTGGATGGCGACCGGCTGGTCCTGCGCGCGGCCAGTGCCGGTCATCGCCATGGCGAGCGGCTTCCCCTGCATAACAGCCTGATCGGTCAGGCCGTCTTGACCAACCGCCCGCTGCACATCCAGGATGTGAGCACCGACCCACGGTTTTACCATGCCGATCTGGCCCGTGAACAAGGCTGGACAAGCGCCCTGATTGTGCCACTGGTTTCTCATGACGAAGAAGCGACAAACCCGGCTCACCAGGCCGTCGGAGCATTCAGCGTCTACGGCACGGCGGACGAACCGGGGCGTTTTGCCGAATCTGAATGGGACGAAAAAGTGTTAACCTGTCTTGCCCATTACGCCACCCTGGCCGTACAAAATGCTGCCCGTCAGGCGGCGTTGCGCACCGCCCAGGCCAGGCAGGCCATCGCCGAGACCTTTGCCGCCGTCGGTGATGTGGCTGCCAACACGTTGCACCACCTCAATAACAAGGTCGGAACCATCCCGGTGCGCGTGCAGGGGATTCGGGCCAAGTGCGTCGCCGCTCTGCAAGCCGATCCTTACCTGGCGACCAACCTGGACGAGATCGAACAAAGCGCACGTCAGGCAATGGAAGCGGTGCGTCAGAACCTGTCCCGACTGCGCCCAATCCATCCACTGCCGGTCGATGTCATGCGGAGCATTCAGACGGCCGTCCATGAAGTCAACTTGCCGGCCACCATCTCGCTCCATCTTGAAGGACTGGAATCTCTGCCGCCGGTGCTGGCAAGTGAACAAGGTCTGACCCTGATTTTCACCAATTTGTTTGAAAATGCCATCAGGGCCATGGCGGGCAAAGGAGAAATCCGGGTGCGCGGCGCAGCCGGCGATCGCTGGATCGAGATCGCCGTGTACAACGACGGACCAGGGCTTGACCCGGCCTTGCATGAACGCATCTTTGAATTCAACGACGCCAAACGACACCCTGGCGGCAAATTGGGCTTTGGCTTGTGGTGGGTGCGCTCGTTGTTAATGCGACTGGGCGGCGAAATATCGGTGGAAAGCGATGGTCTAAAAGGCGTAACGTTCAAAATTCGCCTGCCGAGGATCGGAGAAAGCGATGGTTGATCCGCTGCGCGCTCTGATCGTCGATGACGATCGGGCATGGCAACAGATCCTGGCCGAACTGCTGAGCGATGCCGGCTTGCTCGTCGAGGTAGTCGAAAGCGCGGATGAAGCCATACAGCGGCTGCGTGCCGCACCCCATCGCCTGGCCATCGTCGACCTCTCATTGCGTCCAGGCGACGTTCACAATCAGGACGGCCTGCTCGTGTTGGAAGCACTTCGCCGCTATGACCCCGGCTGCGTTGCTTTGCTGTTGACCGGTTTTGCGACCGTCGAACTGGCCGTGGAAGCGATCAACCGTTACGGCGCGTTGACCTGCCTGCGTAAAGAAACGTTCGACCGCACCGAATTCTACCAATTGATCCAGCAGGCGTTGGTTCACCCACCACCGATACACTCTGCTTCAACATCGGCGAGCGCCGTGTCCCGCGAGCAGATTGCTCCACCAGCCCACGCTCCTTCCGTCCTGGTGGTCGAAGATGATGCCGGATGGCGCAACATCTTGTCTGAATTGCTGGTCGATGCCGGTTATGCCGTGCGCTTGTGCAACGGCTACGGTGAAGCACTGGGCTGTCTACGCCGCGAGCGCTTTGCGCTGGCCGTGATCGACCTCTTGCTCTCCGGTCTTCAGGAGGCAGCATGGGCATCGTCAACCACAGAGCCACAACTTCCGGACGGCTATCGGCTGCTGGCACTGATGCGCGAACGTGGCGTGCCAACTTTGGTAGTCAGCGGCATAGCCCGCGCCGACGAGATCGAACACCTCTATGCCCGGTATGGCGTGTTTGCGTGCCTGCAAAAACAAAATTTCGACCGACGGGCCTTTTTACAAACCATTGCCGATATACAGGCCGCGCAAACCGCCGACGACAAACTCGGCACGTTGACCGAACGCGAGCGCCAGGTGCTGGCTTTGTTGGCGCAAGGATTGGCCAACAAAGAAATCGCCCGTATCTTGATGATCACAAACAACACCGTTAAACGTCATCTGAAAGCGATTTTTGACAAGCTGGATGTGCACACCCGTGCTGCCGCAGCCGCCAAAGCCATCGACGCGGGAATAGCAGCGCGGCCGACCGGCAACTAGTCACCCACATACCCCCGAGTATTCGCAAAACGCAGCCGACGCATCCCTATGCGCGGCCGACGCATCCCTGTGCGCAGCCGACGCATCCCTATGCGTCGGTCTGATGCCTTTTCTCCCCTTGACACGCCATCCAATCTATGCTATACTTTTTCAAGTACATAAATAGTCTATGTATATAGAATTGCACGCTCTGCAAGGGAGTCGAGATGAAGAAACTGGACATGCGTCAGGGCAGCACAACCGTTCTCATCCTCAGCCTGCTGGCCGAGGGACCGATGTATGGCTATCAGATTGTCAAAGAACTTGCCGCGCGCAGCGGCGGGGTCTTTGAATTCAAAGAAGGCACACTGTATCCGGCGTTGCATCGCATGGAGCAAGAGGGCCTGGTGCACAGCTATTGGGAATCGATCGACGCCGTCACCGATGCAGCGGAATTCCACCCACCGCGCAAATACTATGCGATCACCCCCAAAGGTCAGGACGCACTTGCCGACCGTGCCGGTGAGTGGAGCAGCTTTGCGCGCGCATTGCTACGGGTGCTGGAAGGAACTGTGGGATGATGGACGAGGCGCAAGAACGGCTTCTCGACCACTACCTGGCCCATTTGCGACGCGAACTGCAAACCTCACCCCAACAGGCCGACGAAGTGCTGCGCGAAGTGCGTTCACACTTTGAGCTGGCAGTATGGGATGCCGAACAACATGGCCGCGATCCGGCCACGGCCTTTGCCCAGGCCATGCTCCGTTTTGGCGAAGCAGCCCAGATCGGGCGAGAACTCCGCCAGATACATGGCCGGGCCACATGGCGCGAGTCACTGGCCGCCGCTGCGCCGCTTTTTTTGTTCGGATGGCTCTTTTTCGCCCTGGAAACTTGGGCAGGCAGCGGCCAGCCGATCTGGATCGTCAAAGCAGGGGTGTGGATCGCAGCAATGGGGAGTTGGATCGGGTCGTGGCGCAGAACGGGGTGGTGGTATTCTGGAGGATGGGGATGGGCCTGGTTGGGTTGGCTACCTTTTGCGTTGCCCAACACACCGGGAAACCTGCTATGGAGTGTGCTTTTTTACGCCGTGTTGATGGCTTTGGTGGGACGACGCGGCTGGTTTGAAGCAACCCTGGCCCTTTACCCCCTGGCAACAACCTGGGCCTTTCATTTTCTTGTTCTGAATTCGAACGAAGTGCGCTCCGTAGGATGGTCGGCTGCCACACTGAACGGTCTGACTCTGGCCATCTCGGCGGTATGGGCCGCCTTGTTGATCCGCAGCATGCGCACGCCACCCGGCCGCCAGCGGATCGGGCATATGCTGTTTGCACAGGCCGTGATTTTTCTGCTCAACGTGTTCACGGTGGCGGCTGCCCGCCTGTGGCCAACGCATCCGTATCCATACCATTTTTCGCTGCGCTATTTTGTCTTTACCACCCTGCCTTATTCGATTTACAACGGGTTACCCTTTTTGTTGTTTGGTTTGCTGACCTTGCTGCCGGCAATCCTGGCCTTTGTGCGTTGGTACATCCGACAACGTCCGCCCTCCAGGCCGGTGACAAGCGGATAGACAACGGGGAAAAGATGATGTGTGTTGAGGCTTTGCCCAGGCCGTTTGATTTGCCGAAAGGATAGTTCTATGTTGCTTTATGCCATCGACCTGGTCCTCAAGTTGGCCTGGCACAATTCTACGCGCCTAACCCATTCGCTGATGTTTATGGGCACCCTGGGGATCGTCATCAGCGCAGGCGTATCGGCGTGGATCAACCGGCGTTATCGCGTCCCAACCCGGTCAATCCAAAACCTTGCTCTGCCAACCGCATTCCTGGCCTTTTGCCTGTTCGATTGGGCATTGTTGAATGCGCTGCCCACGTTCAAGCTTTCTTTTTCCAAAAACATCGTTCTGCCCATGTTGGCGGCAATTTTGGTGCGGGTGAGCATCTTGTGGGCACAGACTGCAGCCCTGGTCATTGCCCAGGCGCTCAAGCGGGCACGGCATTCGCATTGGGACGCGCCCTTGTTTTTGCTTCTCAACCTGGTTTTTTGTGCGCTGCTGATCGATGCCTATGTCATCGAACCGCTGTGGGTCGAAACCTCTTCGCTGACGGTGCGCTCGGAAAAACTCAATTCCACCGCACCGCCGGTACGCATCGTCCACCTGACCGACACACACATTGAGCGCAGCAGCTACCGCGAGGCAGCGGTAGTACGGCGGGTAAATGCCCTCCAACCGGACATCATCGTCTTGACCGGCGATTATCTTAACACAAGCTACGCACACCAGGAAGAATCGGCAGATGATTTTCGCCGCCTGATCAATCAACTTGAAGCCCCCTATGGCAAATATGCGGTGCGTGGCTCCATCGAAGGCTGGCGCGATCGGGCATATATGGATTGGCTCTTTGCCGGAACAGACGTGATTTGGCTGGAACAAGAAGCGTTGACGGTGTACGTGCGCGGGCAATCGGTGACCCTGATCGGCGTGGCGTGCAGCCATAATCAGAGAACCGACCAACGGCGATTGGCCCGCGCGCTGGCCGGCGTGCCCGACGATGCCTTTACCGTGTTGCTGTATCACTCGCCCGACCTGATCGAGGCGGCCGCAGCACACGGGATCGACCTGTATCTGGCCGGGCACACACACGGTGGACAGCTTCGCCTGCCCTTTTATGGGGCCATCTTGACTTCATCGGTGTATGGCAAGCGCTACGAAGCCGGAGACTATCAGGTAGGCAACACACGGCTGTACGTCAGCCGAGGCCTCGGCTTTGAGGGAGGTGGAATGCCACGCGCGCGCTTGTTGTGCCGGCCCGAAATCGTCAGCATCGAATTGCGCGGAACCTAGAAGCATAGGCGGGCATCGGCAAACGCAGGCAAACATTCCTTTTCGACAAATGCAGGCGGGCATCCCTTATGCCCGCCTGCATCCCCATGTTCGCCTCTCCGAACCTACTTGACCGGCGTCAGCCAGCCATGCCGGTCGGCAAGTTGACCGCCGGTAATGCCAAAGAACTGCTCTTGTAACACCTGCGTGATCGGCCCGCGTCGTCCCGCGCCGATCTTGACCCCATCGACCGAGCGGATGGGGGTCACCTCGGCGGCGGTGCCGGTGAAAAAGAGTTCGTCGGCAATGTACAGCGCTTCACGAGAAAGCATCGTCTCCTGGACAGGGTACCCCAGATCGGCAGCCAATTGCATCACACAACGGCGGGTGATTCCCTCCAGGATGGATCCCCACAGCGGCGGAGTATAGATGACCCCTTTTTTGACCAAAAAGATGTTCTCACCGCTCCCTTCGCTGACATAACCGTTGATGTCAAGTGCAATCCCCTCGGTAAAACCGCGGTCATGCGCTTCCATCACCACAAACTGCGAGTTGACGTATTGCCCACCGATCTTGCCCATCGCCGGAAAAGTGCCGGGAGCCATACGCCGCCAGCTGCTCACCCCCACATCGACCCCTTGCTCAATCGCTTCCGGACCGAGGTAAGCACCCCATTCCATCGTCATGATCACCGTCTCGACCGGATTCTTGCGCGGCTCGACACCCAATCGTCCGGCGCCACGAAAGACCAGCGGGCGAATGTAGCATGCCTGATGCCCGTTTGCACGAATCGTATCACAAATTGCTTTGGATATCTCATCCGGGCTGTAGGGTATCTCCATACGAAACATTTTGGCCGAGTTGAACAATCGCTCGACGTGTGGCTCCAGGCAAAAGACTGCCGGTCCATGCGGCGTGGCGTAAGCGCGGATGCCTTCAAAAACGCTGGACCCATAATGCAAGGCGTGTGCGCTGACGTGAACAGTAGCCTGTTCCGATGGGATCAGTCGACCGTTGAACCAGACCTGTGCTCCAAATGGATTTTCGCTCATTATATCCTCCTCAATTTTGATTTTGCCAACAGAGCGGCTATGCCGCAAGTCAGGCCCGAAATTCCCAACCCGATCAGAAAGGGGGTGGGGCGGTAAGTCAAGACCAGATTCGAATGTCCTGCCGGCAGCGCAACGCCGATCACCAGACCGTCCGTTCGATACAACGGCACACGCTTGCCGTTTACCGTCGCCTGCCAGCCTGGATAGTGCGCCTGGGAAATCACCAACAGGCCCGGCACAGCGAGATCGGCCTGGAGTTCGATGCGCGTTGAGTTGCGCATAATCATCGTCACGGCCTCAGGTTGACCGTTGACTGCCTTCACCGGGGGCAATTTTTCCTCGACCAGTGCGGTTTGGAACACGTCAAAGCCCGGCGCAGACAGTGCGGCGTAAAGTTGGTCTCGATCCGCAACAGCGCGCACCTCGTGAACGATCCAGGCGAAACGTGGCTCATCGGGCAGGCGATGTGTGTAGAGGGCATCGGGTTCATTTTGCTGATAAAGCAGTACGCTGTCGATGGGCGTGCCTTGCGGCGTGTACAGCTTACCGCGCCAACTGGCCACATAGCGCACGCCGAGCAAATCCCAACGCACCGTTTCGGGCACACGTTGCATAAATTGCTCCAACGCCTGGGGCTTGATCGAGGCGATGCCGTAGACTTCTTCCAGCCCTTCCATACAAGCTGTGTGCCCCGGCAACAGCCAATCGATCTGAACACGGAAAAAGGGCAGCGGGTCGGCGCGTGCAGCTTCCAGGGCCGGCTGGGGCGGAAAAGGCTCTTCCGGCGTGGCAAAATTGACCGTTCGATTCACCGTGAACAGGTCGATCACGGTCAGCGCTGCGGCCAGCGAGCCGATCCAGGTACGGCGTGGCCACGCCTGACGGGCAAACAGCAGCGTGGCTGTTGCGGCCAGAAACAGCGTCAGTGTGCCGAGATGCGGCAGTGCTGCAAACTGCCCGACCCGCGCTTGTTGAAGGATCGCCACCAACGCCAGCAGAACTGCGCTCAACACACCGGCAACGATTACGCTGCGCATCAGGCCGCGCAACACACGGCGCTCACGGCGGATCAACGGCGAGAGCAGAGTGTCAAAGCCGTCGGCGGCAAGCATGCTGAGTGCAAAGCTGAACAAGAAAGCGTGCCGTTCCTGGCTGCGAAAGAGCGCGTAGCCGGGCAGGGCCAGATAAGCCAGGTCGAATCCAAACAGGTGATGGCCAAAGGCCAAAATCAGCGCGACGAGGGCCAACCCGGCCCAGAAGGGCCGATCGCGGTTTTGACGGACGAACAGGGCCAGCAAAGCCATCGTCAGCGGCCAGATGCCCACATAGAGCGGTTGCCACAGGCTGACCACGCCGGGCAGCACCAGTTGAATGATGTCCTGAGGCGGAAAGCCCGATGCCGATTGATCAAAAGGTATGTCGGCGCGGTTGGAAAGGCGCATGTATTCAAAGGTAGGCCAAAGCTGTGCTGCACACACCCCAACGGCCAGCGCACCGACCAGGGTCAGTCGGCCCAGTGCGACTTTCCAGGGCAGGCGCGCACGCCATGCCTGCCAGACGTAATAGGCCACCGTCGCGTATCCAACGTGGACGTAGGTTTGTGGATTTCCGGCCAACACACTCAAAGCCAATCCACCGACCATTGCCGCATAACCGTGCAACTTGCTGCCCCAGACAATTGTCCGTGCGCCGATCAAGGCCAGCGGCAGCCAAACCGCCCCTTCCAAGATCGCCACCTGCAGGGGTGGATAGCCGGTCAGATAGCCGCCGTAGGTAAAGGTGACGGCGCCCAGCAACGCGGCAAGTCGATGACGCACTTCCCCGCGCAAAAAGGCGTAGCAGAGCAGGCTGGCGACGAGCAGATGCAGCAAGGCCTCGGTTTGCAGCGCGGTTAACGGCAGGGTGTCTGCCCCCGCCAGCCGATGCACCAGCAAATTGATCATCGCCGGCGGGTACAAGAGCGCCGACTGTGGATCGGCCTGAAAGGGATATCCGGCCATTACACAGTTCATCCACAGAGGAAACCGCCCCGCCGACAACTCGCGGTAAGCAAAAACACGATAAACGTAATAGTGATGACTGAAATCGCCAAACGGAAAGGCCACCCGGTCGGCAGGATTGGGGGTCAGGTAGCGCCAACAAAACAGGCCCCATAGGATGACGAGCATGAATATGGCAAGCAGGTCGCGGTGGCGTTTCATAAATGATGTTTCGTCCTTTGGCTAACAAGGTTCCTGCCTGAGCAAGGACCAGGGCATATGTTCGAATTGATTGTACACGAGAGTGTACAGGGCGTCAACTTGGCGCAACCTTCTTCTCCGACGCGGGTAGGGGCAGGGCTTGTCTCTGCCTTTAAGGTCTATCCAAAAAACGTAACCGACGCATCCCTATGCGTCGGTACAATCGGCATAGGGATACCGCTTGTACGGTTTTTCGGATCGGCTCTTACAAGGCGACTGTGCTTGTCAAAAAGTCTGGCAACAGCCATAAAAACGGCCCAAAGAGGCTTGACGAAATTGCCTTTTTGTGCTAAGATGGATACGAAATCATATATCGCCTAATATGGTGTACCTCATCTGTTGAACAGCGTGGTTCAACGTAGAGGCCATCATAACGGGGAACCCGATTTTGGGGCGAATCAGGTCGCCAAAGCGGCCTGTAGGGCGAAGCTTCTTCGGCCCGAGCCCGTCAGCTAACCTCGTAGGCGTTGAAGAAGGACACCTGTTTATGCTATGGTGCCCTTTTTTGTTTGGCGTTGTCGGGCACCGCTCGCCGGTTGAGGACCCTGGCAGCGCCATTTTTGTTTCCATGGGGCGCCTCAACCAAGCAGGCGAAAGTCCCGCCTGATCGGAGGCCAAAATGAAAAAACAGAATACCCTTGAACCACTCCATCTTGCCGAACTGCCCACTGTGGTTGTGCACACACTCCAGACCGAAGGTGGTCGGCTTGCAGAAATTCGGCTTGCTGTCCAGTCCGATTTGGCCGCCGATGGACAGTTTGGCGAACAATGGCTGCTCATCGACTCGCATGACCTGTGGGTGATCGAGCGTCATAACGGGCGTGCCAACCTTCGACACAAATTTGCGCTGGACGAGATTCAAGATGCCAAAATCGAGCGTTGTGTCGGCAATGGTTTGATTCAGGTCACCGTACAAGATCGGCCGCATGTGCTGCTGCACTATTCAAATGAGCTGACCGATCGCTTTGGCCGCGTTGCCCACTATTTGCACGAACGCGCCGAAAGCGGCCCCGCAACACCTGTTCCCGACCCCGACGCCGACAGCCACAAATGTATGGTGTGCGGCAAACTGTTGCTCGACACCTCGTCCAAGGTTTGCCCTAATTGTATCCAGCGTGGCAAGCTGCTCAAGCGATTGCTGCTGCTGGCTCGTCCCTACTGGGGCACGATGGGGATCATTGTCGTGCTTTTGCTGGCCGGCGTGTTGGTTGACCTGTTGCCGCCCTACCTGACCCGCATTCTGATCGACGATGTGCTGCGTTCCGGTGCGCATCCGAACTGGTTGCTCTGGTTGGTCGGCGGGTTGATGGCCATTCAGATCACCCGGGTGGGCATTACCATCCTCACCAACTGGCTGACCATCAACGTCAGCACGCGCTTTACGTCGGGCATTCGCGATCAATTGTTTGCGCACCTGAAAAAGCTTTCGGTCGATTACTTTGACAAGAACCAGATCGGTCGCCTGGTCACCAAGGTCAACCAGGATACCGAAGAATTGCAGGGCATCGTCTCCCAGATGACTACTTTTGCCCTCAACATTATGCTGGTGATCGGCATTGGGGTGGTGCTTTTTGCAATGGCCCCTTCGCTGGGGTTGTACGTTCTGATTCCTACACCTTTTGTCTTGACTGCTGCCTACTTTTATTATCGTTACATGCAGCCGCACTTTCGCCGTTTCTGGATTGCCCGCTGGCGGCTCAACTCGATGCTGAACACCTTTCTCTCCGGCGTGCGCGTGGTCAAGGCCTTTGCTCAAGAAGATCAGGAAGAGGCGCGCTATCACCGGCGCAACGAAACTTTGTTGAATTCACGTTTGCAAGTTGATCAGGCCTGGAGCCGCTTTTACCCGTTGATCTCGTTTGCTTTTAGCGCCGGGGGGCTGATCATCTGGTATGCCGGCGGCAATGCCGTGTTGGACGACAAGATCACCCTGGGTACGCTGATGGCCTTTCTGAGTTACCTGGGCATGTTTTACGGGCCACTTTCTAACCTGACGCATATCAGCCAGGCGCTGAACCGCTTTTTGACCATCTCCCAACGCACGTTCGAGATGTTGGACGAAGAGCCGGAGAAACAAAGCGCCACGCCGGTGCGCCGACCCAGTTTGAAAGGCCGGATCGAGTTCGATCATGTCACTTTTGGTTACGATCCCTACTATCCGGTGATCCGCGACATCAGTTTTGTCGTCGAGCCGGGTGAATTGATCGGCATTGTCGGGCACAGTGGTGCAGGTAAGACCACGCTGGTCAACTTGTTGTGTCGTTTTTACGAGGTGACCCAGGGCGCCATCCGCATCGATGGCGTAGATATCCGCGAACTGCCGATGGAAGAGATTCGCAAACAGGTCGGTATTGTCTTGCAAACGCCCTTTTTGTTCCACGGCACCCTGGCCGAAAACATTGCTTATGGCAAACCCGATGCCACCCGTGCCGAGATCATTCGCGCAGCCAAAGCGGCCAATGCCCACGACTTTATCACGCGCTTGCCGGAAGGTTACGATACCATTGTTGGCGAAGGGGGCGCCGGGCTGTCGGGTGGAGAACGACAGCGTATCTCGATCGCACGTGCCATCTTGCACAACCCGCGCATCCTGATCCTCGATGAGGCGACCTCATCGGTTGATACCGAAACCGAGCGGCAGATTCAGGAGGCGCTCAGCGAGCTGGTCAAGGGACGTACGACTATCGCTATTGCGCACCGTTTATCGACGCTTTACAATGCGAATCGAATTTTGGTGATCCATCATGGTCGGCTGGAAGAGCAGGGGCCGCCGAAACAGTTGATGGACAACAAGGGGATGTTTTATCAGTTGGTGCAGATGCAAACGCAATTGGCCAGCCTCGACGGGGTGGCAACGCTCTGATGGTTGGCGGCCTGGTGGCCGTCGGCGATTGAACGGCTTGGCCGAAAAGAGAAGCGAAAAATGACTCAAGAAACCGTTTTGGAAAACAAACCGACCAAATCATTTCATGTGGTTTACCTTGACCCGGCACGTACCCATTTCAGTCGACAGGGTGACACGCTGAGCATGACGCTGGAGGGTGATGCGCCGGAATGGCAACAACGGTTTCCGCGCGTGGTGCTGCGCGCATGCTTTCCGGTCGCCGACAAATCGGTCTTTTTGTCGGTGCGCGATGCCCGCGATGAGGAACAACCGGAAATCGGCATTCTCGAAGATTGGACCCAACTGGCACCGGCCGATCGGGAAGCGATCGCTGCCGAGCTGGGATTGCTTTATTTTGTGCCGCGCATTCAACGCATTTTCAAGATCAAAGAAGAGTTGGGCTTTTTGTATTGGACGGTTGAGACCGACAAAGGCCCCAAAGAGTTTGTGATGCGTAACAGTGTGATCAACTATGCGCGCGAGGTCGAGTCGGGGCACTGGCTGTTGATCGATATCAATCAGGCCCGTTACGAGATTCCCGATATCAATGCACTTGACCACACGAGTCGCAAGCTGCTCAACCAGTTCCTTTACTTGTAGGCTCTGCCGGAGGGTAATTTGCCTTCCGTATGCTTCTGGAGCGTGAGGAAAACGTTCGGTCAATGTTTTACTCACTTTTCCTCCTTTCCTCCCCCCGCCGGCCCGGCGGGGGTTTCTTTTTCTGTGTAATTATGCTAAACTGTGTTCAGTGAATCAAGGCCGATTGAAATCGGCCTCTTGGGGCGCTCGGCGCCGGGCGTCGGCCTGCGCCGACGTGCGCCGCCGACGTGCGCCGCCGATGTGCGCCGCCGACGTGCGCCGCCGATGTGCGCCGCCGACGTGCGCCGCCGATGTGCGCCGCCGACGTGCGCCGCCGATGTGCGCCGCCGATGTGCGCCGCCGACGTGCGCCGCCGA
>Ga0129299_1000520_pt1 | contig 24470 bp, 25 predicted proteins | sample ConPoolayeCmetaG_FD_94477 | JGI IMG/M metagenome (GOLD analysis project Ga0129299, IMG submission 94477) | Hot spring microbial mat communities from California, USA to study Microbial Dark Matter (Phase II) - Cone Pool mat layer C metaG ...
CATTTGTAGCGTTGACTCCCGACTTCGGTCCGCCCTGATTTGACCTGTTGCTTCTGGTTGCTGCATTTTGGACATTGCATGACACTATTATTGCATATATCCAGACAGTTAGCCACTCCCGACTCTTGTTGTGCCGCGTCCTGCGTGGTAGGATCAGCCTACTGAGTAAGATTCGGATGCCAGAGTTCGTCCTTAAGTGACAGCAGGAGCATGAAGAAAAAAGGCCCGCCGCGGAGCGGCTTCTGGCCGCGACGCTTAGGATCACTGATTTTGATAGAGGAGTAACTCATGACAGAACCATTCCATGTGACCGATGCTTCTTTTGAATCTGAGGTGTTAGATTCAAGCGAACCAGTGCTGGTAGATTTCTGGGCCGAGTGGTGCGGGCCGTGCAAAATGATCGCCCCCATCGTGGAAGAGCTGGCCAGGGAATATGCAGGGAAGCTGAAAGTGGCCAAGCTGGATGCTGATGCCAATCCCAATACCATGCAGGCTTATGGTATCATGGGCATTCCCACCTTAATCCTGTTCAGGAATGGCCAGGAGGTCGAGCGGATAGTCGGGTTTATGCCTAAGGAGCGTCTGGTTCAGAAGCTGACTCCCCATCTGGGGTAGGGCCGGACAGGCTTGCTTCTGCTCTGATGAGCGGATCGCCAATGGCGTCTCCTGAGGATGTGCGTGGGCTGGCAGAGAAGGTGATCAACAGGCTGACGCTGTCTCCGCCGGTGATGGAGGAGCGTCAGCCTGTGTTGCTGATTCTGACCGGCTTGCCCGGCAGTGGCAAGACCTATTTAGCCCGCGCATTGTGTGAGCGGGCGCCGTTTACGCTGGTGGGCAGTGATCCGTTGAGGGCGGTGCTCTTTGACCAAATGAACTACACGCCTGAGGAGAATCGGCTGGTGTATGCAGTAGCTGATGCGTTGTTATGGCGGCTGTTGCGTGAGCGGCGTGACGTGATCTACGACGCCGTCAACCTGAGCGAACGCCGCCGCGCCGACCTGCGCCGCTTGGCTCTGGATGCAGGAGCGCGGCCCATCACGGTCTTGCTTACCGCACCGGAACATGTCATCTGGCTGCGCCTTGCCGCCCGCCGTGAAGCACCTGCGGCTCCAGGTGATTCGGAGGCGGATTGGGAAGTCTATCGCAAGCTGGCGCCGCGTGCCGAGCGGATAGAACATCAGCATATAGTGGTAGATACCACGCAGGATATTACCCCCGCCTTAGAGGGGATTATCCGGCTGGTACGTGGTCAGAATGGGGGGCCACAGAGAACCGCACCGGTGCAGTGAATGCCGGTGCGGCTAGTTAGAGTGATATCCAGATGGGGAAAGCGAAAGGCGCGCTCTCTTCTATCCTCTGAACACAACCGTAACGATAGCAACCAGACTGAGTACAAGCAACAGGGCAAGAATGATGCCTGCAATCAGCCCGCGTTGCTCAAGCTGATCCGCCATATCCTCCTTCATAGTCTCGACTCCTTCCTGCCTCTGCCCAACACCCCCGACGATGCCAACCTAAACAGCCCTGACGTGCATAGCTGAATCAGCCGGTGTCACGTTGTTCCATTACCCCCATTGTAGAAAATACCAGCCTGCTGGATATGGGGTTTTCTACCCAACCCCCAGTTTCTGGCCCTGATTTTGCATCGTGTTCCTACATTAATAGTAACGCACTAGCACCCTCAAAAGTTTCACGCTGGTACCAGAATCCTACCGCCGGCTACAGCCGGATACGCGAGAGGCAGGCCGCCGGGCCTGCCTCTCTGGGACATGATCACGCTGAGCGCCGAAGCAGGTTAGGGTTGGCACACCGAGAAGATTTGCAGTGCCTCCGGGTTCAACACATACCAGATGCCGGATGCCTCATCCTTCTCGAGCCTGACAAGGAATGAACAGGTGCGCGTCTCCACGTCGCCATTGGCGTATTCCAGCCGGATGTCAAAGTCAGTAGTGGCACTGGCCGCCCCGCCGCTGATGGTGAACGTGGTGCGATCCTCAACTAGCAGGATGTTCTTCACCAGCCCCCCAAGGTTCTGACGGGTGATGGCGGGATTCTGGTAGCGCTCCAGCAGGTTAATCTTGGAAACGCGCTGGGCTACCTGCTCGGCGATGATGTCACGCAGGTAGTTGCTCCATGTCCCTTCCGGCGTGTCCATTGCCCCAGCCTGTGCCTGTGTGCCCACTTCCTCAGCCGGTAGCGGGGTGGGAAGGGGATTCACCTGCCCGCTCCCGCCGCCGCACGCGCTGAGTATCAGGGAGGCTGTCAGGGCCATCCCCACCAATACAATGTGAGTGAAAAGAATGTTTCTCCTTGCTGTAGGATTTTTGTTCATCCCTCTACCCTCTTGGCTGCATGTACAAAAAAACGAGATGATGAAAGAATATATAGACCCCCGGCCAGCGGCACGAGTTGGCTTGTTCACCCTCTTACAGCTTATGCGAAAATGGGAGCGGTGCAAATCACTTTTCACGCTTGCAGAGGGAGTTTGGGACTAATTTCCTACTTACCCTGAGGGTATAATAGATTGTCAGGGGGGATTGCGAGTTGACAGACGGGATACTTCAGGCCCTTACGGAGTTGTTTAGCTCTAACTGGCTGGCTCTGGCAGTGGGCCTGATTCTGGGCATCAGCATCTTGCTGTTGATCCGCGCCGGGCAGGTGTGGCGGCATCGGCAGGTATTTGGATACAGCGTCTATACCGCTGACAGTATCCGTAAACGCCTGCTTCGATGGTCAGCGGCGGGGGTATTCATCGCATTGGGGGTGGGGCTGGCTTATCTGCTGTTACCCCAACAATCGCTGTTTGCCCCGCCTGTTGCTGAGGCAGAGCCTACTCCTGTGAATCCCCTGGAAGGTATGCGTCTGGTGATCCCCAAGCTGGCTGTTGATGTCCCTCTGATCGAAGCGCCCTTTGTAGCCCAGCAATGGGATATTTCGCGCCTGACCAGCGAAGTGGCCCACCTGGCCGGAACAGCCTATCCGGGCCAGCCGGGCAATGCGGTGCTGGCCGGCCATATCACTGTGCCGGGTGGGGGATGGGGGCCGTTTCAGGAGCTGGATCGGCTGGAGGCAGGTGATCGGGTCTTTATTGAGCAGGGGCGGCTGACATGGGTCTATGAAGTGACAGAGAGACGCATTGTTGAGCCGGGCGATGTGGAAGTGGCTTTCCCAACCAATGATACCCGCCTGACATTGCTCACCTGTGCCGGCTGGAGCGATATTCTGGACAGCTATGCCCAGCGTATTGTTGTGATTGCCCTTCTGGTTCAGTGATGAGCTGGTAAGCATCGTATCAGCCCCCACCACAGAAATATAGCCAGCTTGCGGGTGGATGGGCCTCCAATTTGTCTGTGGGCTGTGCTTCCATTAGAATTGCGATGGTATAAAGACATCAGAAGAAGAGGCTTAGGTTTCTGTGCAACCTGTCATGACCGTTAAGAACAAACACGCACCCCGCTGGAATCCGACCATCAAGGTAGTGGTCGGGGTGATCCTGTTTGTGCTGATCGTGGTTGCCCTGTATTCGTTTCGGATTGTCTTTGTGCCGCTGATCATCGGCGGGATCATGGCTTATATCCTCAATCCGGTGGCCCGTTGGATTCAGCGCGTCACACGGTTGCCCCGCGGTCTCTCAACAGCGCTTATTTACCTGACATTGCTGGCTGTTTTGATTCCAATTGGAGTGGCTCTTGCGCCTGCGGTTGTTGACGCCATCAGGTATTTGCAAGGTGAGGCTATACGTCTGCTCGACAGCTTAAATGACCTGCCTGACCAGACTCTCCACGTGGGCGGCTTCAGCCTTGATGTCCAGCAGATAGTGGATGAGGTGACCTCTGCGCTGATGGGTCTGGTTCGTTCGGCGGCCAGCCAGTCCATTCGGCTGGTCTTCAGCGTGGCCGAGATTCTCCTGCTGGTTATCTTCACCTTCCTAACCGGGTTCTATCTGACGCGTGATGCTGAGAAGTTCATCGCCGCTATACAGGGGATGATCCCCCCCGACTACCGCTCAGATGTAGAGGCTCTGTTGGCTGAGATTGACAAAATCTGGTCAGCCTTCTTTCGCGGCCAAGTGATACTCTCGGTGCTAGTAGCTGTCATCCTGACGTTTGTCAGCGCGATTCTGGGACTGCCTCAACCCGCTTTAATGGGCGTTCTGGGCGGACTGCTGGAGTTCCTGCCCAGTGTAGGAAGTGCTATTTGGCTGTTCACAGCACTGGCCATTGCCGCGCTGGAAGGCTCAACTTATCTGCCTGTGTCCAATTTTGTTTTCATGTTGCTGGTGCTGGCCGCCCATATTGCCTTTACGCAGTTTGACCTGAACTATCTGATCCCGCGCATCATCGGCGGGCGTGTTAACCTGCATCCGATGGTGGTCATCATGGGCATTATCATCGGCGCAAGCGTGGGCGGTGTGCTGGGTATCGTGCTGGCCGCCCCGACGATTGCTTCACTGCGGGTGATCGGGCGGTACATCTATGCCAAGCTGTTTGACCTCGACCCCTTCCCAATGGTCGGGCCGCCGGTTGCTCCCAAAGAGGAGCGCCAGGCACAGGCCGAGCGGCTGGCGGCAGTGCCTCCTCCGCCCTCGCCCCGCATGGTCATTGAACGGGTCAGACAGCGCCGTCCGCGTCGTGCCAAGACCACTGCTGGCGACAAATCTGCTACTGGAGGGGATGAGTAATGAGTGTGCCGCCTGAACTGTCATTCCGCCCTGCTGAGCTGGACGACTGGCCTATGGTGGCCCCCATCGTGGCCCACACGTGGGAGGGGGGCGACTACATCAATGAGGCTGTCTGGCAACAGTGGGTCACTGCTCCTGAGGGGCGCTTGATCGTGGCGGTGCAAGGCGGACGGGTGGCGGGCTTTTGCAGGCTGACGCGGCTTGGGCCGGCAGAATGGTGGCTGGAGGGCATCCGCGTTGACCCTGCTTTGCGCGGGCAGGGGATCGGGCGTGCGCTGACGGCTCACATGCTGGAGATATTTGACCGTGAGGGGGATGGCATCCTGCGCCTGACGACGGGCAGTCAGAATGAAGCCTCTCAGAAGATCGCGAGGGAGTTTGGCTTCCGGCATACGGTCAGCTATACCAAAGTGGAGGCTGACGCTCATCCCGCCGATTACCGCAATTTCAAACTGCTTCAACCCCATAATCTGGAGATGGCCTTTCAGTATCTGCGTTTCTCGCCGATCTATCGTGTCAATCATTTTGTCGAACGCGACTGGGTTCTGTACTACCTGACGCAGGAGCGGTTAGCCAGCTATCTAGCTGATCCTCAGGTTCAGGTCATCGGCTGGAGGCAGTTTGACCAGCTTCATGGCATGGCGATCTTGTTCCTTGAGCCGTCTAAGAAGCGTGCCGAGAGTGACAGCGAGCTTCAGGTCGGCTATCTGGATGCCCCAGACGATACAACCCTGCTGGTCATGCTGGAGGCGTTACGCGGGCTGGCGGCGTTACGCGGCCACACCAAAGTTGTCTGGAAGATGCCTGTCGGGGTAGGGCTGGATCGGACGCTTGGCCAGACCGGCTGGCGGCGGGCATGGGAAGAGGGTGATGAACTGTGGTTGTTTGAACTGCCACTACGGAGGTAATGATCGCTTCGTGTGTGGCTTTCAGGCTTGGAGACAAGCAGGCAAAGCCGGAGGTATTGCCATGATGAGCGATGACAGCGGTTACGATGAGAGCATGGAACTGATATTGCTGGCCGAGACAGATAATTATGCAGTTCTGCTCGGTGAAGACAGAGACGGAGAGGAGGTCTACAACATCGAGCTGGGATCAGTCACCCTGCACCTCTTCGAGGAAGAATGGGAGGAACTGGTCGAGCTGATCAAGGCCGCCGCCCAGCATAAGTGATCGGGATACTTGTCGCAGTTCGGGTGACTTTTGCCACTTCTCCGCCAGAGCGGAGATCGGCTATCCTGTATACTGAGCCGATCTTCCACATATTTGTTATGTTCCTCATGAGGCTAGCTCGCTACAGGCCAGCCTGTAGGGTGGGCCTATTTGCTTTTATTTCTCTCTAAAACAAGGAGATAATCTTCGTATGAGTGTTCCTCAAAAGCCACAGGTGACAACGGAGCAGTTGCTGGAGAAGGCCAAGAAACCTTCCGCTGATGCCATGCGCCTGCACCCGTTTTACCGGGGCAAGATACAGACAGCACTGCGTTGCCGTGTGCGCGACTTCAACGACTTTGCTATTTGGTACACGCCGGGAGTGGCCGCTCCCTGCCGGGCCATCAAGGAGAACCCTGATCTGGTCTATGAGTATACCAGCAAATGGAACACGGTTGCGGTCGTCTCAGATGGGACGCGCGTGCTGGGGCTGGGTGACATCGGCCCCAAGGCGGGGTTGCCGGTCATGGAGGGCAAGGCCCTGCTGTACAAATATCTGGGCGGCGTAGATGCTGTGCCGATCATGCTGGATACCAAAGACCCCGATAAGATCATTGATGCCGTGCTGATGCTTCAGCCCGCCTTTGGCGGAGTTAACTTGGAGGACATTGCTCAACCCAAATGCTTCCGCATCCTTGATACATTGCGCGAGCAGGCCGAGATTCCGGTCTGGCATGATGACCAACAGGGTACGGCCTGTGTGACTCTGGCCGGGCTGATCAACGCGCTCAAAGTGGTGGGCAAACGCATTCAGGATGTCAAGATCGTTTTCTTCGGGGCAGGAGCCTCTAACGTGGCTTGTGCCCGCCTGATCTTTGCTTACGGGGCTGATCCGGCCAACTGCTTGATGCTCGACAGCAAGGGTATTCTGGGCAAGCACCGCACCGATCTATACCAGCGGCGGGCTGAGTTTGTGGCCAAATGGCACATCTGTGAGATCACCAATCCAAAGGAGATGAAGGGTGAACTGAGGGATGCGCTCAAGGGAGCCGATGTGCTGATCGCATTGTCCCAGTCTGGGCCGGACGTGATCAAGAAAGAATGGGTTACCCAGATGGCGAAAGATGCTATTGTCTTCGTGTGCGCCAACCCCATCCCGGAGATGTGGCCGTGGGAGGCCAAAGAAGCGGGGGCAGTGGTGGTGGCCACAGGGCGGAGCGACTTCCCCAACCAGATCAACAACTCGCTGGGCTTTCCCGGTATCTTCCGTGGTACGCTGGATGTACGTGGGCGTACGATCACAGACGAGATGGCCATTGCCGCGGCTGTTGAGCTGGCCAAGATGGCTGAAGAAAAGGGCCTGAGCGACGAGTACATTATTCCCAATATGGATGAATGGGAAGTCTTCCCGCGTGAAGCGGCGGCGGTAGCGATGAAAGCTATCGAACAGCGCATTGCCCGTGTGGAAGTAACCTACGAGCAGGAACTTGAGCATGCTTCGGCCATGATCAAATCTGCGCGTGACATGACTCGTCTGTTGATGCAGGAAGGCTTTATCCCTGAAGCGGCTGATGAAGAGTAAGGGGGAGGAAATATCTATGCGCGACTTGATTGTCGTCGGCGGGGGGCCGGCTGGCCTGACCGCTACCATGTACGCGATCCAGAAGGGACTGGATGTCCTCATGATCTCGCGCGATCTGGGCGGCAAGACCAATTTTCACCTTCAGTTGCCGTTCGTTGAACGCCATATGGTGATCAACGGCGATGAGATCATCAACCGCTTCGTTCGTGAGATCGAGTATATTGATTTTGTGCGCACGATGGACAATGTGGAGCAGGTCGAACCCGTCAGCGGCGGCTATGCGGTCAAGCTGTCCAGCGGCAAGACCGAGCAGGCCCGTGCGCTGATCATTGCCACCGGCGCCAAGCCTCAGCTTCTTGATGTACCCGGCGAGCGCGAGTTCATGATGCGGGGGCTGTGCTATAGTGCCATCAGCTATGCCCAGTTGTTCATTGACCGGCAGGCAGTGGTGGTTGGCAGCGGCAAACTGGCTCTACGGGGCGTGGCCGAGCTGGCCCGTGTGGCCAAGCATGTGACGCTGGTCGCCTCGTCTTCCGATGAGATCAGTTCACCGCTGGCAGACAGACTCCGCGCCATGGAAAAGGTCGAGTTTCTGGTCGGCTATCAGGTCAAAGAAGTTAGAGGGGATATGTATGCCCGCAGTCTGATCGTGTCCAGGGAGGACGAAGATCGAGAGATCAAGGCCGACGCGATCTTTGTCGAGATGGACCTGATCCCGCGTTCGGCGCTGGTCAAGGGGCTGGTTGATCTCGATGAGCAGGGGCGGATTAAGGTCAATGCCCGCAATGAGACCAGCGCGCCCGGCATCTTCGCGGCTGGCGATGTGACTGACATCTACCCGGAGCAGGTGCTGATCAGCATCGGGGAGGGTGCTAAGGCCGCGCTGAGCGCCTATGAGTATTTGCTGATGCAGAAGTAAGCCGGGTTACGTGCCCTTGACAGAAGGCTGGAGAACATACTCCGGCCTTCTGTGGTTTTGTGTAAACGTATGGCATCCGTCAGGCAAGGTCTATTGACAGCCTATTTCCCAAGTGGTAGACTACCGTGCAATCAACAATTTAATAGATGGCGAACACCAAAAACGCCCTCTTATCCAGAGAGGTGGAGGGACCGGCCCTGTGAAGCCTCGGCAACCGCCCTCAAGGGAATGGTGCCAATTCCGGCAGAGCAACTCTGTGGAACTCTGGAAGATGAGAGGAGACGCCGAAATTGTCCTGTCGTGCGCCTCTTCTCAAAGGAGAGGCGCTAGTGGTTCAGCCGCTCAAGCGACAGGAGGAACTCAGTCTGTATGACCAAACGAAATATTGTAGTTGCTCATGCAACGGGAACGTGGATCGAGGATCGTCCGGTGGAGATCGTCGAGCGCAAAGGGATCGGCCATCCGGACAGTCTATGTGACGGCATCGCCGAGCGTATCTCAGTTGAATATACCCGCTGGTGTATGGAGAACCTTGGCGCGCCGTTGCATCACAACTTTGACAAAGTCCAGCTTGTGGCAGGAGATGTGGAGGTCGGTTATGGTTATGGCGAGATGCTGAAGCCGATCCGCATCCAGATCGCCGGTCGCGGCACGCCCGTAGCGCCGGATGGCCGTAAAATCCCCATGGATACGATTGCCATCAACGCGGCTAAAGCCCACATCCGTGAGACAATGAAATATCTTGACCCGGACAGGCACTGCGTGATTGACAGCTACGCTGGACGCGGCGCGAGTGAACTGATTCACGCGGTGGAGAAGGTCACAGCTAACGATACCAGCTTCGGAGCGGCGCACTGGCCGCGTTCCGGGCTGGAGAACGCGGTTTATGAGACAGCCCAGTACATCAACTATGAGCTGATCAATCAGTTTCCGTTGGGCGAGGATGTCAAGGTGATGGGGGCGCGCACCGGCGATAACATCGTATTGACCTGCGCTATCCCGTTCATTGCGCCGGCCATCCGGGATGCCAACGAATACGTCGAGGTCAAAGGAGCGGTGCGCAACGCCGTGCAGAACTTTGCCGCGAAACTGGACTCACGGAAGGTGCGTGTGGATGTCAACACCGCCGATGAGGATGGCACGCCTAACGTCTATTTGACGTTGACCGGCACCAGCGCCGAATGCGGCGATGACGGGTCAGTGGGGCGCGGCAACCGTGTCACCGGCATCATTGCTCCTTTCCGTGCCGCCTCACTTGAAGCCGCCGCCGGCAAGAATCCCATCAGCCATGTCGGCAAGATTTATAACGTCCTGGCCCTGCTGACGGCGCAGGACATCGTGGCAAATGTGCCGGCGGTGCGTGAGGCGCAGGTCTATATCCTGAGCCAGATCGGCAAGCCGCTGGATCAGCCGCTGGTGGCTACGGCGACGGTTACGACGCGCAATGGAGATTTGACCCCCGCCGTCCGCGCAGAGGTAGAGGCGGTCATTGATGACAACCTAGCCAAGGTCGCGCTTGTCCGTGAAAAGCTGGCCCGTATGGAGGTCAAGCTGTATTAGCGGACTGGAGGCAGTTGCGCATAAGCGGGGAGTAGGGATATAGTCAGAAGATAAGTGGGGGGATGGCGGTGCCGGCCCCCCACAGTATTCCTAAGACTGCCGATAGCGTCAACGGATAAGAGGTTTATTCAGAGGGGTAAGAAGTGGTCATTTATGAGCCGCAACAGGAAATCTGGGGGGACGTGCCCCTTGGGGACATGTTCTCTGATCTCGACCCGTTCATCTACCTGTTGAAACTAGTCGAGTTAGGCCTGAAGCCGTTAGGTCAGTGGGCTGGCCCATTGACCGAGAAACAGCAGGCCATGCTGGCCGGGAGCGGGCTGGCGCGGGGGGTGTTGCGCCGTCTGCCGCCTGAGGGCGGCGAGATTGTCGTGACAATCTTCAGCCGGGATGCGGCGCTCGTTCGACAGCATGTCAACGCTTTTGACGGCGCTTCGTTGATCAGTTCACCTGAGCGGTTGCGTCTGGAAGGCGCGCATTTCGGGTATCCTTCATGTTGTGTTGAGAACTTCATCATGCATGGCCAGAAACCCAATGGTTTGCCGCCTGAGGTACAGGGATTGCTCTTTCACTGGGCCTGCCCGGATTGTGTTCCCTCCAGACAACTGGCCGAATCTTACCGGGTCGTGTACGATTCACTTCGGAATGGGAACGGACATCCTTATCCCCAGCAGGAAGGAGGGAACACAGAATGAGTTACACCGCACACGATGAGAAGCGCTATCAGGTGCTTCGTGTTATCGGCACAGTGTATAAGGTGCTGGGCATAGTGGTAGCTGTATTGACCGTGTTGGCAGTGCTGGGAATCTGCATCAGCAGTGCGGCGGGGAGTGCGGCTATATCGCGCTTCCTCGGCTCTGGCTCGGGTGGGATGGGAATGGCTGGCGGGCTGGTCGTCGGCCTGATCGTGGGCCTGTTCGGTCTGCTGTACGGCTTGGTACTGTCAGTCACTCTGTACGGGCTGGGAGAGGGCATCTTTCTGATGCTGGCGCTGGAGGAAAACACCCGCGCAACGGCCATGTTGCTGGAGCATCAGGGCCGCACTGTGATCCAGCCGCCGTCTCCCTCTGCTCCGCCTCCGCCGAGGCCAAAAGTCTAAATAAGTCTCTCGGAGAGGGTTACACACATGACATTAGGCACATTTCTGAGCATTGTCGGGTGGGTGATCACCGGCGGTATCGCGGGGTATATAGCTTCCCTGATACTCAAGGCCGAGCGGCAGGGCTGTCTTGTCAACGTGGCGCTGGGCATTGCAGGCGCGTTTGTGGGCGGTTTTGTGATCAGAAACTTCCTGCTTCCGAGCGGCTTCACCGGCTGGGGGCCTCTGGACACCGTGCTGAACGCTATCATCGGAGCAGTGATTATTTTGGTGGTAGTTGAGCTGGTCCTGCCCGGCAAGCAATTGGGAGTCCGTCGTGAGGAGGGCAGGCGCCGCCGCCGGCGTTAGTCCCACCGCATCTCGTCCTCTGCTCTGGCCATGTCCCCTAGCCGGCGGGCCAGCAGATTGACGGTCAAAGCATAGCTTTCGACGTAGTCCTGCGCCAGCTTGAAGGCCAGCCTGTCGTATCCTGCTTCGATCAGCGGGCCGACATGCGGGCGGAAGTCGCGCAGGCTGATGTGTATCTGCCCGCTGTCGTCTGTCAGGATTCCCCAGACCAGCGTTTTGGAACGTCCGTCATCTTTGGCGCTGGTGAAGCGGACCAGCGACGACCCGCGTGCCACACGCCCCACGTTGGAGAAAACTTCTTCTCCCTTTAACACTTCATTCAGCAGGCCGATGCGCTGGGGAATCTGGTCTAGCAGGTGGTGCATAGACTCGGGCAAAAGCCCCACCAGCCTCAGAGTGGCTGTGTTGAAGCTCTCACCGCGCATGGCGATGCCCTTGATGGTATCCAGCGTTTGCCCGAAGATACGCAGGTAGGTAAAGAATCGTTTCCGTTGGCTGTCAAACTCATGCCAGAGGCCGTCATCCGGCTGGGTGGAGTGTTCTTCCAGCGCCGCTGTAGCCTGCAGGCAGGCTTCCAGCAGGCCGCTGATGGTATTGCGGAAGGTGGTCGGGAAGATGCGTTCGCGGGGGGCGATCAGGGAAGCGTCCATTGGGATCAGCAAGGCCGGGTTGATGCCGCCGGATGCCTTGAGCGAGGAAGCTACAACCTGCCTCAGCTCGTCCGGCAGGGCTAGTACCTCACTAGCCAGGTCAGGGGACGGCTGATATTCGGCGGCGTGGAGCAGACGCCCCAGCAACAGCAGGTCGTTGATGGTCAGCATCACATAGTGACGGCGCAACAGACGGCGTGCTCGGTCCAAAGAGACCAGATCAACAGCCGCTGTTTCGGCTCCTGCCTCTACACTGCCTTCAGCGCGGTGTGAGGGCACAGCGGTCTCGAAAGCCGGCGAGCTGGTCAGGGTGAGCGGCTGAGGCGAGACCAAGACAGGGGCAGGCGCAGCCGCCCTCAGCCGCTGACACCATGCAATGGCCTGATTGGTCATGACCTCAGCCATTGCCATTCCCCACAGCCCGTCAAAGAAGATGTGAGATTGGTCAAAGATAATGCTGTCGGCAGTCCGCATCACCGTCAGCGGATGATCGCCTATACCGCGGCGTGCCTTCTTCCGTAATGCCCCCAGCGGCTGATTGCGGTTCTGCTCATCCCAGTTAATCAAGATAGGGGCACGCCCCAGCGCACGTAAAGCCTCCTGAGTGGACTCGGGCAACAGCGCCCGAAGCATTGCCTGCTGACTGCGGGGCGCTTCGATCAGGCGCAGGTCAATGGTAGTGCTGGAAGGGGGCCGTTGGGCCTGCATAATGTTTCTGAGCAGGCCTTTGAGCAGAGCCGGCTCAGGCGGTGCCAAGTAAGCGATTGGCTCTGAGGGGGCTTTGGGGCCGGCGTAATACAGCCAGCCTCCCTGAGCGGTCAGCGGCTTGCCGTGCGGATCGAGCGGCTTGCCCCGCCCATCAAAGCTGAGCGGCCAGCTCTTCCCGTCGGGGGTGAAGGCAAGAGGGCGGCCCTGCTCATCGTGGACGCATACATCGAACAGGTAAGTATGGCCGCGCCAGATCAAGCCGACTTTAGCCTCCCACAGCGGGATGGGGATACGCCGGTCGCTGTAGCGTCCCGGCTCCAGCGTGGCCAGCAAACTCATCTGACGTTGGAAGGCCGCCTGTTCAGCCTCGGCCAGCGCCGCTAGTTTCTCATTGAGTTCGGTTCGCGTGCCAGCCGGCAGGCGGTCAAGGTAGGGCTGGATGAATGTTTCAAAGGCAGAGCGCCGTTCTTCAGCGTAGGAGAAGCCTGCCGGAGCCGTATAGGGGCGGGTGGACTGCCAGTCCCGCAGAAGGGTGTTAAAGGGGTCCTGGCCTGCCAGCCCAAGACTCTCTGCCGCCTCGCGGATTAGCCGGAGCGTTGTCCATTCAGCCCACAGCACGCCGTTCAGTGCCTGTGTGTCGAACAGCGTGTAGATGGCCGTCATGATCCATGCCGCCATGTCATCAATCACGGTGGCCTGAGACGGACGCTCGCGGTGATAGGCGATGGTCTCGTTGGTATGACGGCCTGTATCCTCGCGCAGGCTGAGCTGGAGGTAGTACTGCCAGGTGCCTTCCGGGAAGGCGGCCTCGACATCCTTCCCGGCCAGCCGAAGGATGGTTTGGTAGGCAGACAGCACAACCGCCGGCCCGCCTACCAGAATGCTGTAGAGAGCATGAGGAACCAGGCTGGCTCCCTGAAATAGGGCGTTGATGTCGTCATCCGCACGCTGGCGTGTAACCTGTCGGCCTTTCAGGTTGATCAGGCCTGCCAGTATCAGGCCGGGCAGATTCCCTGCTGGCAGAATGTGAGCGATCTCGTTCTTGAGCCGCTCGATCTCTTCAGGCCGCAGTCCTGACAGACGCACCAGCGTATCACTCTTGACCCGATTCAGACTGAGCAGAGTGTTGTCGGTGCTTTCCTTGCGGTCAGCGGCGGACAGGTTAGCGAGAGCGCGTTGATCGATCATACTCTTCTAATTCTACCCGCTTATAGCGGCGGCGGGGCTAACAGTTCATTACAACGCCGGCAGGAGCAGGCAGGGGCTGACCTTTGCCTACTCCTCCGGCGGCGCGAGCTGTTCCTGCATCCAGCGCAGGCCGCCTTCCAGTTGTACTGCCAGCCGGGACGAGATCAAACCGGTGCTCTGCTGTGTCTGGAGGCGTTCCAGCCGCTGGCTGACCAGAGAGAGCGCTGTCAGGTTGTTGTTGATCTGGAGCGCTTGACTCATCTGATCCAACGCGGCCAGCCATTCATCCAGCGTGGGTGTATCGTTAGCGGGTTCGTTGCGAGCCTCAGTCAACCATGCCTGAAGGGCGCGTGCTGTGTCCAGCGGAGTGAGCAGTACGCCGCTGTCAAAGGGCGGCCTCGCGGCGTTCATGGCGCAACGGAAGCCGATCTCATTGCTGGAGGCGCTGGGCTGGGTTGGATTGCGGATCGAGCTGATCGCCAGCCTCCCCTCGCGCGTCCATGCTCCGCCGCGCGTGATGCGGTAATCACCGCTGATCGGCCCTAGCGGGTCGAGCGAGATGCCGGTGCGTTTGTAGTAGTCAGCGTCATACCAGTCAGCTACCCACTCCCACACGTTGCCCGCCATGTCGAGTACACCGTAGGCGCTTGCACCGGCCGGATACGAGCCGACCGGCGCGGCAGGGCGGTCGGTCAAGCTCTCGTTGTAGCGCAGCAGATCAGGGTTGGGGGGTGTGTCTCCCCACGGATACTGGCGGGCTGTCTGGCTGACGGGGTCCCATGCGGCGGCCTTTTCCCACTGTGCCTCGGTGGGCAGGCCGATTGGCTGGCCGCTTTGCCCGGCCAGCCACAGACAGTAAGCCACTGCGCTTTCGTAACGGACGAACATGACCGGATAGCGTGCATAAGCAGGATTATCAAAGTAGCGGCGGTCGGAAGGCGGCTGGCACAGGCCGTCTGATACGCACAGCGCATACTGGGCATTGGTGACTTCAGTCCGATCAATCCAATAGTCAGACAGCATGACGGTATGCTGGGGACGGTCAGCCGGGTTGCGGCGCGGATCGTTCGTCCCCATCAAGAATGTCCCTGCCGGCACGAACTGCATTACCGCGCCGTCATGCAAGCGGATGGCGCTGGTGCCTACCGTCAGCGGCGCAAGCTGAAGCGGCGGAATGGGCGTTGCGCTGGCAGGCTGAAGCGGTGTTGCCGTCGGTGCAGGCGTGCTGGTAGGAACATCGGTCGGGGGAAGGCTCGGTGTCAGGGTAGGGGCAGGCTGTCCGCCGGCTACCTGAGCGGGGGCCTGTGTGGGCGGAGGCGGGAGAGTCGGCAGGCGTACATCCACTGCGATCACCCCCAGCGTCTGCAACAGGTAGCCCAGCGCTCCCAACATCAGGAACACAATCCCCAGTACAAGAATGGTGCGTCCCCAGCGTGCCCAGAAAGCCTGCCGCCGCATCCGGCGTGCCTGACGCGCCGCCTCACGCTTGGCCCGCCGTTGTTGTTGCTGGATGCGCCGATGCTCGGCACGCAGACGATCTCTTTCCCGGCGCTCTTCACGGGTGAGACGTGTCCGCGTGGCGGGAATGCGCTCAACGGGGGGCAGGCGGGTGGTCGGCATGGCCGGCTGGGTTTCTTCAGCAGTGGCAATCACGCGGCGCTTCTCCAAGGCGAGCGGTCTGTTGGGATGAGCGAAGGCGTGTTCCAGTGCTACGGCCATCTGCATGGCATTGCGGAAGCGGTCTCTAGGTGAACGGGCCAGCGCTTTCAGGATGACCTGAACGACCGGCTCCGGCAGGTCAGGGTTCAGGTAGCGGGGGTCGGGGGCTGTCTCGTTGAGCGCACGGAGGGCCATATCTACGGCTGAGTCGGCCTCAAAGGGGCGCTCTCCTGTGACGATCTCGTATAGGATGACGCCCAGTGAATAGATGTCGCTGGCGGTGCTGGCGGCACGCGGATCACTGATTTGTTCGGGGGCCATGTATTCCACGCCGGTCGGGGGAACGTCCGGCGGGTTTTCTTCCGCACTGACGGGGCGTTCCAGCAGAAGCGCCGTCCCAAAGCCGGTCAGGATGGCCTGCCCGGCCCGTGTCAGCATGATGTTGGCAGGACATACTGCCCGATGGAAGACGCCTTTGCTGTGGGCATAATCAAGGGCCGCCGCGATCTGCCGAATGATGAAGGTGGTGTCATCCGGCTCCAGCGTCCGTTGGCCTGCCCGCACCTGATCGAGCAGGGCGGCCAATGTGATCCCGTCCAAATAATCCGAGATGATGTAATGGCCGCCCTCTACCTGACCGGAGTCATGTACCTGAGCAATGTTGGGGTGGCGCAGGCCGGCGATGGCCTTAGCCTCCCTCCGGAAGCGGGTGGTCAGCACGGGGTCGCTCTCCAGCCCCCGTCCGATGATCTGGATCAACACGGTTTGATCAAGCTGGGGGTGACGGCCTCTGTACGTCTCGATGATCCCATCACTGCCAATCAGCTCAACGATGACGTATGGGCCAAGCGCACGGCCTATCAGATCGCCTGCCACGGACTGCCTCGCTTGCGCAAGAAGTAAGGTTGACTGCCGGAAGGATGGCGGGGGCAGTTCTCTCCCGCGCTATGCAGTCTCAAGTATAGTGGGGGGGCGGCAGGTTTGCCAGAAACAAACAAGACAGGGCAGCCCGGACTGCTGCCCTGCCTTGCCACACACGAGGCGCACACTTCGATGGCCACAACTATAGAATCGTGCCAACAAGTTAACCCTGCATTATCTCGGTGTTAAGAATGGTTTAAATGACAAACGCTCCTCGAAAGGAGCGTTTGCATCCAGTCATGGAGGGCAGCTTCTACTTCTCTGCCTTCAGGAACAGATTCATTTTTGTTCCGCAGACCGAGCATACGCCTTTGGCCTGCCGGCGGCCCTTGGCGTTGGTGACAATCTGGACATCGTTCATTTTGCGCTTGGCCTTACACCTGACACAATAGGCTTCATAGTCGGCCATCGAAGTTATCTCCTCTCCCTGTGTGAAAAAAATGAACCACATCTTCACGGTACTACAAAATACACAACAGCGCAACCAGGGAGAGGAGTAAGCAAAGCAATGCTCTCTTAGTCTGCGGCCTGCGGCGCCTCGGCTGTTTTGAGCACCCCTGCCCGGCTCAACTTGGCGGTGATCAGGGCGATTGTCTCCTGCATGCTGTCGTCAAGGTAAGGGTAGGCCAGCCATGCGTTGCCTGCCCCGAAGAGTGCCCCCGTGAGCGTCCGCAACAGGGGGGTGCTCTCGCGGATGGGGTAGAAGGCCAGCCCCAGCCCGTTGAAGGGCGGGTTGGCCAGTAGCTGGCTGAAGCCGTCCAGGCCGAGGGGAACAATGGCCAACAAGATGTAAGCCCAGAAGGGCAGATAGGGAACTTTCACTCCTATCCGTTTGAGCACGATGTAGAGCAGGCCAAACAGGACTATCGCGGCATATATGCCTACATCGCGCTGACACAAGGCTACCTTCCAGCCCATGCGCTCACTACCGGGGAAGGCGCGGGCTACAACATACAGCCTTGCATCAAGCGTGTAAGGGTCAACACCCTGGAAGGCCGGTTCTTGGCTGGCGTACTGCTCGAATGTGCCCACCGGCAGGCCGGCCAGGGCACGCGGGTAGTAAGGTTGTTCACCAAACAAAAACCATGAACGGAAGGTGAGCTGATGGCAGACTGTATTGTAGACGGTATAGATCACCCGCCCCGCGCCTGTCCAGCCGAAATGCATCGCTATGGGTGCGGCAAAGGGCAGGCCGACATAGATGCCGGCCAGCAGGGTCAGGACGGCCACCCAGTGGCGGGCGAACTGGAGAAACAGCTTGTCCAGCGCAATGATGACCTCACGCTTGCGGCCTGTGGCCCTGGGGTAGTCAGATGGGGCGTCCGGCACCGGCTGGGGCTGTAAGTCTGCGCCTTCGCTCCTTGTGCTGGGGGAAGACAGCGTGCGGCCTGTCTGCACAACGGCTCGTATCAACGCCGCGCGTAAGGCTGAGCTGTCAATAGGCGACTCCAGCCGATTGCCTTGTATCTCGATCACGGGGATGCGGTTAGATAAGGCTCCCTCTAGGGCTGGGTCCTGACGGATGTCTACTTCCTGCAGGCGCAGGGGAAAAGTCTGTCCCAGCACTTCCAGCTCGGCTTTTACTTCGTCACATAGGCCGCAGTCTTCGCGGGTATAGAGGATGACATCTATGGGTGTCATTGTCCGCCGCCCAGACGAACCAGCCACTCATCCAGCCGGATGGATAGTTCTGTCCCGCCGCTGAACAGCACCGACAGCCTCTGGAGCGTGCCGCTGAAGACCAATATACCGATCACGATCAACAGGATGCCGCTCACAATTTCGACTATACGCATATGTTTCTGGAGCTTGCGAAGCTGACCGGCCACGCGCTCAAGCAATAGGGCGGTCAGCAGGAAGGGGATACCCAGCCCCAGCGCATAAGCGCTCAGCAGTACCGCCGCCCGGACCACCGAGCCGGTGCTGGCGCCCAGCGTCAGCATGGCGGCCAGAATAGGCCCTAGACAGGGTGACCATCCGGCTGAGAAGGTGATCCCCATGAAGAATGAACCAATATACCCTAGTTCCGGGCGGGAGCGAGACTGGCGGCGGCTGTCGTAGTAAAGGAAGGGGATGCGGATCACGCCCATAGTGTGCAGGCCCAGTACAATGATCAGCAGGCCGCCAACGCGGATGATCCAGTCGTTAATCTGCAAAAACTGCCGCCCCAGTTGACCCAGAGCACCGGCGCTGATACCGAGCATGACGAAGATAAGCGAGAAGCCGGCTACAAAGAAAACGCCATGCAGAAAGACGATCCAGCGGGAAGGGCCGCTCTGTACCTCCGTGTTGGAAGCAGGGGCGGCGCCGACCGCCGCCAGACTGCTACTGACCGTGTTAGCGGCCTGCCCGGTGAGGTAGCCTATATAAGCCGGCACCAGCGGCAGGACACAGGGCGAAATAAACGAGAGCAGTCCTGCCAGCATAGCCAGCGGGAGAGTGACACTCTGCGGATCAACGTACATGGCGTTAGCCCTTCTCTTCCTGACTGATCTTTGCTTCGAGCCGCGCTAACTGTCTCTCCGTGTCGCCGATTCCGCGCATGAGCCACAACAGCAGGGCCAAGATGATACCACCCCATATCACTGCATTCCCAATAGCGATCCACGTGACCATACGATTCCTACCCTCCAGAAGAATTGTCGCATCCGTATAAGGATATATTATATCCTATTACCTTGCCGGCTGGCTCCCTGCGCCCTGAAGATGACAGGTAGTCAGTCAAAGTCGGTTGGCCAGTCCGGGTGGCGGTAATGCTCAAAGAAGCGGGCAATCTCAGATGGCGTGACACGTCCCAGCGACAGGGGCGGCAAATCGTCCTCACGGAAGAAGCCCACCTCATCCGTCTCATCACTGACGGCAGGCATACCGCCGATCAGCTCACACCGAAAGAACAGTTTATAGCTATGGAAGGGGCGGGGCGGATGATCGTGCCGCCGCACATCATAGACTGCCAGCAGTTTAACTGCCCGTACCTGATACCCCGATTCCTCGAAAACCTCCCGTTCAACCGCCTGAGCAGGCAGATCGCCTACATCGGCCCAGCCGCCGGGCAGAGTCCACAGCCCGTCTGCTCTTTCCCTGACCAGCAGGATGCTCTCGTTTTGAAAGACAACTCCCCGGACATCTACCTTAGGAGTGGCATAGCCGGCTTGGGCAGAGAACAGCCCACGGATCGCCTCGAAGGCGGCATCTGATCCGTTGGCCATCATCTCGGCGGCGATGTCCCGGATGGCCTCATAGCGTTGGGTATCGAAAGGGTTGGTGGAGTAGAGCAGGCCGTTCTGCGCGATGGCCTGCAGCCGGCTGGCCCACTCAACCCATTGGGCGTTCGTATTTTCTTCTCTCATACCTCAAGCGTGCTCCACTGTGATCAATGTGGCGATCTCGCGCTCGGCTTCTGTTGTTTCGCGGTTGGCGTCATCGTAGCCCGCATACGGATTAGCCCAGCGGTAGATCCATTTGGCGGCGTCGTTGGTCACGTTGATACAGCCGTGACTGCGCGGGCGGCCAAAGTCATTGTGCCAGTACGTGCCGTGAATGGCCGCGCCGGCCCGTGTGAAGAAGGTACACCATGGCACGCCCGGCAGGTCGAACGAGTCGTTGATCTCCTCGCCGCCGATCATATGGCGGCCCGGCATCTTGCGCCGTACCCGATGATCACCGTAGGGCGTGATGAAATGGTGGATGTTCCCCGCAGAGTCAAAGAAAGACGTGCCGGACGAAATGCGTGTCATGAAGACGGGGAGGTCATTTTCAAAGCAGGTGAGCCGTTGCTCTGCAATGTTAACCACGATCCGTTTGCGGGCAGGGGATACAGAGGGTGAGATCGGGTCGAACTCATGGGGCTGGATGCGCCGTACATGGCTGGCCTGCACCCACCACTGCACAGAGGGGTTGAGGTCATCGAGCAAGCGATACCACGCCCGCCCGTCCGGTTCATCGGCGCGGTCGATCACGCGATAGACCGTCCCGTAGGCCAGATCATAGTAGCGCAAACTGCGCAGGACAGGCCGCCAGTGCTGCCATGAGGTCGGCACCGTGATCTCGCCCCAAAAGCCGTTGCCGATCACCTCTTCCGGCTCGTTAAAGGTCTCGTAGACCGGCACCACGTACGAGGAATGGATGAAGCCCTCGCCTACGTCAAACCATACGTCGTTGTGGGGGTAGCGGTAGGGCGGCTCAGCGTGCACCGCACCGTAAATCGGCAATACGTCGTCGTAATGGACGTAACGAACTACTTCAGAGCGGTGGTCAGCTTCTTTGTTGATACGCAGAGTCCATCCCTCTACGCGGCCCAAAAGCGGCGGATTGCCAAACAGCTCGTTGAAAGAGATGGTCTCGTCGTAATCTATCCGGACACGCCCGCCGGGGTTGAAGGGCGGCTGGGGGGTGCTGTCCTGAGCGCGGGCACGGCGGATCAGCGGCGCGGCGGCCCATACCGCTACTGCCCCAAGCCCGGCACGCAGAAAAGCACGGCGGGAAGCCATCACGCTGTCACCGTAACTGGTGTGCCCGTGTCGCGGTTGCCGGGCACAAAGTCACCGCTGTAGGGGGCCGGCGGCTCGACCCAGCGGTAAATCCAACGGGCGGCCTCCGGCGTGACATTTAAACAGCCGTGACTGCGCGGACGACCATAATCGCCATGCCAGTATGTGCCGTGAATGGCATGACCGAGTGTGGTGAAAAAGATGTTGAAGGGAACACCCGGCAGGTCGAAAAAGTCGGGATCGCTGAAGGCTTCTTCCTCCGGATCGGAGTACATGTGACGTGAGGGTTGTTTGAGCACAACATGCCAGTCGCCGGTTGGGGTGGCAAACCCCCCGCCGCCGGATGAGATCAAGGTGCTGAAGACAAGTGTGTCCCCCTCGTAGCAGTCAAGGCGTTGCTGAGAAAGGGTAACCACGATGTGTTTGTCGGCGGCGTCGGGATGGATCGGCTCAAATTCTTCCGGCCTGATGCGCCGCATATGGCGGGCCAGCACATAGACCGGCGGGGCGTTCTTCTTGTCGTCATGGACTTTGTACCAGCGGTAGCCTGCTGTGTCCAGCTCAACGCCGATGACCCGGTACACACTGGCATAGGTGTAGTAAACTGTCTCGTCGTTTTCCGTTTTGGCGGCTGGGCCGCTGGGTTCAGTGCGGGCGATAGTGGTAGGGACAATCACCTCAGCCCAGAAGCCGGGCTTATCTGCGATGGTCGTGTCTATCTCGGTGACCTCTTCCGGCATGCGGTAGGGGCGCATCGGCTGGACAGTGGCGGTGTAAATATAACCGTTCTGCACCCGATACCACAGATCGTTGTTAGGGTTGGGGCCTTCGTCATGAAGCTCCTCCAACAGCGGCAGGACAGTGTTTGGTGTCAACCATTCGACGACCGGCTGGTTGAGGCCTGTAGAGGCCCGCACAGCCGTTGTCGCAGTCAGGCGGCCCCACAGATCAAGGCGGGCAGGGCGCGGCTGAATGAAGTCCCATTCGGGGAAGGGGGGGCGATCACCGGTATGGGGTATGGAGAGCCTTTCGGGTGCGGCACTCAGCCGCCCTGTGAGGCGGGCTAGCGCCAGACCAGCGGCTGTCCCGCCCGCCGCTAAGAGAAAAGCCCGCCGTGAAAATGTTCTGGATGATGGCGACATGAACCCTGATCCTCTTAGTTTGCATCTCATTACATGAGGAGATTATAACCCATCAGGTGATACTGACGAGCATGATACCTATCATGGATATAATATGTCAAAATTAACTGGATTACTTGCCTGAAGCGGGGCATACTGAGAACATCATCAGCCAAAGGAGGAAGGACATGGCGAAGGCGGTCATCGAACCGGGGAACTGCGGATTTACCACTGTTGTTGAGGCCACACCAGACGGCAATCAGCGGGTGAAGATCAAGATCGAAAGTCAGTGCAAGGCCATTCAGAAGCTGGCAGAGAACCTGAGTGAGGTAGACCCCTTACAGGAGTTATCATTGCGGCGCGGCGAGGGGCCGCGCACGCTTCATCTAGGGCGGCAGTACTGTTCACATGCGGCCTGCCCCGTGCCGGTTGGGATCATCAAGGCGGTGGAGATTGCCGCTGGCATGGCCCTGCCGGGCGAGGTCTCCATCAAGCTGTCCAAAGAGTAAGCGGCCTGCTTCTACAGGCCCACAAAGCGGCGTAACGCTTCCACGATCATATCATACGTGGGGTAGTCGAGCATTCCCTCCGAACTGAAATAGGGGCGCAGACGCAGGGCGGGTTTGGCCTTTTCGTCCGGGAATAAGTCCTGCCCATTGACTCGGATGGTGGGTGAGCCGATAAACTGATACTCAAAGGCCTGGCGGTCACTCTCGACCAGCCAGTAGTTGATCTCAGCCTCCAGTCCCAGCTCTGCCAGAGCCTGCCGAAGTAGCTGGTCGGCGGGTTGCCAGCCTGTGCAGTCTTTGGTGTACAGGATGTCAATCTGTAGGGCCATGATCATGCACTCCCATTCAAGTTCTCAAAAAGCAGACAATCAGCCATTCCTCAGTGTTAAGTATTGACCGATCTCCCCTCTGCTGTCAATTGGCGATCTGCCACTGACCGTCAAGACGGATCAAAGCGAGCGTTTCGATCTGCGGCCAGTCGCGGATGGCCTGTACGATAGCCTGATCACCTGTCAGCCCGACCTCCTGTAACTGGTATCCTTGCGCGGCTAGGGTGCGGGTGATGGCGACGTAGTCGCTTAACGGCGGGCGGGTGAAGTTGCCGTCGTCAAGCGTGGTGTTGATCACGTCAATCAGGGTTTCGCATTCATCGTAACGTCCGTCCAGCAGAGCCTGATTGGCGGCGATCAGCATGGCTTCTAGAGCGATGTTCTCCGGCGAGGTCGGCTCGCGGATGAACTCAGCGGTCACTCCCCGCCGGATGGCCTCCGTAACGGGGGGCAGTGATTCTTGATAGGGGCTGTAGAGGGCTTCATAGCGGCGGATGGTTTCATACAGGTCGCGTGTCAGGCGCATGTCGGTAACCTGGCCGCCGGCGGGATGGTCCTTCAGCCACTCGATGTAGCCGCGTTCCACTTGGGCCAGATCAACGCCATAGACCCGTTGAAGGGCCTGATCAAGCCAAGCGGTCTCGGCGGCCCCTATGCCTTGCAGAGAATACAGCCTGATGAACGAACTCCATCCGTAGGTCTCAACCAGATAGGCTACCAGCCCCGCCGCCTCGATGTAGGCGATCTCGTGCTGATGGCTGTAAAAGTCGGTGGCCAGCGTGGCAAGCGGGATGAAGGCGTTCAAGCTGAGCAGGGCGGAGGCACGCTCCGGGATCGGCTCCGGCCTGTAGTGTCCTCCTGCGATGTACACTGCCGCTCCTTCGACGAGGATGGTGGGTGTCTCGTGCTGGTAGGGGCGCATGGCCCAGTGGACGGCCTCGTGGCGCAGGAGATAGTCGAGGTTGGCGCCGGCGTAAGCCCGATCAACGTAGCTGATGACCAGCTCCTCACTGACGTAAGCGCCGTTGCCCCAGACGTTGTCAATCAGCGTGATGGGGACCGGTCGGTTGGGGATGTTGAACCCCAGCCGCGCCTCGACGGCGGCAATGCTCCGCTCAGCCTGCTGTGCGATCTCATCAATATCCCGCTCGGCGGCTGTGTGGGTCAAATAGCTCAGGCGGCAACAGACCGTCTCCCGTACGGCCCAGCCTGCCAGCGTCTCCTGCGTGGGGCGCTGATCGGCGGGCAGGATTTCAACCCACACAGAGAGCTGTTGGGAATCCCCCTCCGCGCCGGTTGGTATGACGGCTGTCAGTTTGTGCCGGCCTGCCTGATCGGTCGTGTCCCATGCCCAGCGGAATACCAGCACATCTTCCCGCAGGGGGCTGTAAGCCGTATAGACAGCCTCCGGCGAGAGGGTCGTTGCGTCATCCAGCACCAGAGCGGCGGCCTGAGCATCGGGCAGGGCACTGATGTTTTCAACTACTACTTCGACACTGATCAGATCACCGGCATAATGTTCGGGGCCGGGGTATAGGCGTATCTCGCCGGTCA
>Ga0129299_1000521_pt1 | contig 24446 bp, 22 predicted proteins | sample ConPoolayeCmetaG_FD_94477 | JGI IMG/M metagenome (GOLD analysis project Ga0129299, IMG submission 94477) | Hot spring microbial mat communities from California, USA to study Microbial Dark Matter (Phase II) - Cone Pool mat layer C metaG ...
GCCCACACCTGACCGCCAGCCAGGAACGAGTCGAGGCGGGGCTGGCAACGGGCGCGGGCTGGAATCGATTCCCGATCTACTGGTACGACATCGAGCCGCGTGACAACCGCTACAACTGGGCTGAATACGACCGTGTGGTGCGCGAGGATGTCATCAGCGGCCTGGGAACGGACGCGATTCTGCTGGGCGCCCCTCCGTTCGCCGCCGATTCGCGCGGCGTGCCGACCGGTCTATACGAGCCGGTCTTTGCCGACGGTAGCGACACACCCGGCCCCGGCAAAACCATCAATGCGGATAACCCCTGGGCGGAGTTCGTCTACACTGTGGTGAGGCGCTACAAACCGGGCGGCGTCCGGGCGCTGGCCGAAGGCTGGCCCAGCGGGCAGGGCGTGCGAGTGTGGGAGATCTGGAACGAGCCGGATTTCAGCCTGTTCTGGCGGGGCAGCGTGGATGAGTACGCCCGGCTGCTCAAAGTGGCCTATCTGGCGGGGCGGCACGCCGACCCGCAGGCGCAGATCATGCTCGGCGGGCTGATGCTGTTCGAGCAGCCAGGGTTCCTGATCGATTTGCTCAACGTCTTCAAGAATGACCCGCATCCCGTTGCCGGAACCTACCCGTTCCACATGGTGGCTCTGCACACCTACAGTCACCCGTACGACACATTCAGTGCGGTACAGCGTACAGGGAACCTACTGGCCATCTACGGGATCGGCGACCGACCGATCTGGGTTAACGAGTCAGGGGTGGCGGTGTGGGACGACTACCCCGGCCCAGACTGGGCCAGCCGCGCTGACCAGATCATGTGGCGGGCCACCCAGGAGGAACAGGCCAGCTACGTGATCCAGAGCGCGGCATATGCCTTCATGGCGGGCGCGGATGTGGTATTTCACTTCCAACTGTACGACGATTGCGGCAACCAGCCCAACGGCACAACCTTCGCGCCTCACGATGGGAGCCTGTGCAACAGCGGGGTGGTTTGCTGGGGAGATGCCCTGGGCCTGATCCGCAATGGCCGCGATAACGCCTGCTTCAACCAGCACCCTCAGCCCAATACCCCCCGCCCTGCCTATGCTGCCTTCCGGATAGTAGGCGATATTTTTGGGACGGGCGACCTGGTGCCGCTATCGGCCTCGCGGGGACCCAACGGTGACCAGATCTGGCTGACCTTCGCGCGACCCTCCAGCGGCGAACTGATCACCGTGCTGTGGAACGAAAGCGGCCTGGCAAGCGAGGCCGTGATCCCATCACGCTCAGCGGAGGCAACCCTGATCGCCCCCGATGGCACACAGACCCCGATCCAGCCGGGTGAGGATGGGGCGTACCATATCCTGCTTGAACCAGCCACCAACCGAAACCAGGTCCCTGGTGCATACAGTGGATATATGATCGGCGGCACGCCGGTGATTCTGGTCGAGCGCAGCGAGACTCCCGTGGTGAGCATTGTGCCGCTGCTGGAGCGCAGCCGGCCCGCCTTTCTGCTGCGCTGGCAATCGAGCGATCCAACCCTGGTGCGGTACGAGGTGTGGTACCGGGATGAGTCCAGCGGGGGGGACTGGGCGCGCTGGTTCGAGACTGACAGACCCGGTGAGGCGCTGTTCGTGGGCGGATCGGGGCGGACGTATAGCTTCTTCGCGCGGGGGATGGCCGCCGATGGGACCTGGACGGCGGATCAGCCATTCGTTCAGGCACGCACCACTATCGACTAGGTTAGGTTGACATTGACGGCTCAGGCTGGCCTCTGCGCGCGCCAAGCACCTCCCTCAACCCAACCTAGACAGCGGGTGAAGAGTGGCTCACCTCTACTGCATCCGACCACGCAGGCGTGGGTCAAGAGCGTCGCGCAGCCCATCGCCTAGCAGGTTGAAACCCAGCACGGTCAACACAATAGCCAGGCCAGGGAAAACCAGCGCCCACCACGAACCGCTGAGCAAGAAGCGCTGGCTTTCGGCCAGCATCTTGCCCCACTCTGGATAGGGCGGTTGCTGACCCAGGCCGAGGAAGCCCAACGCCGCCGTTTCAACAACCGCTGTGCCCAGGCCCAGCGTGGTCTGGACGATGATCGGGGCCAGGCTATTGGGCAGCACGTGGCGGAACAGGAGGCGCCACTGGCTCGCGCCGAGACTGCGGGCGGCCTGGATGTAATCCTCCTCGCGGATGGAAAGCGCCATAGAGCGCGACAGACGGGCAAAGGCCGGAATGCCAACGATGCCAATGGCCAGCATGGCGTTGGTCAGGCCAGGGCCGAGGAAGGCGACGATCACAATCGCCAGCAGCAAGGCTGGAAACGCCAGCACGACATCCATCAGGCGCATGATGATGCTATCCACCCACCCCCCGGCAAAGCCAGATAATTCGCCCAGAAACACCCCGATCAGCAATGAGATGCCGGTCGAGATCAGCCCCACCCGCAGCGAAACGGGCGCCCCGTGCAGGATGCGGATCGCCACATCGCGGCCCAGGTTGTCCGTGCCCATGATGTGCTCAGCCGATGGTGGCATCAGTTTGTTAGGCAAGTTGGAGTCGGTGGTGGCATCATAGGGCAGAATCAGCGGGCCGACCAGGGCAGTGAGCAGGAAGATGATCACCAGCACGCCGCCGATCTGGGCGCTGCGATTGCGGATCAGCGTCCGCCAGAGCGTGCCCCAATAGGAGCGATACTCGGCTAGCCTCTCGCGCTGTTTGATCAGCTCCTCCTCCGAAAGAGGCTGCAGTTCCGTCAGCTCAGCTTCAGACATAGACCGCTCCTCGGATCGCGGTTAAGTATTTGGCCAAAAGAGTGTTCGGCCAAACCGCCGGTTTCAAACGCTTAGGAGAGCCGGATGCGCGGGTTCAGCACCGCATACAGCACATCCACCGTGAGATTGATCATCACAAACAGGAACGCGACCACCAACGTCACAGACTGGATGATCGGATACTCTCGGCGCAGGATGGCGTCGAAGGCCCAGCGGCCAATCCCCGGCCAAGTGAACACGGTCTCGGTGAGCACTGCGCCGCTGAGCAGCGTGCCAAGCTGGAGGCCCACGACGGTCACCACCGGCATCAGGGCATTACGCAGCGCGTGCTTGAAGATCACCTTCCGCTCGATCACGCCCTTGGCGCGCGCCGCGCGGATATAATCCTGGTGCAGTACCTCCAGCATCGAAGAGCGGGTGATACGAGCGATGACCGAGATGGGCACGGTCGCCAGCACCAGGGTGGGCATCAGCAGATGCCGCAGCGCGTCCCACAGCGCCACGAAGTTCAATTGGAGCAGCGCATCCAGCGTGTACATACCGGTGATGCTGTTCAGGTTGCTGTCCACATCCAGCCTGCCAACCATGGGCAACGCCTGTAGGCGGATGCTGAAGATGTAGATCATCATCAGGCCCAGCCAGAAGATCGGCATGGAGACGCCAATCAGCGCGCCTATCATGCTGGCTGAATCCACCACCGAGTTGCGCCACACGGCAGACAGCACGCCAATCGGCACGCCGAACAGCACGGAAACGAACAGCGCGTAGACCGATAGCTCGATGGTGGCGGGCATCCGGCGGCGCAACTCGTTTGCTACCGGGATGCGGCCCTGGATGGTGCGCCCTAGGTCGCCGCGCAGAATACGCCCCATATAAATGAAATATTGGCTATCGAAAGGCTTGATCTGGATATTGAGCTGCTCCTCTGGAATCCAGCCAACAGCCCGATCCACCTCGCGGCTCCAGGCCACCTCGAACCAGCTCTCGTCGCCCGTGCTGAGAACGGTCATGGTGCTGGTCTCAATCGAGCCAAGGCGGCGTGCGCCGCGCTCGACTGGTTCGTCGAAGGCGCGCAGGCGCTCCTCGCTAAAGGCGACCGAGCCGTCGCTTCCGACGGTCGCATATTCATCTTGGACCCAGCCCTGACCCTCCTCGCGCAGGATAGCATTTACGCGCACCCAGCCATCTTCACGCCCCACGACAGTGAGGGCATACTCGGCGGTGATTTCGCCCGCCACGGTCTCGCTATCGGGCTGCTCAACCAGCCTGGCAGAATCCTCGCCCAGGAGTTTGGCTGTGCTGCCCTGGAAGTTCAGGAAGATCGGCTTGTTGAGGCCCAACTGTTCGCGGATGCGTTCAATATTCTCTTCGGTGGCACGCTCACCCAGCAACGTAATCGCCGGGTCGCCGGGGATGATGTGAATAAATAAGAACACCAGGATGGAGACACCCAGCAGCACCGGGATCGTTTCAAACAGGCGTCGGACGATGTAATTGGTCAAGGCGGACTCCTCTTCAACCGGTCACAACGGCAAGCAAACGCGGCTCACAGATGGCTGCCGGGACGCGGTCAGATCGCTGGCTGGTCAGCGGAACGGCCCGGCGGAGAAGAGAGGTTCACAAGAGAAGCTGGCCCCAGCTTGCGGGCCGGGGCCAGCAGCAGCCTGCTACAACCGGCTGGTTTACTTCTCTACCACGACCGTCTTAAAGTACTCCGTGCCAGTCGGGCTTGGCTCATAGCCGGAGACATACGACCGCAGCAGGATCGGCGGCTGGTTGTAGGCCAGCCAGACACGAGCCACATCCTCGAAGAGGAGCTGCTCGGCCTGCACGTACAGCGCGGCGCGCTCCTCCGGATCCACCAGGGAGCGAGCGCGGGTCAGCAAGTCTCCCACTTCGGCGTTCTGGTAGTACCCTTCGCGCTTGATCGGCTCAGCCGCGCCGGCGAAGAAGTAACCGAGGAAGTTGTCCGAGTCGCCATTGTCGCCCGTCCAGCCCAAGAAGTACAGACCGGTCAGGTTGCCATTGCGGCGCTCGTCCAGGTACACGCCCCAGTCGCCCAGGCTGACCAGCTCGGTCTGGATGCCCACGGCAGCCAGGTCAGCAGCGACGGCCTGCGCCACGCCCTCAGCGTCGGGCATGTAGGGGCGGGTCACCGGCATGACATACAGCTTGAGCGGGCCGGTGAGGCTCTCATCGATCGTATCCAGGACACTGCCGTCCTCAGCCACGCCCAGCACATGCACTTCGGTCAGCCCATCCGGGAAGCCCGCAGCGGCCAATGCCTCCCGCGCGGCGTCCGGATCGTACGGCCAGCCAGGCAGCGCCTCCGGATCGTAGCCCAGCGTGCCGGGCGGCAGCCACTGGTTGGCAACCACACCCGCGCCACCGAAGAAAGCATCCACGATGGCCTGGCGGTTGATCGCCAGGGCGATGGCCTTGCGCACGTTCACATCCTGAAGTTCAACCACGCGGTAGTTGAAGGCCAGGTAGCCGTTGACCAGGGGCGGGCGGCGCAGCACCTGGAGATTGGGGTCAGCCTCAGCAGCTTCCACATCTTCGGGGGTCGCGCCGAAGTAACCATCGATCTCACCCGCCTGCAGCGCGGCAAAGCGGGCTGCCGGGTCCACAATCGGGCGGATGATGATGCGCTCGACGTTGCCTTCCACCTCACCCCAGTAGTCGGGATAGCGCTCCAGGGTCGTGTGGTCGCCCGTTACCCACTCGACGAACTCGAACGGGCCGGTGCAGACATAGCCCACATCGGGCGTGCCGTAGTCCACGCCATAGTCCATGATGGCCTGCGGGCTGTGGATGGAGAACATCGCCATCGCCATGTTAGGCAGAACGGTGGTGATATCCGACAGAACAAACTTCACCGTGTACTCGTCCACGACCTCGACGTCGGTGATGAGCGAGGCATCATCAAAACCACCCCACATGGCCTCGTAGTACTCGAAGACCTGCTCCGGGAAGTGGTAGGGGTTGTCGGTGAAGCGCCAGCGGTCGAAGTTGAACTTCACCGCCTCGGCGTTGAATGGCGTGCCGTCATGGAAGGTGACGCCCTCGCGCAGGTAGAACGTCCATTCCAGCAGATCGTCACTCACTTCCCAGCTCTCTGCCAAGGCCGGAACGGGGTCATTGGTGCCACCATCGAACTCGACCAGGTTCTCGCAGCCCTGCTCGATGATGCGGAACGACTCACCGTCAGTCACGATGGAGCTGTCGAGGTTGACAGCATCACCCTGTGCGCCGAAGATAAAGGTCACCGGGCCTGACGGGGCTTCCGTCTCTTCCGGCGGGGCCTCAGTCTCCTCAGGTGGAGCCTCAGTCTCCTCCGGCGGAGCTTCGGTCTCTTCAGGGGTAGGAGCCGCCGCAGGCTGGCAGGCCGCCAGGAGCAACGCCAGAATCACGGCGACAAGCGTCAGCTTGAACAGTCTAGACATTCGTTTCTCCTCCTACAAGTTGTGGAAACTCATGAAACGACAGGCTTGAACAGCAAGAGCGCGTGCTGTAATCACCCCCTTTCACCGGCTGCCCGCCGCCGGGTCAGGTCGGGCGGAGGGCCGAGCCGCATGAATCGCCGAGGCATGAGGAACAGCAGTGCCTCACGTGTCCCGATTCTAAGGTGGCCTCCCTGATTTGTCAATCACAGCGTGCAGCGGACGTTTTCGTATTCGTATTTAATCTACTCCGCCCAGGCCAAAATGGTTGGCTCAGACCGGATCGGGCAGCAGGCGGCGATAGCGCCCACCAAAGAAGATCAGGGGGTGAGGCGGGTCGTCGGAACAGTACAGCGCTGTGACCCGGCCCAACACAATCCAGTGATCACCGCCTTCCAAAACCTGGTGGCGCACGCAGCCGAGCGCCCCCACGCAGCCAGCCAGGCGCAGGCCACCCTCCCACGTCACAAACTCGAACGGCGGCGGCTCCGGCAACGGACTCCGCCCGGCAAAGTAATCCGACAGCGGGATTTGCTCGTAGGATAGGATGCTGAGTGAGAAAACCTCATTAGCTTGCAGATGAGGCATGATGTGAGCCGTCTTCTGGACACAGACCAGCAGCAGGATCGGTTCCAGCGAGACGGAAGTGAGCGAGTTGGCGGTCATCCCAATCGGCTCGCCAGAGGGCATGGTAGTAGCCAAAACTGTGACGCCCGTGGCGAAGCGTCCCATCGTGCGACGGTATTGGAGAGTATCAACCTCAGGGAGGGAAGTCATCTAAAGTCTGTCTCCACACATAGGCTGAGCGATACGGAGAGGGTGATTGTAGCGCAAACCCCATCCGAAAGTGGACAGCCCCTGGTCATTGCAACCGGGAGGCTCAGGTTTGAACGACCCGGACCTCGCTTTCCGCTCAGAGCGGTGAGCGGAAAAAGGGGGAGAGAAGGCGCGGGGTGGCGGGTTCTTTGGCAAGCGCCGCCCCGCTGTGCTATGATCGTGCTACCAGTGATTCTGGTGCGATCATTGGGTGTAGCCTTCCTCTCGTAAGACGACGGTTTGACCTCTCGAGATCATCTGTTCTGAATCCCCACAGGAGATGCCTATGGCTGCGACATTCAGAATCACCTACGCCACCATGGAAGCGGATCAGGACGAGTTGCACCGCGCCTTTGACGCAGCGGTCGAGCGCATTGATCGGGAGCTGCGCGGCAAAACATTCCCCATGCTGATCGGCGGCAAACGTTGTGAAGCGGCAGAGAAACTGCCCGTCTACAGCCCTATGGATACGCGCGAGCCGTTGATCGCCTTCCAGAAGGGCACCCGCGACGATGCCAGGGAGGCTATCGCCGCCGCCAAAGCCGCCTGGCCCACCTGGAAGGCGCTCCCCTGGGAAGAGCGCTGCCAGATCGTCGACCGGGTGGCGGGCATGATCACGGAGAACCGCTTTGAGCTGGCCGCCATGATGGTGCTGGAAATGGGCAAGAACCGCATCGAGGCACTGGGCGATGTGGAGGAGACCGCCGATCTGCTGCGCTACTATGCCTATCAGATGCGGACCAACAATGGCTACGTCCGTACGATGGAGTCGTTCGGCACCAACGACACCAACACCGATGTGCTCAAACCCTACGGCGTGTGGGCGGTGATCTCGCCGTTCAACTTCCCGCTGGCGTTGGCCGGTGGGCCGGTAGCGGCAGCGCTGGTGACCGGCAACACGGTCGTCCTCAAGCCCTCCTCGGACGCGCCCTACACCTCCTACAAGCTGATCGAGTACTTCATGGAGGTAGGAGTACCAGCAGGGGCGGTCAACTTCATCACCGGGCCGGGCAGCACCACGGGGATGGAGTTGGTCGAGAATCCGGATGTGGACGGGATCACCTTCACTGGTTCGTACGATGTGGGCTTCCATCAGGTGTACCGACGTTTCGCCCCGCGCTACCCCAAGCCCGTGATCGTCGAGATGGGCGGCAAGAACCCGGCCATTATCTCCGACAAGGCTGACCTGGATACCGCCGCTCAGGGCGTGATGCGCTCGGCGTTCGGCATGGGCGGGCAGAAGTGCTCAGCCTGCTCGCGGGTATACGTCCATGAGGCGGTCTATGACGCCTTCATGGACAAGCTGCTGGACAAGACCAGAGCGATCAAGATCGGCGACCCCGCCCGCGATCAGGATGTGTTCCTCGGCCCGCTGGTCAACCGGAACGCTTACGAGGACTATCAGCGCTTCATGGCCAAGGCCAGAGCGGATGGCACGGTGCTCTTTGGTGGCGAGGTGGTCACCGAGGGCGACATGGCGCACGGCTACTACGTCCAGCCCGCCATCATCACCGACCTGCCGCAGGATCACGAACTGGTACAGAACGAGTTGTTCGTCCCGATCCTGTACGTGACCAAGGTCAAGTCGCTGGACGAAGCCATGCGTAAGGCTAACGATGTGGTCTACGGACTGACGGCGGGCTTCTTCAGCAAGGATGAGGGGGAAATCCAGTGGTTCCTGGACAACATCGAGGCCGGGGTGGTATACGTCAACCGTGCAGCCGGCGCAACCACTGGCGCATGGCCCGGCTACCAGCCATTTGGTGGCTGGAAGTCCTCCGGCTCTTCGGGGCGCAACATCGGCGGGCCCTACACTCTGCTGAACTATCTGCGCGAACAGAGCCAGACGGTGATCCGTTAACCGCTAATAGCATCCTCTCCCTGTTGAACCGCAGGGGCGGGCCAGTTGGCCCGCCCCTCCACCCTGGCGGGGGACTTCACCTGTGGCAGACAAACGATTGACCATGCAAGAGGCCATTGCACGCTACGTGCAAGATGGCATGTCAGTGGCGATTGAGGGGTTCACGGCCTTTATCTGCTTTGCGGCAGGGCACGAGATCATCCGTCAGCGCCGCCGCGATCTCACGCTGATCCGTATGACCCCCGACCTGATCTACGACATGATGATCGCGGCGGGCGTGGCCCGGAGGCTGGTGTTCAGCTATCTGGGCAATCCAGGCGTGGGGCCACTGCACTGCATCCGGCGGGCCGTCGAGAAGGGCATTCCGGCGCCGCTGGAGATAGAAGAGTACTCGCACTACGGGATGGTCGGGCGGTACATGGCGGGCGCGATGCGGATGCCTTTCTTCCCATTGCGAAGCTATGTCGGGTCGGATATGCCGAGCGTGAACCCAGACATCCGCTGGGTCGTCAGCCCCTATGATGGGGAGCAGATCGCGGTCGTGCCACCGATCCGCCCCGATGTGACGATCATCCACGCACAGCGAGCCAGCCCGGAAGGGGATACCCATCTATGGGGGTTGCTGGGCTGCCAGAAGGAAGCGGCCTTCGCCGCCGAGCGGGTGATCGTGGTGGTAGAAGAGATTGTGGATGAGGGAGTTATCCGCTCCGACCCCAACCGCACCCTGATTCCCGGCCTGATCGTGGATGCTGTGGTACACGAGCCGTTCGGGGCGCATCCCTCCTATGTACAGGGGTACTATGACCGGGACAACGAGTTCTACCTGGCATGGGATCAGACCTCACGCGACCAGACGCAGACAGAGGCATGGCTCGACGAGTGGGTGTATGGGGTGGCGAACCGGGGTGAATACCTCAAGAAGATCGGCGAGGAGAAGCTAGCGAGGCTCAAGCCCGGCACAGCCCCGGCCAGCCCGGTCGAATACGGGAGGTATGCATGAGCGAGACACCCCAGTTCACCGACTCGGAGATGATGATCGTGGCCGCTGCGCGGGCGCTGAAGGGAGCGCGCACGGTGTTTGTCGGCGTGGGGCTACCCAACGTCGCCTGCAACCTGGCACGCACCACCGTCGCCCCCGACCTGATCCTGATCTACGAATCGGGGGTCTATGGCGCACAACCGGAACGACTGCCGCTCTCCATCGGCGACCCGACGCTGGTCACTGGCGCCACCTCGGTGATCTCGATGGCCGACCTGTTCGGGCTGTATCTCCAGCGCGGGCTGGTGGACGTGGCGTTGTTGGGCGGCGCACAGATCGACCGCTATGGCAACCTCAACACCACGGTCATCGGCAGCTACGCGCAGCCGAAGGTCAGGTTGCCGGGCAGTGGCGGGGCATGCGAGATCGCCATCAACGCGCAACGCATCTATATGATCATGCGACTGTCGCCGCGCTCGTTCGTGCAGCAGATCGACTTCCTAACCAGCCCCGGCCACCTGAGTGGGGGAGATAAACGCCGCGAACTTGGGATGCCGGGCAAGGGGCCCGAGCTGGTCATCTCGGATAAGGCGATCCTCAACTTTGACAATCCACAGCGCGAGATGCAGATCATCTCGCTGCATCCTGGCGTGACTGTGGACGATGTCCGCGCTAACGTAGGATGGGACATCCGCCTGGCGGAGCGCATGGAGGAGACGCCGCCCCCCAGTGCCGAGGAGATGCGGCTGATGGTTGAACTCGACCCCCAGAAGATGTACCGGTGATGCCGCCCCGCCCTGCCCCGCTGGCCGGGGAGCAGTTGCAAAGCGTATGGGATACACGATGATCCGCGCACTCCTGTTTGACTTTGATGGGCTGATCATCGACACCGAGACGCCCGACTACGTCACCTGGCGACAGGTCTACCAGGAGCATGGGGCTGATCTGCCGCTGGAAACCTGGGCCGATGCCATTGGGCGCAGGGTGGCTGATCTGTTCGACCCGATCAGCCATCTAGAGAGCCTGATCGGGCGGCGCGTTGATCGGCAAGCCATCCAGGAGCGGCAGCGAGCGCTCTCCGATGCGCTGATCGCCCAGCAGCCGATTCTGCCAGGCGTGCTGGAGGCGATCACCACGGCCAGACGGTTGGGCCTCAAACTGGCGGTGGCCTCTAGCTCAGACTACGCCTGGGTCGGTGGTCACCTAACCCGGCTGGGGTTGATCGGGCATTTTGACGCCATTTGCACAGCAGACGATGTGGTGCACGCCAAGCCCGCCCCCGATCTATTCCTCGCCGCGTTGGCTGCATTGGATGTACCAGCGGACCAGGCGGTGGTGTTGGAGGATTCGCCAAATGGCATCACCGCAGCGAACCGCGCGGGCATCTTTGTGGTGGCTATCCCTAACCAGACCACTGCCCGTCTGAAACTGGATCACGCCAACCTGATCCTGAGTTCACTGGCCGAGCTGCCACTTGAACGGCTGCTGGAGCGGATCGCAACCAGGCAAGATGGCGGACAATAGTTCTTCCCCACCACGCAACGGGTCCTCCCGCTCGCAACGCACCCGCCAGACCAGGCGGCAGGATCGGAACCCCATTGCGGCAGGGTAGGCGCGGTGGTAGAATGACTCGCGTGGTGCAAGGCGCGATGGTCAGGCGGAGGACAACAACAGACATCGCGGTGGCCGCAGGAGGCCATCATGGATGAGCCAGTATTGGTACTGAACGCAAACTACGAGCCGCTTAACATCTGTTCGACCCGCCGGGCAGTGGGCATGATGCTCACCGGCAAGGCGGAAATGCTGTTAGATGGGCGTGGCGAAATCAAAACAGCCACGTCTTCTTTTCCGCGCCCGTCCATCGTGCGTCTGTCGGTGATGGTGCACCGTCCGCACCCGCGCGTCAAGCTGACCAAGCGCGAGGTCTTCAGGCGCGACAAGTACACCTGTCAGTATTGTGGTGAACGTTCTGCCGTGCTAACCATCGATCACGTCCTGCCGCGCCATCGCGGCGGCACGCACCGCTGGGAGAATCTGGTCACGGCCTGCCCAGCCTGCAATCGCCGCAAGGGTGGGCGCACCCCCCAAGAAGCAGGGATGCCCCTGCGCTCGCATCCCTGCGAGCCGCCTCCTTCTGCCGAGTATCTGTTCGGGCGAGCAAGCGAGTACCGGGCAGAATGGGCCGACTACATTCGGGGTTGGTAAGCCCCCCAGAGGCAACAACGACCGGGGATGCACAGGCATCCCCGGTTTGGATTCACAATAGGGGAAGGCAGCATCAAGCGCGCCTGGTCTCCGGCTCCAGGAGGCCATAGTTGCCATCGCGGCGGCGGTAGAGCACGTTGACCCCGCCGGAGGCCGCGTTGACAAAGACGAAGAAATCGTGGCCGAGCAGCTCCATCTGCTCGATAGCTTCCTCTTCATGCATTGGCTCGACGGAGAAGACCTTGCGACGGATGACACGCCCACTTTCCAGCTCGTCTTCCTCCAACTCCACCGCTGTCTCGACCCCGCTGAAGTCTTCCTCCTCCTCACGCCGCCTGCGCTTACCCTTATAGCGCTCGATCTGGCGGTACATCTTATCCACAACGGCATCCACGGCGGCGAACAGATCGCTGGTGCGCTCCTCAGCACGCAAAATGGTTCCCCGCCGGTGGCGCAACGTGATCTGTGCGACCTGGTTGCGGCCCATCCGGTTCGCTCTTTCCTCCGCCAGATCGACGCGCACCTCGACAATATTCGGCATGTAGCGATCCAGCCGCTCGACTTTGCGCTCGACATAAGATTGGAGGCGCGGGGTGATGTCGACGTTGCGCCCATTGATGACGATATCCATCGACAAGCTCCTTTCAACACTTAGGTATTCAGCAGTCAGCGTCCGAGGTTTGATCTTCGCTATCGCCTGGGTTCCAGGCCGTAGAATCGGGCCTTGTGGGCACAGGAGGCACACAGGTCGAGGGGATACGCTTGGGCAGGGAGATTGCTTACTGATCGCTGGTTGCCCCAACCGCGCGGGCCAGAGTCACAGCGGACACACACGCCGCGCCTCCCGCGATCAGTGCCCGAGCGCAGGCATCGAGGGTTGCGCCGGTAGTGCAAACATCATCCACTAGCACAACCGCCACGCCTGCGATGTATTCCCGCCGAGCCACGAATGCGCCCTCGACATTAACCTGGCGGGCAGCGTAATCCAGGCCAACCTGGCTGGCTGTCTCACGATGGCGAATCAAAGCCTCCGATGGCAAAACAGGCAGCGACCAAAAGCGTGAAAGCCCGGCAGCCAACAGGTCCGCCTGGTTGTAACCTCGTTCAGCACGGCGACGGGGGTGGAGAGGCACGGCACACAGACTGGCTTCCTGACCGCCGGGGGGCGGCAACTGTCGTGCCATTGCCTCAGCCAGTATCGCTGCCACCCCCCGGCGACCCTGGTACTTCAACGCATGGATCGCCCGCCGCACACCGCCGCGAAACCAGAACGCGCTCCGCACCGACTGGAAGGCAGGCTGCCCGATGGCGCACTGTTGACAACGTTGATCATGTGTCTGCGGTTCACCGCACATCGGGCATACTGGCCCCGTAACACGCTCGAATCCCTCCACACACGTCTGGCACAGCGTCACGCCGGGGCGGCCACACGTCACGCAGCGGGGCGGAAAAAGCAGGTCCAGCGTAGCGCTCATGAGCTGCTGAGCCTGCTTGATTAGGGGATCGGTTGACACAGCCGTGACAGGCATAACCGGCCTTACAGGGCAAACAGGCCAGAGGGAGCCGGGGTTTCCTGTACTCTAGCCACCGAAAAGCTGCTTGTACACCTGGATCACCGCTGGCCCTAGAATGACCAGCCAGAGGGTTGGCATGATCAGCAACGCCATCGGGATCATCATCTTGACAGGGGCCTGCTGGGCCTTCTCTTCAGCCCGCTGGCGGCGCTTGACGCGCATTTGCTCTGCCTGAATCTTCAGCACGCGCGAGATGCTCACACCGAGCTGGTCCGCCTGGATGATCGCCGCCACAAAGCTGGTCACGTCGGGCACGCCCATAGTATCGGCCATGCTACGTAGCGCATCCTTACGCGACTTGCCAAGCTGGATCTCACGGATCACACGGCCAAAGGCAATCGCCAGCTCATTTTCCCACTTCTCATAGACCTTGGACATGGCCTGGTCAAAGCCAAGCCCCGCCTCCACGCAGATCGACATCAGGTCAAGCGCATCGGGCAGCGCCTTGAGAATCGCCTCCTGGCGGCGGCTTACTTTGCTCATCAGCCACATATAGGGCAACATGAAGCCAATGACACCGCCACCGAGCGTCGCGCCGACCGCCCACACCGCGCCCCGCCGTCCCAACAACAGCAACAGCAGGACGGCCAGGCTGAACATCGCCAGGAAACGCATCGCCCACAGGATCGAGGGGGTCAGACCGCGTGGGTTGCCGGCCAGGTCGAGCTGTTGCTGGGTTTTCTCCAGCGTGTTCTGAGGCGTAAACTGCGTTGTGAAGCGCGCAATCAGTTGCATGATGGGTAAGATCACGCGCTGCGCGAACGGAACGGACATCTCGATGTCTTCGAGATTAGCCGTGACCTCCTGCTGGCTGGAGTACTCAGCCAGGCGCTCCGCCAGCGGGTCAACCTGGTTCGCATTGCTGACGCCGACGGCGATCAGGCCAATGGCAATCAGCACCACTAACCCGATCACCACAAACGGCACGATGCCTAACAGGGTTGCCATACTGGTTTGCCTCCTACCACTACACCTCGATATCCGTGATGCGCCGGATCAGGGCCCAGGCAATGGACATCATCACCAAACCAACGGCAATGATCGGCCACCCGCACGGGATCGGCAGCCCAGGGACGTTGGCGCCCACAGGCGGGCCGAAGAAAAGCTGGCCCATGTAGTTCGGCCTGAAGAACAGCATAAACACAGCCAGCAGGATCGGCATGGAGGAGATGATCGTGCCCGTTGCACGGCCTGACGCCGTGAGCGTGCGAATCTCCCCTTTGATGCGGATACGCTCGCGGATGGTGTGGCTGATCGTTTCAAGAATCTCAGCCAGGTTGCCGCCAACCTCGCGCTGGATGTTGACCGCCGTGAAGACCAGGTCCAGGTCTTCACTCTCAATGCGGGCCAGCATATTGCGCAGGGCCGTCTCAAAGGGAATGCCGATAGAAATCTCTGCCACGACGCGCTTGAACTCGGACGCTGCCGGGTCGGGCGCCTCGCGGGCCACGGCCTCCATCGCCTGCGGCACGCTGTAGCCTGCGCGGAGCGAGTTGACCCACAGGTTCAGGATGTCGCCGATCTGACCCTCAAACTGCTTGAGCCGCCGACGCTGCCGAAGCGACACGTAAATGCGCGGAACAAAGAAGCCACCAATGACGCCGACCCCGGCCAGCGCAAAGTTCTGGCGCAGGATGTACGCCACCAGACCCAACAAAGCGGCCACCACCAGGTGCATGATCAGGTATTCGCTGACCGTCAGCTTGAGGTCTGCTTTACGTAGCTGGGAGCGAATGTTCCCTGCCAGGCCACGCCGGGCCAGGACGCTATCCAGGCGCTCAGCCACCTGCTCGCGGGCCGAACGGACCGCAGTCCGGGTGACCTCAGCATCCTGCGGGCCGGGGCGCCACTCACTCTGGACCAGGTCATTGATCTGGTCGAGACGCTCTTCGGTGACATCCCGACCGCGAACGACAAGGACGATGACCAGGGCGATAAGCAGCAGCACCAGGATCGCCCCCAGCACGAGGATCAACGGTCCTATAGGCATTGCCCTACCCCCATGCAACCAATCTGGACGTTGCCGCCAGCGGCGAACCTCTACCGCCGGCCAATCCCAAAGATCGCGGGCGGAAGCTGGATACCCGCGTCCATGATTCGTTCAATATACTTGGGGCGCAGCCCCGTCGGGACAATGCGGCCCACAATGCGCTGTCCGTCCATGCCCGTCTGCTCAAAGACGAACAGGTCGGACATGGTGATCACCTCGCCCTCCATCCCTTGCACCTCCGAGATGCGGGTGATCTTACGGGAGCCATCGCGCAGGCGGTCCTGGTGCACGATCAACTGGATAGCCGCCGCCATCTGCTCGCGGATCGCGCGGACGGGCAGGTCCATCCCGGCCATGAGGCACATGGTCTCAATACGGGCCAGCGTGTCACGCGGGCTGTTGGAGTGGACAGTACTCATGGATCCATCGTGGCCCGTATTCATGGCCTGAAGCATCTCCAACGCTTCGCCACCCCGCGCCTCGCCCACCACAATGCGGTCCGGGCGCATCCGCAAGGAGTTAATCACCAGATCGCGGATCGTGATCTCGCCCTTGCCCTCGATGTTAGCCGGGCGGCTTTCCAGACGAACGACATGCTCCTGACGAAGCTGAAGCTCTGCCGCGTTTTCGATGGTGACGATCCGTTCGTGACTGGGGATGAAGCCCGACAGGATATTGAGCAAGGTGGTCTTACCGGAGCCAGTGCCGCCGGAGATGATGATATTGAACTGCGCGATCACGCAGGCGCGCAGGAACTCCATAATCTCGACCGTGGCGGAGCCATAGTCAATGATGTTCTGGACGGTCAAGGGGACTTTGGAGAACTTGCGGATAGTCAACGCCGGGCCATCAATGGCCACAGGCCGGATGACGACATTAACGCGCGAGCCATCCGTCAGGCGGGCATCCACGTAGGGAGATTGCTCATCCACACGGCGACCCAATGGGGCCACAATGCGGTCGATGATGCGCCGCAGATGCTCCTCGCTCTCAAAATGGACGTTGGCTGGCTCGATCAGGCCCCTACGTTCAATATAGACCTTCTCGTGACCGACCGTCATGATCTCGGTGATCTCCGGGTCTTCCAGCAGCGGCTCCAGCGGGCCAAGGCCGAGGATTTCGGCGACGATCTGTTCGTGAAGGCGGCGGCGCTCGTTGCGAGCCAGCACAATGCCTTCCTCGGCGAGGATCATAGAGAAGATCTCATCAATGCGCTGACGCAACTCCTCCGATTTGCTGAGGTCGAAGGTTTCCCCCGGCCCCAGCTCGTCGAGTAGGCGGCGCTGGACCAGCTCCTTGACATCCACGCCGCTGCGCACCATATCGTAGGTCGGCTCGCGCCGCGCGCGCATCATCGAGGCATCGCCCTGTGGGAGGCGTGGTGATTGGGGAACCCGGCCCATCCCCCCTGCGGCGGGCTGGTTTCCCCCCTCTGTTCCCTGAGGTCCTTGTTCAATGCGTTTGAGCAAGCTAGACACGACTGACTCCTCTCCGACCGGTCAGATGGCCATTAACCGCCGAACAACCTGAAGCGGCCTCCTGAGCGAGGCTCCTCAGCCACCTGACCGGCGCTACTCACCGTCTCAAAGCTATCGCGTACCATGTTAACTAGATTGACCAGCGGGCGGGCGGCAACCGAACGGCGCGGATCAAGCGCGATCAGCGGGATGCCCTGGTTCACTGCCTCGACCGCCAACGGATCATCGGGGATCTGCACGGCTACCTGATGCCTCAGGAAATTGCTGATCTGCTCAGCCGTGATCCGGCTGTGGCGATCCACTTCGTTGAGCACCAGTAAGATATTCTCTGTGGGGTACGGCATTCCGGCCAACTCATTGAACAGCAGCCTCGTATCCTTGAGGGACGGCATGGTAGGGGTGGTCACCACGATCAGCCGGTCGGCGGTGCGGATAGCCGCCGCCGACATCATGTCGAAGGCAGCGGCAGTATCTACGATCACGTAGTGGAACTCCCGCTTCAGCATATTTAGCACCTGGATCGCCACCTCCAGCGGCATGTGCACATCGGGAGGGTTAGGAGGGGCCAACAGCAGCTTGGCGCCGCTATCATGCGGAACCACCATCGTCTCCAACGCTTGCGCATCGAGGCCGTCCGGCTCGATGGCGATCTGAAGCGCATCAATCAGGGTGTGCTGCGCACGGGTATTGAGGAACACCGCCACATCACCAAACATCAAATTGCCATCCACGATCACCACCTGTCTATCCGGCATGCTGCGGGCCAACCCAACCCCCAGGCTCACCGCCAGGGTGGTCTTACCCGTGCCGCCCTTGAACGACATGACCGGGATGACGTGGCCTTCAATCGCGCGGGGCGCGTAGAAGGAATCGCCTCCGCCAGCACGGGCGGTTTGAGGCGCAGGCTGCGCCGCCAGGGCTGCCATCGCCCTGCTATATTCCTGAGCGGCGCGCTCGATGGCGTTGGCCAGCTCGGCAGAGGTGATTGGCTTGGCAACGAAGTCGAAGGCGCCCTTCTGGAACGCCTGCCGCATGTAGTGGGCGTCGTCCTGCACCGAGACCACGATGATCTGGGTGGCTGGCGATTCCTTCTTAATAGCCTCTGTGGCCTGCAAGCCATCCATGACGGGCATGTTAATGTCCATCAGAATGACATGCGGGGTCAGCTCGCGGGCCTGTTCTATCGCTACCTGACCATTTTCCGCGAAGCCAACGATATCGATATTGTCTTCGTATTCCAGCAAGCGACGAGTCCCATCGCGGGTATCGTCGTTATCATCCACAATCAAGACGCGAATTCGATCTACCATAGCCCATCCTCACCACACCCCTGTCCTGCCAGAACGACCCATCTGACCGCCGAGCGAGCTAGATCATCAAGTGCGGGCTACGGCGCCTGCTCTGGCAGCCCACGCAGCGCAGGCTCCAGACTGTAGGGCAGACGCGGCGGTGGGGGAACGTTATAGGTTTCAAACATATATTGCAGGGTCACAGCAGAGGTGGGGGCGGTCTGCCCCTCCTCGACCGAGCAGATTGACAGGGCGATATCCACCTGGGCCACCACCGCCCAGCGCACCACGTTCACTTCCTGGGGCGACACGGCCAGGGTGACGACATCGGGCAAAGGCTGAGGGGTCGCCTGTGCCGGCTCGCCTGTACGTTCCCCATCAATGATCTCCGCCTCCGGCGTGGGCACGCCCACCTGCATTACCAGCGCGCACGAGATCACCTTCTGCGTCACCAGGCGGGGGCGCTGCGGTTCGGAAGGCACGATATTGGCCAGCTCACCAGGCGGGATCGTGTCGATGCGGCCCAGCGCCGCCCCCTCGGTTGGGGTGACCAGGGCGGTGATGCGTGCGCCCTCCTCGGTGAAGGTTCCATACTGTGTCTGGAAGACCCAGTTGGGAAGCGCAGATTGAAATTCCTCGTCCACATCCACGACCAGGAACGACAGCACCACGTCCACCCGGTCGCCCGGCTGAACCAAGTAGCTAACGCTGGACAGCTTATCCACCGGGATCGCCACCGCACGAGTTTCGGATGGAAGCTGGGCGCCGACGACAGAGCCTTGCCGCGCCAACTGGGACAGATCATCCACCAGGTAACGACGCAGCATGGGCTGTTCACGCGCCACATCCGTCCACATAAAGTTCCCGACGATCTGATCGCGGACTACCTGCTCCGGGTCTTGCCCGGCCTCAACCAAGATAGCATCAACCGGGACGGCAGCAGCAGGCCACTCCCGCACGCCGACCGCATTGTTATAGGCGTTGTCAGGGATGCGGAAGCCGCGCGGCAAGTCCTGGAGTGCCACGATCACCTGCAGGCGATCATTGGGGTCAAACTGCACCTCACGCGCCTCGCCAGGCCCACGCCCTGGCTGCGGCTGCCCACCCAGCCGGGGCAGGATGCCCGCCGGGAGCACAAAAAGAAACGCTAGTGCCGTCAAAACGATGGATACCAGCGCAACCAAGACACCAATCAGGACAGCACGACCACGGGGCATTAGACCTCCCACCTGGGTGATGACCAGCGGTAAGGTGATGTCAGGTGACCACTACTATACCTGAATCATAATCCGTGTCAAGCAAGCACAATGGGGGGATTACCCACCCATTGGTACCATTTCTGTTCAGGAGGGCGCACCGCGAGAACCTCGTCAGGGGAGGTCCGCTGCACCGGCTCTGGCAGGTCGGAGGTTATGGGCGCAAGCCGACGGCGGTTCGGCAGCAGCACCTTATGCATACCAAATAATGCAGAAGCGCACCCGAGGAAAAGAACAAGAGTCCTATCAGGCACGCTTGGCGCTGGAACCGGCTTATTCTAGTTCGTCCGCCTCGCTTGCCTCGGAAGGCTCAGGGCCAGATGGAATGCTGAACTCGATGCGCGAGCCGTGACCGGTTGAACTGCCAATTCGCAACTCGCCATCCACTAAGGTCACGCGCTCCTGAAGCGCACTCAGGCCAAGCTGCCCCACCGGCTCGAGGGATAGTTTGCCGGTTCCATAGCCCCGCCCGTTATCTTCCACAATCGCGTAAACCCGGTCGTCACCGACCTCCAGAGTGACCTTGACCGAAGTGGCGCCCTGATCGCGGGCATTGGCCATCAACTCCTGGATGCCGCGAAAGACCAACACCTCACGATAGCCTTCCATGCGTCGCTCGCGGCCCGTCACGACGAACTCGGTGTGGATGCCCGATTGTTCTTCAAACGCCGCCAGATAGCGCTTGACGGTCGGCACCACGCCCAGGTCAGTGAGCATCATCGGGCGGAGGTAGAAGATAAATTCACGCACTTTCTGGAAGGCTTCTCTGGCACTGTTCTTCAGATTCGCCAGTTCCTCGCGGGCCTTATCGGGGTTCTTCTCGAACAACTTCTGGCAGATTTCCGCCTGAAGGATGAAGTTGGTCAGCGCGTGGGCAGGGCCATCATGCATGGCGCGGGCCAATCGCTCGCGCTCCTCCTCCTGGGCATCAATGACTCGGATGATCATCTCGCGGTCGCTCAGGCGAGGCTGTGCGCCAGTGGTGGTCGGTTCGGGGCCGCGTGTCAGCAGATCAATGGCAGCCTGAAGCAGCTCGGCTGTCTGGCGGGCGGCGGCTTCTTGTGCCTGGAGCTTCTCCTGTTGGCCCCGGATGGTCAGCAGCCGCTGCTGGGAATCCAGCGCTTCAGAATAGACCTCTTTGATGTTCAGGCGCGGAACCTGCTCCAGCGTCCCCTCGATGCGGCGCACCTCGCCGATAATCACGGCGTTGCGCTGGGCCAACTGCTCCACCTGCCCGCGCGACTGGTCGAGCTTGGCTTTGATGTCACGCAGCTCGGCGTTGACCCGTTCTAGCGCCCCGCGCAGCACGTCGAGAGCCTCGTCCTTGTCGCTCCGCACCTCAGTAAGCCCTACAGCCATTGCTCCACCTCATCTGGTTACGGTATGTCCTCAGCTCCGATCCTGCGACTCGGTATCAGTGAGACGGACCCACCCATGCCGCAGCGCGTAGACAGCCGCTTGTGTCCGGTCTTCGACCGCCAGTTTGCGAAGGATGGAGGTCATATGATTCTTGACCGTCTGGTGGCTGATTCGCAGCGTGTGCGCGATCTCTTTGTTGCTCAGCCCGCGCGTGACATAGCGCAGAATCTCCATCTCCCGCGCCGAGAGGGGGGAAAAGGTATCTGCCAAATCCACATAGTACTGCCCGGCGACGGTTTCCACCCCTTTGTCCAGCCATTCAGCGATGCCTTGCGCATCGAAAACCTGATCATAGACGACAAAGTGCCCTTGCTGAACGTGGCGGATGACTTCCACCAGGCGGTCTGGCTCGATCTCCTTAGGGCAATAGGCAGAGGCTCCCGCGCGCATGGCGTGGATCACCTGCTCCATGTCGTCGTAGGCAGTGAGCATGATGACGCGCGTCCGATGGTGCTCGGCAGCGAGCTGGCGAGTGACCTGCATCCCGTTCATACGCGGCAGGTTGATGTCCATGATCACCACGTCTGGCTCCAGAGCGCGAATCTTCTCCAGAGCCTCTTCGCCGTTGGCTCCATGCCCAACCACCCGAAGATCGCCGTGCAGCTTCAGATTCAATTCCACACCCTGCCGGAAGATATGATGATCATCCACGATCAGGATCGAGATCACCCGGCCAGGTTGGGCAATATTATCAAGGCCCATCTGCCAGCCCCGCTTCGCTTTAAGGAAGTGTCACCGCTGGGTTGCAATCGGTTGCCAGTCTACCACAGGGGGGAACTCAGGGCAAGCAGGGCAGCCTCGCCCCGACATGATCGGCCACCGTCTGCTGGGCAGCCTTCCCAAACCTGGGCTTGGACGGGGTTGGTTGATTGTGTTAGACTTCCGACCATGCAGCGCCGTTGTCACCATGCAGTTGTGTATTATCAGTTCGAACGACTGGCAGGTCATGCCGGGCTGGTGCATGGAGTGTTCACGCGGCGCGGTGGAGTCAGCGCCCCGCCGTTCGATACGCTGAACGTCGGATCGACCGTCGGTGACAACCTGGCCCATGTACGGGAAAACCGCGCTCGGATGGCGGCTGCGATGTCTGTGCGTGATGAGGAGACTCGCACCACCTGGCAGGTGCACGGCGCAGAAGTGCTTGTGGTCCGCGCCGGGGAGGCTCCGTCGTGGCCACCTCCCAAAGCGGATGGGGTCGTCACCGCTGATCCCGGCGTGCCGCTGGTGATGCGCTTTGCCGACTGTGTGCCTCTTTTGCTGTATGACCCCGTAAAGCGGGCCATCGGGCTGGCGCACGCGGGCTGGCGAGGAACTCTGGCCGGGGCAGGCCCAGCGACTGTGCGGGCCATGGCGGAAGCGTTCGGCTCGCGCCCGCAGGATATCATCGCCGGGATCGGCCCGTCCATCGGGCCGTGCTGCTATGAGGTCGGGCCGGAGGTCGTGGACGCGGTTCAGAGGGTCTTTCATGGCGCCCACAACCTCATCCTGCCTTCGCCTAACGGCGGCAGGCCGCACTTGGACCTATGGGCCGCCAATGAGCGCGCGCTGCGCGCTGCCGGGGTGCATCAGATTGAGGTCTCAGAGATGTGCACATACTGCCTCCGCAGCGAGTTCTACTCGCACCGCCGCGAGCAGGGCAAGACAGGCCGCTTCGGGGCGCTGATCGCCCTCCAGGGAACGGGAAACATGGGGTGAGCGTCTCAGGAGTGAGCCTGGCTGGGCGCATTGCAGAAGTTCAGGCACGGATCGAGGCGGCGGCGTTGCGGGCGGGCCGCCCCCCGACTGACGTGCTGGTGGTGGCAGTCAGCAAGACGGTTGGGCCGGACGCCATCGCAACGGCCTACCAGGCCGGGTTGCGACACTTTGGCGAGAACCGCGTAGAAGAAGCACAGACCAAGATCGCAGCATTGCGCACGGCATTGCCGGACATCACCTGGCACATGATCGGCCACATCCAGAGCCGCAAGGCCCCTGCCATGGCCGGCTGGTTCGACTGGGTGCATTCGGTGGAGCGGCTCAAGGTCGCGCGGCGGCTATCCGAGGCCGCTCAGGCAGCAGGCCGTAGGCTGCCGGTGTTACTGGAAGTGAACGTCAGTGGAGAGGCAACCAAAGATGGATTCGACCTTGCCCACTGGCCGGGTGAGCCGCAGCAATTTGCTGCCTTTTGCGCGGAGGTCGAGGCGATCCTGGCCTTGCCGGGGTTGAGCGTGAAGGGGCTGATGACGATGGCCCCCTTTACCGAGGAGCCAGAGACCGTTCGCCCCTTATTCCGGCGGGTGCGGCAACTGCGCGATGCGCTCCGGGAGCGTTACCCGGCAGCCGATTGGGCACACCTCTCGATGGGGATGACTGCCGATTTCGAGGTCGCCATCGAGGAAGGAGCCACGATGGTACGCATTGGCACGGCCATCTTTGGGCCACGCCAGGGCTGATCGGGCCTGGCGGTTCCCTGACTAGGTGGCTCGCCCGATGCTCCTTGCTCACCGGATAGGGTGCACAGCACAGGTGGATGAAGCGTGAGAGAAATCCTGGCCGTTCTCGATCTTCTGTTGGGCCTATACCTCATGATCCTGTTCCTGAGGGCTGTGATCTCCTGGCTCCCTATCGACCGCAACAGCAGCCTCGTCCGTATCCTGTTACTGCTGACGGAGCCGGTGCTGGAGCCGATCCGGGCAATTCTGCCGCCGATGGGGATGATGGATTTCAGCCCCATGGTGGCGATGTTGCTGATACTTGCTTTGCGCCAGGTGCTGGCTATACTGGCGCGATAGAGCAACCGCCTGCATCATCGCGGCCTCAACGCACTGGTCGAAAGGGTTCATCATGCGCGATTTTGGCAGCCTCAACATCACTGACGCCTCGCGTGGAGCAGCGATCACGGTCACGATCATCCCCAAGGCCAACCGCACCGAGATCGTGGGCGTTCAGGAGGACGGAACGATCCGCATCCGGCTGATGGCCCCGCCGGTGGAGGGGGAAGACAACGCGGAATTGATCCGGTTCCTGTCCGGATTCTTCGGTGTGAACCCTGCCGACATCGAGATCATCGCCGGGGCCAATAGCCGCAACAAACTGGTCACCATCCTGAACGTCCGAGCCGAGGAGATCGAGGAGAAGGTGCGAGCATCCACTGGCCCCGGGTTCGTGGCCGCCGACGATTAAGTGTTTGGCCGCAAGAATTTTCGGCCAAACCGTCAGTTTCACGGAAAGCCTGTCTGGAAAGGCTTTCCGCCGAAGCGCTTAGCGTTCCCACGCAGGAGCCAGGCAGGCACATTCCATCGCTGAGGGAGACACGCCCAGCGTGCAGGAGGATCGGGATGAGCCAGAAGGCACTGCTCTTGACCGGTTTAGTGATGGCTGCCGCCATCGCCAGCGCGTGTGTCCAACCCGCCGTCCCCACC
>Ga0129299_1000523_pt1 | contig 24430 bp, 22 predicted proteins | sample ConPoolayeCmetaG_FD_94477 | JGI IMG/M metagenome (GOLD analysis project Ga0129299, IMG submission 94477) | Hot spring microbial mat communities from California, USA to study Microbial Dark Matter (Phase II) - Cone Pool mat layer C metaG ...
ACCACCCGGTTGCTGACCTTCAAATATTACTGTATCGAGCAAAGCCCTTCCGGAATATAATCCTGCGGTGAATCCGGCAGGTCCTGAACCAATTATAATGACCTTGTGATGTTCACTCATTTCTACTCCATAAAATTTTTATTAACGATTTTAATTTATCAATATTACCATTTAAGAATATAAATATTTTTATTTTTTAATTGTTTTCAAACTATTTATAAAATAAACAATCAAAGATGTAAATACAAAAATTGTGGAAATAATGGGTCCATAAATATCAAAATAAGGGATTTGAAATACTATTCCCACTAAAGTTACACCGATAATATCAATTGTTAATTTACCAATGATGTTCGAAGATGGAACATATTTTATTTTATTTTTAACTATTAAACCGCCAAGAATTATTAGCAAATCTCTTCCAATCAAAACACTGCCAAACCAAAATGGTATCTTTGACTGTATCAATAGAATAATAACAACAGAAGCAAGAAGAAGCTTATCTGCCAATGGGTCAAGAATTTTTCCTAATTCTGTAACCTGATTCAATTTTCTTGCAAGATAACCATCAAGCAAATCACTTGTATAAGCCAGTATTGCAATGAAAAATGCAAGAATTAAATTCTCGTTTAATAATGCAAATGACATTGGAATTATTAATATAATTCTAAGAATACTTAAACTATTCGATATATTTAGCATAAATTACGTAGAACTACTGATATTTTTTTTAAGAAATATAATATAATTTTTCAATTTGTTTTTTTTCAAAAAAAAAATTAGGGAAATAAAAAAAGAAAACAAAATTAGTTTCGTTAAATTAACAATTTTAGCTCTGTATAATTGAAAAATTAATTTAAATAATAAATAAGGATGAAAAATGTTCAAGGGATTGTCAATAATTTTTTCAATTTTGGTAATATTATTTATTATTAGTAATAATGATTTATTGAGCCAATCAAAAAAATTTGAGCCTCAGAATTTGGGGAGTGGAGTTAATTCAAAATGTGATGAACTCCTTCCAATCATCTCAGCCGATGGGAAAACACTCTATTTTTGTAGAGATAATTGCACAGACGGTCTTGGTGGTCAGGATATATGGGTTTCAAAGCTTAAACCAAATGGAATCTGGGGAAATGCTGTTAACTTGGGCTCTCCACTCAATAATGAGCATAACAACTTTGTTATTTCGGTTACACCAGACGGAAACACACTATTACTCGGCAATGTCTATCACAAAGATGGAACAGTAGGTCCCGGTATTTCTTTATCAAAAAAGATACAAGGCGGGTGGTCTTTTCCTGAAAAAGTCAGTATTAAAAATTATTACAATAACAGTAGTTCAGGAAGTTTTTTTCTTGCCAATGATGGAAGAACCCTTTTAATGACAGCTCAAAGAGATGATTCCTATGGCAAAAAGGATATTTATGTAAGTTTTTTAAACGATGATGACACATGGTCAGCTCCAATGAATTTAGGTGCTGCAATAAATACTCCAGAAGAAGAAATATCTCCTTTTCTTGCCTCTGACGGTGTTACCCTTTATTTTTCGAGCGAGGGAAGAGGAGGTTTCGGTAGCGCAGATGTATTTATCTCAAGAAGGCTCGATGACACCTGGCAAAACTGGACAATGCCTGAGAATTTAGGTTCAACAATTAACACAACAGAATGGGATGCTTATTACAAAGTTACCGCAGAAGGTGACTGGGCATATTTTGTTTCAGATAAAAACTCATTAGGTGGCAGTGACATTTTTCGTGTTTTACTTCCGGAAAATTTAAGGCCTAAACCAGTTGTATTAATGAAGGGAAGAGTTATTTCTTACAAATCCAGAGTGCCTCTTGCAGCAAAAATCGTTTATAATATTATCCCTGAGTCAAAACCTGCAGGCAAATCCGCAACGGATCCCGATAATGGTTATTACGAAATTACCCTCCCTTCTGGTGCTCATTATGAATATTTTGCTGAATCAGAAGGTTATATCTCTGCAAACTGGAATTTAGACTTAAAACTTTTGACCAAATACAAGGAAATTGAGCAAAACCTTGAGCTAATCCCTACTGCTGATTCAATTTTCTGCATACGTAATGTATTCTTTGACAAGGCAAAAGCTAATCTCGATAAGCAAGCATTGGCAGACATTCAGGTTGGGATTGATTTCCTAAAAGAGAATACTGACTGTATCGTTGAAATTGGTGGTCATACTGATATTACTGGTTCGGCAAAAATCAACGAAGCTCTGGCGGAAAAGCGTGCTAAAGTTGTTGCTGATTATTTTATATCTCAAGGAGTGCCTGCCGATAGAATTGTAATGAAAGCATTCAGCTTTACAAAGCCAGTGATTAGCAATGATACTGACGAGGGCAGAGCATTAAACCGCAGGGTTGAATTCCTTGTTTATAGGAGACCTCAATGACACTTCAAACACTCATAAAAAATCTATATGAGAATCCTTCGAATTTTAATTCGGAAGACTTTAACTTAATTTCCAAAGAATTAATCGGCGGTCTGAACTCAGGAAAAATTCGATCAGCAGAGAAAAATGAAAATGATGTTTGGATTGTTAACGACTGGGTCAAAAAAGGAATCCTCCTGCTTTTTAAATATGGCAATTTAGTAGATTACAGTATTAATAAGGTTTTTAATTTCTTTGATAAACATACCTTACCAACACATAATTTTCAGCTGGAAGATAATATAAGAATCGTTCCTGGTGGGTCATCAATCAGGACAGGCTCTTATATCGCACCCGGAGTAATATGTATGCCTCCAATGTATATAAATATAGGAGCTTTTGTTGATGAAGGAACAATGATTGATTCACACGCCCTGGTTGGTACTTGTGCCCAGATTGGCAAAAGGGTACACCTAAGTGCAGCTTCCCAGATTGGAGGAGTTCTCGAACCACCAAATGCAAGACCTGTCATTGTCGAAGACGACGTTATGATTGGAGGGAACTGCGGAGTTTACGAAGGAACTCTAATAAGGAGCAGAGCTGTTCTGGGTTCGGGAGTTGTTATTACTTCATCAACAAAAATTTTCGATCTGGTTCAGGAACGAATTATTAAAGCTGAAGCAGGTAATCCTATTGAAATTCCTGAAGGTGCTGTAGTTGTCCCCGGAGCAAGAAAAATCAATACACCATTTGCCGCACAATATGGTCTTAGTATCTCCTCCCCAATAATAATAAAATACCGTGATGAGAAAACTGATTCCAAAACAGCATTGGAAGATTATTTACGATAAAATGCTTTCAATTCCTAAATTGATTTTTCAGTAGCAATTCTTTTTAATATATTTGCTTTTTAATAAAATTCTTTAATGAAAGGTTTATCATGAAATTTATCAAATATTTCCTTTTAATTATGATCTTTGTCCATGTCTCATATTCTAAGGAAGACGTATTAAGACCGCGTGGAAGCCAATTTGAAGATAGTGATTTTAAGCGATATATCACATTAGGTCTTGAAGCAGGTTTGAATTATAATATGTTTAGCCAGAATATGATCTGGAATTCGAATTATCTTCATGGGACTATCTTTGACCCTCTGACAAGTGCTTGGGGAATATCCCCACATATTGGAGCTATGATTGATGTTCCTCTTGATAACACTTTCGGTATTCAGCTTCGACTTGCTTACGATATCAAAAATTTCGGACAATCTTCAACAGGTTATGATTATGATATTCTTGCGAATACTCACAATATGAATCTTGATGTTGATGTAACTTCAGCTTATTTCACAGTTACACCTCTGCTGAGAATTAACGTCACAAACAAGCTTTTCTTTACTATTGGACCAACTTTTCATTCAATTATTGGTCCTATTCAAACCACATGGAGGCCAGAAGTTGCTGACGGCACACCCTTAAATAATTTTGCTTATTTTAACTATCTTGGCTTTGGAACAGCAAGCAGAGGCTCTGTAACTTTATCAACCGATGATAACAGCAGTATTGAAACACCGAACACTCCAAGGATTGGTTTGGAAGGTGGAGTTGGTTATAAATTCGATCTTTCCGAAAAAATATTTTTGGTTCCCCAGCTAAGAGTCCAATTAATGTTGACACCAATAACAAATAATACTGCTTTGGTTGACCTGATAAATCAACAAACCGTTCTTCAAACAACTGATAGAATGCTAAGCAGCATTCAGTTAGCAGTAGCAGTTTGGTTTGAATTATAAATTAAATCATAGGAGAAAAAATGAAAAAAATTATATTGATTCTAATACTTATTGTTTCATATTCAGGCTTTAGCCAGAAAATTGATATAACCCCTCTTGATGTAAACAGTTCAAAAGATGATTTTAACTCCGCAATAACTCAAAACAGTAGAGTCATTTATTTCACGAGCGAGCGAAAAGGAAAACAGCAATACATTTATACTACACAAAGGACAGCATCAGGTTGGTCAAGCCCAGAAATGCTAAATTCAGAAATTAATTCCGGAGATGAAATCGGGGCAGTAACATTAACACCTGACGGACAGTTTATGATTTTCTCTGCCTTGAATCATCCTAAATCTGGTCAAGGAAGGACTGATCTATACAGTGCAAGAAAAATTGACGGAGATTGGACAGCAGTAAGGAATCTTGGACCTATGATTAATTCCGATTATTGGGATTCACAACCATCGCTTACAAGCGATGGTAATACTCTTTATTTTGCAAGCGACCGTCCGGGTGGTTTCGGTGGAACCGATATATATGTTTCGAAAAAAACACGTGATGGCTGGTCGAGACCAGAAAATCTTGGTCCTGCTGTCAATTCATCCTATGACGAATTATCCCCTGTTATTGGCTCTGATAACAAATCATTAACTTACTCGAGCAATAAACCGGGTGGTTTCGGTGGTTTTGACATTTATTTTACAAAAATGACAAACAATGCTTTCTCAAACCCGAGAAATGCCGGTGAACCCATTAATTCTTCTGCAGATGAATATTATTACTACTCACTGCCTAATTCCAAATATGCATATTTCTCTTCAGATAGATCCGGTGGAGAAGGACGTCTGGACATTTATGTTGCTTATCCAAACCCATTCGAATCCGAATCAGTAGTGCTTGTGTCAGGCGCAGTAACAGATGCTCTTATGAAATTCCCTCTCGGTGCAGACATAATAGTTACTGATCTTAATTCAAGAACTAAAGTTGCAGAAATGAAAAGCGATGACAAAACTGGATTATATTATGTTGTTTTGCAGCCCGGCAAAGTTTATTCTATCACAGCAAGTAAAAAAGGCTATGTTTTCTTTAGCGATAGAATCCAAATACCAGCTACTGAAACAGGACACGAAGAAACTAAGGACATTCAATTATATCCTCTTTCACAGGGTAATACAAGGCTCCTTGTCTTTTTTGATTTCGACAAGGCAATTTTGAAAGATGAATCAATACCTGAACTTGAAAGAATCATAGAATTTCTAAGGGATAATCCAAATATTAATATTCAGCTCGAAGGACATACCGATGATGTCGGAACTGATGATTATAATGATAAACTATCATTAAGTCGGGCAAACGCTGTAAGGGATTATCTTGTTTCTGCTGGGATTGAGTCTAAAAGAATTAAAACCGCTGGTTTTGGAAAACGAAGACCATTAAAGAAAGATACCTCCGAAGAAGCAAGATCACTGAACCGTAGAGTTGAAATGAAAATTATTGAATAAAAAATGGGGGTTTGAATAACCCCCAATTTCAGCTCCTGAGCACAGACTTGAACTGTGGACCCCCTGATTAACAGTCAGGTGCTCTAACCAACTGAGCTACTCAGGAATTTTTTGGACTACAAAAATAAGAATTTTACCAAAAATAAAAAAACAAAATTTAATTTACGTTAAATTTTTCTCTCATAATTTGAGTAGTAATAATGATTGTTAATACCGAAGCTATAGTGCTTAAATCAATTAAATTCGGTGATTCAAGCATTATCTCTCATATTTTCACTCAATCGGACGGAAAAATTTCAGTTATAGCCAAGGGTGCAAGAAGTCCAAAAAGCAAATTCTTAGGCATTCTCGAACCAATGAATTATTTATCAGTCAGTTTCTATAAAAAAAGCCAAAAAGATTTACATACACTCTCAGATGCAGAAAAAATCATTGATTTCCATAAAATTTCAAGCTCGCTTAATCATCTCGCCTGTGGATTAATGTTCATCGAATCTTTGTATCATACTTTAGATTCTTATGAAAGCAATCAATCTGTTTTTGATGTCTCTATTAGTTTTTTATCATTACTTAATCAACTTGGATCAAACCCATTTTCTTGTTTCATCAAATCACAGATTCAATTGCTAAAGCTTGTTGGATACGAATTTTTCATTACTTCGGACTTGACTCGAATCAGGGAGAAATGCTATATTAACATCGAAAATGCTTCACTTTCGAATAGCAGGGAATCAATCAATTTTATTAAATTCGAAAAGCAAACATATAAAAAAATGATTGATATATCTGAGAAAGATTTGAATGATTGTTCCGATATAATAATAACAACAAAAGAATTTAATGAGATTGTGAATTTTTTTGTAAATTATTTCGGATATCATCTAGATAAAAAATTTTTCTATGCAAGTTTGTTTCTTTTAAAATAGGCTATTAATATAACAGAACTCATATTAAATATACTTTTAACCGTTTTTTTAGTTCTTCTGAACGCTTTTTTTGTTGCTGCTGAATTTGCTATTGTTAAAGTTCGAATATCTCAAATTGAATTAAAAGTTCGAAGTGGAAGCAGATTAGCAAAATTAACAAAGCATTTGATTTTACACCTTGATTCTTATCTCTCAGCAACCCAGCTTGGAATCACTCTTGCCAGTCTTGGTCTTGGATGGATTGGAGAACCAGTTGTGGCTAAAGTTCTAACAGATATTATTTATTTCCTCGGAATAAATATATCTGAACAATTTATTCACAAAATATCCCTTCCTCTTGCATTCGTTGTTATTACTATCCTACATATAGTATTTGGTGAACTTGCCCCAAAATCATTGGCAATTCAGCGTTCAGAACAAGTTTCTCTCTTTGTTGCATTACCACTGAGATTATTTTATATTATTTTTAGCCCATTTATATGGATCTTGAATGGATTTGCAAACCTTTTCATAAAGCTGATTGGTATCGAACCTATTACAGAAACACATAGTCTTCATAGTTCGGATGAACTCAGATATATTATCGAGGAAAGTTCCAAATCAGGTTCAATTGAACCTACTCAGCACAGATTGATTGAAAATATTTTCGAATTCAAGGATACTCCCATTAAACAAATTATGGTACCAAGGGGTAAAATAATTGCCCTCGAGGCTAAAATGAATATAACACAGGCGATAGAATTATTCAAGGATGAAGGTTATTCGAGAATGCCTGTTTTTGAGCAGAGTATTGATAATATCATAGGAATAGTCTTTGCAAAAGATTTAATAGGTATATTCGAGAATAACAACAATGATTCAGTTAGAAATTATATGAAACCAGCTTTTTTTGTGAGCGAAGATGAAAAAATCAGCAATATTATGAAAATTATGCAGAGAGATAAAATTCATCTTGCAATTGTCTTAGATGAATTTGGTGGAACTGCTGGTTTGGTAACTATGGAAGATATATTAGAAGAAATTGTTGGTGAAATTCAGGATGAATACGACGAAGAAATCCCACTTATTGAAAAAATTTCAGAAACAGAGTTTCAAGTGAATGCTGTTTTGCCTATTGATGATGCTAATGATATACTTCCTTATCCTTTGCCTGCTGATGAAGAATATGAAACAATCGGAGGGCTTGTTATTAGCAAAGTAGGTCGAATCCCTGAAATAAATGAAGTAATTGATATTGGAGATTATCTTTGCACAGTTCTGAAAAGGTCTAAACGTAAAGTTGAACTCCTTAAGCTAAGTCTAAAAGAAAAGCAGGAACTGGAAGAAGAATAAACCATCCCTTGTAATTGATGGACTCCATTTAAAAATGAAGCCCATCAAAAAAATCCAATCCAAAATTATTATAAAAAATGACTCAGAGTTTAGAAGCAAACCAATCAGATGCAAGTGTTACTGATAATGAAACTTCAGGCTCCAGATCATAAAAACTGAATTGATGAAAGGGAGATGGTAACTCAGTGGCTACCCAGTGAAGTTTCTTATCACTGTGTGGAATATCATTAAAGAAGTTTTTAGTGAAATCAGGTAATACGGCACCGTCGGAATGAATCATAAGGGTTGGTTTGTTTAATAATTTTGCCTGAGGCATAGGGTCAAACGTCAGCCAATCTTCCCAGCTCATAACGGCAAATTTATCGGCACTCCATTCAGGAATAGCGCCCCTTTCCGGGTTCAGATAATAATCATAAGGACCATACATTGCTGCATTTGGGTCTTCAACAGAAATCGTAGGAACATAGTCAACTTCGCCGATTTCATTATATTTCTTTTTAGCTTCTTTTGCAGCATTTATTTTTGACTGAACTCCCTCTTCGCCACCATAGAACAATTTAACAGCTTCAGAGTTATGCAACCAAGAAGCTACTGTAACAACTGATTTAATCTTTTTATCTTCTGTTGCGGCCATCAAAGTGTACATAGAGCCTGCACATACTCCCAGCGCTCCAATTCTATCTGAATCTACTTCCGGTAATGAATCCAGAAATGTAACTGCATTTTTTATGTCAGCAATTTTTAATTTGGGACTTTCATAAAATCTGGGTGTGCCTTCGCTTTCTCCATAATTCCTGAAATCGAATGCAAGGGTAATAAACCCTTGATTTGCAAGCTTTTCGGCGTATAATCCAGCCATTTGCTCCTTTACGGTAGTCCAACTGCCGGAAACTACTATTGCTGGATATTTATTCTCTTCACTGAAATTCGAGGGTAAGAATAAATTTCCTGTCAAGGTAAGACCATCGCTTTGAAATTTTACTTTTTTCATAATTCCTCATAAAATTAAAAAATTATTTAATGTTAACAAAATATTTTATTCGAATATACTAATATTTTTGATATTTAAAACTATAGTTTTTATGAAAGCAAAAAATTTATATAATTCATCAAAAATTCAAATATTAAAGAAAAATTTAATATTATTCCAGAAATAGTATTATTTATATAGGCCTATAGCCTTTCTTGGGAATTTTAACAAATAGGGGGAATATCGCCAGAAGTGTCGTATAAAGAGCAGAAGCCAGACCATATTTTAGAAAGAATGTGATTAAAGTTGCTTCGCTTGGCTTCAAATAGAAGAAAAAGTAAACAAGATTATTCAGAAGAGCACTTGAAAGCACTATTATCAGAAAAAGAAAGCTGCCAATTATTTCATCAGAATGTCCTTCTCGATAAAAACTTCCAGCAAAAAAAGCTGCAAGAGTTTTGGAGAGTGCATTCATTCCAATTACGTCCAAAGAAACAATATCAAAGAAAATACCACAGATAAATGCTGCTGCAATGCCAACAAAACGACCTTCTTTAAGGGCAATCCAAACGCATAATATAAGAATTAGATCGGGAGTAAGACCTCCAACAGAAATCAAATCCAAAAAAGTAAGATGAATGACCGAAAGAAGAAGTAAAGCTATGGAATATCTGATATACCGAATTATTTCAGACTTTTTATCCCCAAATATTTTAAAATCCATTGCCATAAATAAAAAGCTCATTTCTTCTTTTTAGTATCGAAAATTTTAAGCTTTTCCTCCCTTGTCGGAGGTGCTTTTCTTGTTTTAATTTTCTCTTCGATATCTTCAATAAGCTGATGAATTTCCTTGTTCGGTATATATTTCAATATTGCGAGTTGTTCGATTGTTGAAAAATTAACTAATGGTTTCACCTTAACTTTCAGAAAAAGTTCGCCTGCTTCCTGAAGAACATCTGTAACGGTTCCAATGGGAACTTCGGCAGGGTATTTACTGCTGAAGGATGTTGTTACAACCAAATCATTTACTTTGACATCAAAAGATTTAGGCATATTCTTCATAAGAAAATCCTCGCCTCCCTCCCAAACAATTAATCCGTTATAACCGTTCCTTTGGATTTTTGCTGAGACTTTAACGTTTGGGTTCATAATTGATTCAATCAGGGAAAAATTATCATCAACACCAATAACAACACCCACAAGTCCTGCATCAGTTCTGGCAGTCATACCATTTTCAATGCCTTGCTTTTTTCCTCTGTCAACGATTATATAATTTCGCATCTCGATTGAAGATTTACCAACAACATCTGCAAATATATAATCATTTGGCTGACGTTTTTTTAGCTCTAGTAATTCTCTTAGGTTACGGTTCTCGAGCAAAGCCTGACGCATCCTGATAACTTCGGAGGAGAGTTCAAGATTAAGCTCTCTCAAAGCACGATTTTCACTTTCCAAAGCCACTGGATTGGGTATCCATGAAAAAAGATTCTGTATCCAGCCAACCGTTCCGATTATTACAGTCCTGAAACCACCGATTTTATTTGTATCACCAAGGGAAATCAAAGAAAGAGATATTACCGCAAGAGCTGTCAGAGTAATATAATCTCTGTATTTTACAACAAAATCTATAATTCTTTGCATTTTCGAACTCTAACTGATTAATAAGCCTGCCTTAGCTGATTAATTGGATATTAATAACGAATACTCCTTATGAAAACGGGCGAATACTCAGTCAGATTTTCAAGAACTTTACCCGCTCCTCTTACAACTGCAGTCAAAGGGTCATCGGCAACATGAACCGGCAGAGATGTTTCTTTCCTTATTCTTTCGTCCAAACCTTTGAGCAAAGCACCACCGCCAGTAAGCATAATACCTCTGTCAAAAATGTCTGCTGCAAGTTCAGGTGGTGTTCTTTCCAAAATATTTAATATTGCATTTACCATTTCGTTTACAGCCTCTGAAAGAGCTTCCCGAATATCTTCAGAGCTGATTTCTATCATACGTGGAATGCCAGTAACAAGATCCCTGCCTTTAACTTCAACTTCGATCTCTTCATCGAGTTTAATTGCAGAACCTACCTTGATTTTAATCATTTCTGCAGTTCTATCGCCAATTAGAATGTTATGATTCCTTTTGAAATACTGAACAATTGACTCGGTCATTTCGTCACCAGCAATTCTTATTGATTCATCTGTAACAATGCCAGAAAGAGCAATCACTGCAATTTCAGTTGTGCCTCCGCCAATATCAACAATCATATTTCCAACTGCTTCGTGCACATTGATACCAATTCCGATAGCACCAGCCATAGGTTCTGCAATCAGATGCACTTCCTTTGCTCCTGCATGCTCACAACTATCACGCACAGCTCTTTTTTCAACTTCTGTAATTCCCGAAGGAACACTTACTACTACTCGCCTTGCAGGTTGCCAGCTTAGCGAGACTTTTCTGATTAAAGCTCTGAGCATGCCTTCTGTAATTTCAAAATCAGCAATAGCTCCATCTCGCAGGGGTCTAATAATTTTTATGTCTCTATGTGTTTTTCCTAACATTGCCTGAGCATCATGTCCGATTGCAATTATATTTTTATTGGTTCTGTCAAACGCTACAATTGTAGGTTCATTTAGCACAATTCCTTTTCCCTTCATCCAGATAAGTGTATTTGCCGTTCCAAGGTCTATAGCTAAGTCGTTTGTGAATAACCTGAAAATTGCCATAATTAAGATTAATAAATGAAAAAAGATTAAAATACAAAAATAGCATTTCTTTACAATATTTAATTTATGATAGGATAAATAATTGTGCTAATCAATAATTTATTTTTTATTTTTTTCGTCAAAAAATTATTTTATTTTGCATTACGTAAAATGTTGTTCTTTTTATAATGAAAAAAAGTAAAGAAAAATTTACTCTCAGCCAGACAAAAAGCATTAAAGGGTCAAGGCATTTAGCTCGTGAAAAGGTATTACAAATTCTCACCGCTGTAGAAATATCCAATTCCGATTGGAAATCAATTTTCGACCACATTTTTTCCAGAGATTTTAATTTTGATGATATTATTACCGAAAAAGATAAATTGCTCACTCATGAGCAAATTCTCGAACTTGAATCCGATATCCCGATTATCTGGAAGGAGGACGAAGTTGAATTCGCCAAACAATTAATAGAACATACATTGAGCATTAAGGACGAAGTTCAATCATATATCAAAGAAATTTCTGAGCATTGGTCTTTGGAGAGAATTACAATTCTTGATAAAATACTTATCGAGATGGCAATTGCGGAATTTATTTTCTTCCCCGAAATTCCTGTCAAGGTGAGCATTAACGAAGCAATGGAAATTGGAAAAAATTTCTCTACTGATAAAAGTCCTCAATTTATCAATGGTATTTTGGACAAGATTTTACAATTATTAAACTCAAAGAATAAGATTAAAAAGACTGGCAGAGGATTAATTGACAATTAAGCCCTGTTTAAAAATATCGGATTTGAAAATAATGAATAAATGATGTATCACAACTATAATAAACGTTATGCAGACTGTAAATATAATTAATCATTTTAACGAAATCAAAGAATACTGGGAACCAAAAGTCGTTGGGGAACTTAACGGTCAATACGTCAAGTTAGTAAAATTTCAGGGTGAATTCATCTGGCATCAGCATGAGAATGAAGATGAGCTCTTTTTCGTGGTAAGTGGCAAATTCAAAATGGAGTTCCGTGATAAAGTTGTTGAGGTAAACGAAAATGAATTTCTTATTGTCCCTCATGGAGTAGAGCATAGATCAGTTGCTGAAGAAGAAGTATGGATTATGGTTTTTGAACCGGTAACAACAGTAAAAACAGGGAATGTAGTTCCAACCGCTAAATAGTAGCGCATACGGGAATCGAACCCGTGTTACCGGCGTGAGAGGCCGGCGTCCTGACCGCTAGACGAATGCGCCAATTTTTGTTAAACTATTATAATTCAAAATTAAAAAGATTTTTGCACCTGAGAAAACCATTTATTCGGTTATTTGTTAAAGAAATTTAACTTTTTGACGATAATTTTTACAGATTCTTAAATTAAGGGTGTAAAAATGGTTATAGAAAAAATTCAAAAACAAGAGACTCAGTCTGGTGAGAAAGCCAATACAACCGTGCAAAACGAGGTTCAAAAGGATATTTTCAAGCAGACTATAGATGCAGGAAGCACCCAGAATCAAATACTTCAACTTTTAGCAAGCACACAGCCTGTTTTACAAATTCAACAGGTGGCTCAGAATCAAATAGCAAAAGGATATCTTGATGTAAAAGTATAGCTGAATTAAGAATATTCAATAATAGTCAAAAAACCATCAGAATTGAATCGCTGGTGGTTTTTTATTTTTTAATTAGTTCAGCTTTTTTTAATTTTGTTTTTTTTTAACTGATAATCTAATTATGGACTCAAAAATCACGAAAGATATTATAAACGATATTAATGTATTGTATCTCGAGGGTTTATTTACGGGCAGTCAGGACGGAAGCGATATCCTATCACTGACACTCAACGAATTAATTGGAAGAAGAGAAAAAAAAATTGCCCTTAGCTTTGAAAAAGTTAAACTGTTCACATCTCAGGCTATAGGTTCAATCGTAAAAGCTCATAATGAATTGATTACTTTTGATGGTAGAATTATTGTTTTCAATCTGCCAAAATTTATTAAATCGGGATTTGAAATAATAAAACTAAATGCAATAGTCCCAATTTTCGATAATTTCGAAGAAGCACAGGCTTTTTTCAGTAAAAATTTAAAATCGGTTAGTTGATTTCAATTGTCTGTATTTCTTGAACTATTTCTAACCTCAAATATTAACAATAAATTTATTTTTTTCTTTATGATATTTCAAAAACGAACTCATACCTGCGGCGAATTAAGAATTGAAAATGAAAATCAAATTGTTACTCTAAACGGATGGATCTCTGTTCTTAGAGATATGGGCGGCTTGATTTTTATTGACCTCAGAGACAGATACGGAATCACACAACTTGTTATAGAGCCTAACGAAAACCCTGACTTAGCTGAAAGAGGCAAAGAGCTAAGATCAGAGTTTGTTATTTGGGCAACTGGTCAGGTTAGAAAAAGAGAAAATCCAAACCCAAAAATTCCAACTGGATTAATCGAGATTCTACTTAGTGATTTTGGAATAATTAATCGTTCAGAGTTACCTCCTTTCGAAATTAAAGACGACCTCGATACCAGCGAAGAACTCAGACTTCGTTATAGATATTTGGATCTGCGAAGGCATATCCTGCAAAAGAACTTTATAACCAGACACAAGCTTTATCAGGTTGTTCATTCATATTTTGATTCATTGAATTTCATAGAAGTTGAAACTCCTGTTTTAATGAAATCTACTCCCGAAGGAGCCAGAGATTTTCTTGTTCCAAGCAGGATTAATAAAGGCAAGTTTTATGCACTGCCTCAGTCCCCTCAGATTTTTAAACAAATTTTGATGATTTCCGGCTTTGACAGATACGTTCAGATTGTCAAATGCTTTCGTGACGAAGATCTACGCTCCGACCGTCAACCCGAATTTACTCAAATAGACATTGAAATGTCCTTTATTGATAGAGAAGATATTTTCATCCTGATTGAAGGACTATTTCAAAAGGTCTGGCAAGATATATTAGGTATTAATATTTCAATCCCGTTTCCGAGACTGACTTATTTTGAAGCTATGACAAGATTCGGAAGTGACAAGCCTGACACAAGATTCCAGATGGAGATTGTTACAATTACTGAATTACTAAAGAATTGTCAATTTAAGGTTTTCGCAGACATAATAAATAGTGGTGGAGAGATTGCTCTAATTAATGCAAAAGGTTGTGCAGAATTTTCAAGGAAGAGATTAGATGAACTGACGGAATTCGCAAAAAAATATGGTGCCAAAGGACTTGCCTGGATTAAATTACAAAATGGTGAAGTAAGCTCGCCCATTGCTAAATATCTTGATAAAAATGAATTAGATTCAATTATTTACTCAGCGAATGCTAAGGAAGGCGATTTACTCTTGATTGTTTCCGATAATTGGCAAAAGTGTTATACTGTTTTAGGAGCATTAAGAATTGAAATAGCAAAACAGACTGGATTATTGAAAAATGTTTCTAATCAGTACGAATTTTTGTGGGTTACTGACTTCCCCTTGCTTGAATTTGACGTGGAAGAGAACAGATATATCTCGATGCATCATCCTTTTACATCCCCTATGGATGAAGATCTGGAAATATTGGAATCTCAACCCCAAAAAGTAAGAGCAAAAGCCTATGATATCGTTGTCAATGGAGCAGAAGTTGGTGGTGGCAGTATAAGAATTCACGACGGAACAATTCAATCCAGAATTTTTTCACTGCTTGGTATGAGTCAAGCAGAGGCAGAATCAAAATTTGGATTTTTACTCGATGCATTAAAATTTGGTGCACCACCCCATGGTGGTATTGCTCTTGGATTGGACAGAATTGTAATGACTTTATGCGGCACTGAAAATATACGCGATGTCATAGCTTTTCCAAAGACAACAAGCGGACTTTCGCTAATGGATGGAGCCCCGACTGTTGTTGATGAAAAGCAATTGAAGGATTTAGGTATAAAACTTATTAATACTTAATTATTTGTAACCAAATTGAAAATCTTGTGTTATCCACATTGGGAATATCTTAAGAAGTTTTTTATAATTACCTGATACAAAAATATTGTCTGGGTGATAGAATGTGATTTTTTTAGAAATGCTTTTTTTTTTGCATTTAAGTGTTGTTTGATATTAATTAATTTTATGTTAAGAATTTTTAAAATAGCTGTTTTAATCTTCCTTTTTTACTTGCCTCTTGCATCCGATGATATAAAAATTAATGAATTGATGCCCAAAAATGCTTATTCGTTATATAATAACGACCACAATACTTATGACTGGATTGAATTATATAACAATTCATCAAAACCTGTAAACTTGAAAGACTACAGAATTTTTGATAAAAACAACTATGATAAAGCCTTTATTCTTCCCGATACAATTATCCCTTCTAAATCATATTTGAACTTATTCGCAAGCGGAACAGACACAGTCTTAACAAATGCCTTTATAATTGAATCCTCTGGTTATGGAGTGAATCAAAGTGTTCTGATAGCAGGATATAGATTTGATTACATTAAACTTTATGGAAATTTTGATATATATTTGGAAGTTTCTTCAATTGAACCAATTGAAAATGGCTTTCCCCACTGTGGATTACTGGTAACCGAAAAACTAGATGATAGATCTCCATTTGTTGCTATCTATTATCAGAACGTGAATTATTCAAATTTATATTGGTATTGTTTTAGAGATTCATTTCTGGTAACCCCCAAATATAAGTTACCTCAGTTTAATAATCCAAACAAAACGGGACATCTAAGGATGAAGCGAATTGGTGATACTGTTTATACTTATTGCGAGGATGCCGAAGGATTTGTTTTTCAAAAAGAAAGTAGTTATTTTCCATCCAAAAACGTTTATGTTGGTATTGCAACAGCCAGTTCAGACCAAAACAGACTTGCACGATTTTCTTTCAAGAATTTAAATATTAATGGACAAAAGTATGATTTTAAAAAACTTCACAGTTTCGAAGTAAATGTCAAAATCTCAGGAAAAAGGTATTATTCAAAGGAAATTCATACCAACTTTAAATTATCCGATGAAGGCGAAACGGTTTATCTCTGGAATGCAGATGGTGAACTTATTGATACTTTTAAATTTACGAGGATGTTACCCGATGTTTCGATTGGCAGGCTTCCTGATGGCTCTGACACAATCGTTTATTTCAAAAAAGGGACACCATCTAAGTCAAACAACTTCTCCGGATACTATTATGGTATCACAGAGCCACCTAATTTTTCTATTCAGGGTAGTTGGTTTAATAATCCTATCAAAGTAAAATTTAACAAATCTGATTCTTTGCAAAATATATATTTCACTATTGACGGATCTGACCCAACAGAAAAATCCCAAGTTTATGAGAATCAAGAATTCGAGATAACTAAAAACACAGTAATTAAAGCTATCGCAATTAAAGATGATTTTTTCCCGAGCGAAATATTAACAAGAACTTTTTTCATTAATGAATCATCTTCAATTCCTGTAGTATCATTATCGTGCGATATATCCAGATTAAAGAACGAAGACAGAACAGGGATGTTCGATATTAGATTCGATGATATCAGAGCCCCTATCAACTTTGAATATATTGATAAAAACAAGAATTTGGTTTATAATTCCCCTATGGAAATGAGGATTTTCGGTCATGGAGTGGCAAGAGGTTGGGCACAACCTTCACTTCGGCTTGACACAAGAAAATATCTTGGGAGTAAAAATTTGAATTATAAATTTTTTGGCAATGACTCTCAGATAGAATATGAGACTTTAAGGCTCAGAAATTCAAGTGGGGATTGGACTCATTCTTTTATCAGAGATGTCTTCGTGTCTAAGTTAGCAAAGAGAATCGAATCCCAGCTATCAGCAGATTTTCAACCTGTAATTTCATTTATTAATGGAGAATTTTTTGGTCTATATAATTTAAGGGAGCATATTAACGAAAGTTTTTTGGCTACTAAATATAATATACCCGAGGATTCTGTTAATATAATCAGAAATTTTACTGAGGTTACTGCAGGCTCTGTCAATTCTCTCTTCAAATTTTTAAACTATTTATTTCAATCCAATATACAGGATAGCACTGTTATTAAGGAAGTTAGTAAAAACTTTGATCTGAAAAATATCTTTGATTATACCATTCTATCATTATATACATCTAATTATGACTGGCCCTTTAATAATATAATTGTCTGGAATTCGAGGCAATATGATAGTTGCTGGAGGTTTATTTGCAATGATTTTGACTGGTCTTTTGCAATTGATAATTATGTTACTCATCCCGAGAATGACTGTGTTTTCAGATTCTTCGCCAATAAAGATTCTTCAGGCTGGTTGTTTTCAAAAATTATTGCAAAACTATTAGAAAACATTGACTTAAGGAATGAATTTTTAAATCGCACTGCTGATTTACTAAATTCAACATTTTTGAATAAACCTATCAAGCAACTGATCGATAGTATTCATAATCTTTATAATGATGAAATCGCTAGACAGATAAATAAATACCCGGATTGTATGGAATTCAGAGACGAATCCTATCTTGCGATGATAGATTTTGCAGATAGAAGACCAGAATTTTTAAGGCAGCATTTAGTTGAACATTTTAATCTTAGTGGAACTGCAAAGCTGAAAATAAGCAGCAATATTAAACATTTAAAAATCAAGATAAATTCCATCCTGACTGATTTGAATGAGCCGTTTGAAGGAATTTATTTCAAAGATATCCCGATTGAAATCAAGATTATTAATACCAATAATTATGAATTCGTTGGATGGTCCAAAAAAGATATTCCTAATCAAAGTAGTTTAAGTTTAACTCTTAAAGATTCAACAGAGCTTGTGGCATTGTTCAAAATTGATAATGAATTACAACCAATTGTCATCAATGAAATAATGTATAAACCCCCGAAAAATCATAATTCCCATGACTGGTTCGAATTGTACAATCCGAACAATAATGAATTAATTCTCGATGGTTATCAATTCAAAGATGATAATGACACTCATATCTTTCAATTCCCTTCTGATACAAAAATTGCTCCTCATGGATATTTAGTCGTTGCAGAGAATCCCACTGAGTTCCGCAAGATTTATACTGACGTGAGCAATCTGACAGGTGGTTTTTCTTTTGGTCTGGGAACAAGCGATCAAATCAGGATCTATGATTCTTTTGGCACACTTATGGATTCTGTGGCTTACAAAAATTCACCGCCCTGGCCTTTCGGGGCAGATGAAACAGGTTACACTATCGAACTAACCAATCCTATTCTGGATAATAACAAAGGTGAAAATTGGAAAACCTCCACCACTTTTCTTGGAACTCCCGGAAAACCAAATTCTACTTTCTCTTCAGTCGAAAAAAATATTTTTTCTTTGAACAAATACCTACAAATATATCCAAATCCCGCTAATGATTTCATAACATTATTTATTAATGAATATAATCATTTTAACGATTTATCTGAAATAGATACTTATATTAAAATTTATAATAGTTTAGGGGAATGTGTTTATTCTGAGCTTAAAACATTTAATCAAAAATTGAAAATTGATATATCTGGCTTGGTTAAAGGTGTTTATTTTGTAAACTATTTTGATTTTTGTGCTATGTTTATTAAGATTTAATTTTTTTTGCACTAATTAGTTTGATTTTTATAGAAACCCACAAAAAAAAAGCTATCTCCTTTTTTAAGATAGCTTCTTTATTAAATCTCTCGAGAAGAAACTGTTTTTCGATTAAATTTTATTCCTTAATTAAAATAATCATTTTTTACCATGCATAGCCAAGATTAACACCTAAGCCGTATGATTGATATGTTGGAGCTCCGGAAAATCTTGAAACAGGGAAACTAATAGTTAAAATTGGTTCAACTACAAAACCACCAAATACCCACTTATATGCACCTTCAATGCCTATTGAAAGAGTAGAACCACCATCGAGAGTTCCTGATCCAGTCCAGCTCCAGAATGAAAAGGCAGCCATTGGACCAAAGCTGAAACCTTCAATAATTCTTTTGCCCTGCTCTTTAACTATATACCAGCGATAAGAACCACCAATACCATAAGCAGCCCAATCTACAGCCCAGCTATAATAATAACCACTAATTGTTAAGGAATTTTGGACTGATAATTGAGTTTCATAAGTAGCGTTTAATATTCCAAAAGCCAATCCAAGAGGATTTGCAGAAATTGCATTTGAATAAACTTCTTTTGCATTGACTGGGTTAGCAAAACCTAAGCCAAGCATAAGAATAATTGTTGCGATAATAAGCTTCAACTTCATAATAACTCCTAAATACATTAAACAAAATTTTAGTTTGGCAATATAATTAAAAAAAATTAATCTAAAAATTATTTTTTACTAAACAAAAAAAAGCCGGTTAAAAAAACCGGCTAAACAATAATATATTTAATATTAATTAGTTGCAGCAACCAGACCCACCACATCCACAACTTGATGCAGTTGTGATGTTTTCGGTTGGATTGTCGCTATAAAGACTGAAGCTTTCTGAGGCATAAAGATTTTTTGAACCATTACCTCCACAACCACAAGTCTTTTCTACTAAAACATCACCTGTGGATTCAACTCCAGTCTTACATTTACAATTTCCACCTGCCATAAATTACTCCATTATTAAAATAAATATTGTGCAATATAAAAAATATTTTCAATATAACCTAATATTTTTTATAATCCCAAATATACACTATTTTAGTAATATTATTAAGTAAAAAATAGACGAATGATTAGAGCTAAACACACAAAATGGGCAGAGCTAATATTTGAAAAATATTTAGATTCAATCTTTAAGAAATCTTTTTCTGACATAAATCTAATTGGAGAAATACCAGAAATCAGTGATGATGAACAGTTGGTTATATTACCAAATCATTCTACTTGGTGGGATGGCTTTTTTGTTTGGTATCTGAATAAAATATTATTTCAAAGAAAATTTTATATAATGATGCTTGAAGCAAGACTGAAGAAATATAATTTTTTTTCAAATCTTGGAGCTTTTTCAATTGACCAGAATAATCCGAAAAGCATTATTGAAACATTTTCGTATATTAACACAATACTTCAGAGCAAGGATAGAATTATTTTGAACTATTATCCACAGGGAGAGCTACTTCCAAACTTTATCAGACCAATAAAAATTCAACCGGGTATTCTGAAAATAATCAGAAATTTCAACGGTAATTTATCCGTTATTCCGTTAGGAATAAGGGCAGAGTTTCTCGGCGATAGGTTACCCTATGTGTTTTTCAATTTAGGTAAACCTATTGACACGAAAAAAGAGGAATCAGCAATTATACTGGATATCCAGAGTTCAATAGAAGATTGCCTTAAAACTATTGAATTTAATATAATCAATAGTAACTTAGGAAGGGTGATTTTCGAAGGCAAGAAATCACCCAAATAAGTTTATCTATTATTTCTTCTGATGGAATTATCAAAAAAAAAATTTATTTTTTAATATTTGGTAATTCCAGCCCATAGCCTTTCACTTTGTCCTCAATTTTTAAAAGAAAAGCTAAAACAAGAGCAAGAATTCCAAAAACAGTAAAAATAATCATTGGAAGAGTGTAATCATAAGTAGTTGTTGTAACTCCATCAACAACTATAGAACCGGTTATGCAGTATTCATTCAATACCCATCCAATTAGCAAAGGCACACCCATTAAGCCCCAATTTTGCACCCAGAAAATAAGTGCGTAGGCAGTTCCAAGCTGCTTTTCCGGAATTATTTTCGGTACAGAAGGCCACATCGCAGAAGGAACAAGAGAAAAACCTACTCCAAGAATTAATATCAATACTATTGCAAAAATCCAGTGATTGAAAATTGGAATGGCAAAAAACAGATGAACAAGAGTAATCAAAACAGCCCCAATAATCATAATTGTTGCACCCTTGCCAACTTTATCGTATATACTTCCAAATATCGGTGTTAAAAGAATTGTTCCGAATGGCAATAATCCGGGGATTAAGCCAGCTAAATTTTCCTCTACCCCGAATTTATTAATCATTAAATCAGTTGCATACTTAAGAAAAGGAAAAACAGCAGAGTAGAACAGAACACACAATAGTGCCACATACCACCATCCTTTATTTTTTATAATAAACCAAATATCGCTAAGCTTGAACTCCTCTTCTGCAGGCTCATCCAGACCAATTTTGCTTTCCTCAATGGATTTATCCAACTTTTTATCCATAAATGTATAAACAAAAAAAGCGAGAAGACCAATGCAAAGCATTATCAGACAGATCAGAATCGGTAATGATACATCATTGAAATATTTAGCTATTGGCAGGGAAGTGGATAAAGCTACAGCTGTTCCAAGTCTTGCTATAGAAAGCTGCAAGCCCATCGCAAGTGCTAATTCCTTTCCTTTAAACCATTTGACTATAATTTTTGCAACGGTAATTCCTGCAATTTCAACGCCCACACCAAATATTGCATATCCTAAGGCTGCTATCATCACTTGAGCCTTCACTCCAATAATTATTTCACCATCAAGAGTGTGAGTAGTGATTGCCCAATATTTAATTGCTGTTCCAAGAACCATTACAGCAGCAGACCCTAAACCAGTGAATCTTATTCCCATTTTATCAAGTATGATTCCACCTATTATGAGAAAGAATAGAAATACATTAAACCATCCGTAAGCACTGGTAAAAAAACCATATTCTGCACTATTCCAAGAGAGTTGATTTTCAAGCAATCCTTTTAAAGGAGCCATAACATCGGCTAAATAGTATCCTGCGAACATAGTGAATGCAACAACAAAAAGAGCTCCCCACCTTGCAGATTTTGAATCACTTAGCAATTTTATAACTTTTTCACTCATTTTTTTATCATTATAATTTGGAAAAGAACAAATGTAAATAAAAAACGTATAGTGTAAAAGAAATAAAATTGTTTTTTGATTTTCTCGAAAAATTTTATTAAATAGTGAGTTTATTTATTTATTAAAACTAAATTTGTTTTTTGGATTTTTTATGAGATTATACAGTTTTCTGATTATATTAACTTTATTTCTTTCAGTCAATTATAGCTCCGAATCATGCACTAATTTACTGGTTTCAAAAGGAGCATCTGTTGACGGATCTGTGATGATTTCTTATAACGCAGACGCTGGCGGATTTATGGAAAGGCTCTACTATTCACCTGCAAAAAAACATAAACCTGATGATTCACTTGATGTTTATGATTGGGATACGCATAAATACCTCGGTAAAATCAAACAAGTTGACAGCACATTTCTTGTGGTTGGTTTGATTAATGAATATCAGGTTTCAATTGGTGAAACGACTTTCGGAGGGCGTCCGGAACTTCGTGATTCTTTGGGTTTGATTGATTACGGCTCTCTTATGCAAATTGCTTTGCAGCGTTCCAAAACTGCAAGAGAAGCTATCAAGGTAATGACCGATCTGGTCAAAGAATATGGATATTATAGTTCAGGTGAATCCTTTTCGATAGCTGACCCAAATGAAGCTTGGGTTATGGATATGATTGGCAAGGGACCCGGTAGAACCGGTGCGGTTTGGGTTGCTATGAGAGTCCCCGAAGGTTATATTTCAGCACATGCAAATCATCCAAGAATCAGGGAATTCCCTCTGAATGACCCAAAAAATTGTCTTTATGCCCCAGATGTAATTGAATTTGCAAAAAGCAAAGGATATTATAAAGACACTGATGGTCCTTTCAGATTTGCAGATGTTTATGCACCGGCAGATCCGGGCTCTTTAATGTTCTGCGAAGGCAGAGTCTGGAGTATTTTCAGGAGAGCAGCTCCATCATTAAATCTTTCACCTGATTATTTTAGAGCCGTAAGAGGAGCAGAACCATATCCTTTATTTATAAAACCAGATAAAAAACTTTCGGTGAAAGATGTTATTTCTCTTATGAGAGACCATTTTGAAGGAACAGAGTTTGACCAGACCAAAGGAATCGAAGCAGGTCCTTTTGGCTGTCCTGTTCGCTGGAAAGGGCTCACATGGAAAATCGAAGGCGATACTACACAATATGCATGGGATAGACCAATTTCAACACAGCAGACTGGATTTGCTTTCGTTTCTCAGATGCGTTCGTGGTTGCCAAGGCAAATAGGAGGTATTCACTGGTATGGAGTTGATGATAATTACTCAAATGTATATATGCCACTTTATTGTTCAATCACTAAACCCCCTGAAACTTTCAGGATAGCCAGCATCGCAGAATTTGATATTAATTCTGCATTCTGGATTTTCAATCTTGTGGCTAATTTAGCCTATACCAAATATTCTTATATTATTAAGGATATACAGGAAGTTCAAAGTTCTTTGGAAAACAAATTTTTTGATTATCAACCCGCTATTGAAAAAGCAGCTCTCGAGCTATTTAATAAAAACCCTGAATTAGGCATTGAATTCTTAACAGAATATTCTAATAATCAGGTTGCTAAGACAATTTCGACTTGGCAAAAACTCTGGAAAGATCTGGTTTTAAAATATAATGATGGGTATATTAACAATGTCAATGAAAATAACGGAAGGACTCCGAAGGGCGTTGGTTACGGCGATGAATTTTTCAAAAGAGTTATTCAGGAAAGACCCGGTTACCACAAAGTAGAATGGCGTGAGAAAGTCGCTACACCCGATGCTAATTTACCGGGGGCTATCAAGGGCGGCGGATCTGACACAAGGTGATAAAATGAAATATTTAATAAATTTTTTCCTTCTTATAGTTTGTTTCAATTTGACAAATCTAAAAGCCGAAACAAATGACATTAACTTAGACAATAAATATTCTGGTATTGTCAAACGAATAATTGATGGGGCAATGAAGGACAGTTCCTCATGGGAACGTCTTGCCTACATGTGTGATACATACGGAC
>Ga0129299_1000524_pt1 | contig 24426 bp, 16 predicted proteins | sample ConPoolayeCmetaG_FD_94477 | JGI IMG/M metagenome (GOLD analysis project Ga0129299, IMG submission 94477) | Hot spring microbial mat communities from California, USA to study Microbial Dark Matter (Phase II) - Cone Pool mat layer C metaG ...
GGGCATCCGTCAAGTGCTGGAAACGGGGGTTATTGCCGGTTATCCAGTCGTCGATGTGAAGGTGGCTGTCTACGACGGCAAGATGCATCCAGTGGACTCCAAAGATATCGCCTTCCAGATCGCTGGGCGCGAGGCTTTCAAATTGGCGTTCGAAGGCGCTGGGCCTGTTCTGATGGAGCCAATCATGACGCTTCGAGTCACGGTTCCAGAGGGGAATATGGGGGATGTCATTGGTGACCTGACGGGGCGGCGCGGGCAGGTGATCGGCACTGACACTATAGGTGGCAAAGCCATCGTCAGCGCGATTGTGCCACTGGCTGAGATTCTGCGCTACAGCAACGATCTCCGCTCATTCACCCAGGGGCGCGGGGTCTACACGATGGAATTCTCTCACTACGCAGCAGTACCGCCGCACATCGCCGAGCAGATCATCGCTCAGGCCAAGAAGGCCCAGACAGAGGAGTCGTAACCGGCAGCGCGCTTAGGTAGCAAAAAGGGGTCAGCTTTGCGCTGGCCCCTTTCGATTCGAGCCACAACAACCCTACCCGCCCAGCAAACGCTGCCTTAGCCTCAGCATCCAGCGTAGGCGCTTCTGGCGGCCCGTTGGATGCTTCAGCAGCATCAGGCCCGCCTCATAAGCGGCAAGACCGGCACTGCGTTGCCCCTTCTCAAACTGAAGCAGACCCTTTGCCATCAACACCTCTCCCCGGCGGTCATCGTCATGCAGCTCCTCAAAGATGGCCGCGGCTTGAGAGTAGGCCTCGATAGCCGAGTCAACTGCCCCTTGCTTACCATACAGGGGGGCCAGGTTGCCGAGGGTCTGAGCCTCCCGACTCCGGTCGCCTTGTTCGGCGAAGATGCGTCGCGCGTTCTGGAGCTTCTCCGAAGCTTCGGGCAGCTTACCCTCCATGCGGTAGATGACACCCATGTTGTTGAGCATTTCAGCCGCTTCGAGGACTTTGCCAGCTTCAGTGAATCCTTGGTAGGCCAGATTAAAGTGCTCCAGCGCCTCCGCATAGGAACCTTCCTGGAAGAGGCGCAACCCTTCTTCTTTCAGCTTCTCCGGTTCAGATGTCATGAGTCCTCATCGATCAGAATGTGATTTCCAGGATGCTCTCAGCGATAGTGCGAAGTTGGTTGACATCCATGTTGCTGAGCCGCACAGCCAGCTCAAGATAGCTTCGGTTGATGGGTTGCACGATGAAGGCACGCAGCTCTGGCGGCAACGTGGAGAAAGCTTCAAACTGGCTCTGGGCCTGGAGCCAGTTCCCAACAGTTCCGTGATCATCAACCAGATCATCCAAACTAAGCTGCACGGCACGAGCCACTCGCTCCAATGCCGTGATCGGCAGCGATAGCATCCCGCGCTCCACCACCTCAATTTGCCCAGCGCTCAGGCCGCTTTTATCACCAACGTCTGCCTGGGTCAGGCCGAGCTTCTCCCGCGCCTGGCGCAATCTTACTCCGATCACCTTTTCGCGCAGCATGATCAGCTCAGGGGCGCGTTCCAACAGGCTGCGTTCGCGCCGCACAGCCCCCAGGGTTTCCGCGCCCCAGAAGTGCTTAATAGGAACATTGAAGGCATATGCCAGCAATTCCAGTCGGGGCAGGGTGGGCGAGTGTTCACCTGCCTCGTATTGTCTGTACTCATCCTCACTGACACCCACAAGCTGAGCACAATCAGCGGTGGACAACCCTGCTACCTCCCGGGCGTCCCGCAGTAGCACACCGAGGATACGCTTGCGAACAACCAGCAATTCCTGCGCACTTGGTCCCATGCTGAGCCTGCTTTCCGGTAGCGTTGTTCTCTCGACCCGTCACCCGCATTATAGAGACCAAGCGAGGGAGTGTCAACCTGGCTTTGCGGGCCTCCCCCAGGGCGCGCCATTGGAGCAGTCGTGGCTTCGTGCTACAATTGCGCCCCAATTCTGGCAAGAAGGAGGAGGCGTGATCCGCATCTCGCGTGACCTGGCTCAGCGGATGGAGCAGGCCATTCGCAGCGCCCAGAGCGCCGGCGACCTGCCCCCATGCGATGTTCCAATATTGAAGATGACCCGCCCGTCGAATCCGGAGCACGGTGACTATGCCTCGAACGCGGCGCTCCAGCTTCAAGGGTCTGCGGGCATGAAAGGCATGAGTCGTCAGATCGCTGAACAACTCATCCGCCACTTCCCGCCGACGGAATACATATCCTCGATACAGATCGCGGGACCGGGCTTCATCAATTTCCGGTTGTCCGAAGCGTGGCTTCAACAGCAAGTGGAACGCATCCTGGCAGAGGGGAGCGCCTGCGCCCAAATGGACGACTTTGCTGGGTTGCGCGCTCAGGTGGAATGCGTCAGCGCTAACCCGACGGGTCCCCTTCATGTGGGGCGCATCCGCGGTGGCGTGATTGGCGACACAATGGCGCGTCTCCTGCGAGCAATGGGTTACGATGTGACCCTGGAATACTACTTCAACAATGCAGGTCGCCAGATGCGCCTGCTGGGCGAGAGCTTGCGCGCGCGCTATCTCGAAAAGCTAGGGCGACCCTCCGAATTGCCCGAAGACGGATACAGGGGAAGCTATCTGTACAACATCGCTGACCGGCTTATCGCAGAACGCGGCGATACCTTGGTAGGCGCCAGTTGGGAGCCTTTTAAGGAATACGCTGAAGCTTACATCTTTGACATGATCCGCGCCACGCTGAAGCGGATCAACATGGAGTTTACCAGCTACTTCAACGAGAACTCACTCTACGAGGATGGCTCGGTCTGGGTAGCACTCGAACGGCTCCGCGCGCACGATCTCGTTTACGAGGCTATGCAGCCCGAGCGGGAGGAAGGCTTTCAAGGCTCCGACCTAGCGGAGATCGCACAGGCAACGGCAACTGGCCCGGCGGTGTGGCTCCGGGTCCGGCGGCTGCGCGGCGCGGCCCAGGATTGCGCGCTGGTGCGCTCCAATGGCGAACCAACTTACCGTCTGCCTGATATCGCTTACCACATCAATAAGATGGAGCGCGGCTTCCACCTTGTCATCGACGTTCTGGGGGCGGATCACATCGAGGAAGCCCAGGATGTTAAGGCAGCGATCGGCGCGTTGGGATACGATCCCCAGCGCATCCAGCACATTATTCACCAGTTTGTCATGGTGACCCAGGGTGGCGAGGTCAGAAAAGGCAGCACCCGTCAGGGTGACATTGTGGCGGTGGACGAACTTTTAGACGACCTTGCACGAGAGGTGGGTGAGCGTGCGGCCTGCGACGCGGTACGATACTTCTTCCTGGTACGTAGCCCCAACAGCGATATTATCTTCGACTATGAGCTGGCGCGGAAGCAATCCAACGAGAACCCGGTGTACTATATCCAGAATGCACACGTCCGCTGTGCCGGGATCGCCCGCCAGGCGATGGAGCGGGGCATCGCGTACGACGATGGGGATGTTTCCCTGTTGACCGATCCACGCGAGTTGGCCTTGATTCGCAAACTAATCGAATTGCCGGAGGTCATCGAGAGAGCGGTAGTGGAGCTGGAGCCTCACAAGCTGGCCTATTGGGCACATGAGGAGTTGGCTTCGCTCTTTCACCCCACCTACGATGAGGTGCGCGCCCTGCATGGTGACGTGCCAGACGACCTGGCCAAAGCACGGCTCAAGCTCTACGCTGCGTGCCGGATTGTGTTTGCCAGGGTTCTTGATCTGATGGGCATGAGCGCGCCAGATCGGATGTGACTAGCCGGTCATTGGCGTTCGCTGAGACCCCACCTCCCAGGTGGGGGTTTTGATTTGATTGCCACGCCCCACTTCAGCAGGCGAGGAACGCAATGGGCATCAAGGCTGACAACTGGATCCGAAGAATGGCACTCAGCCATGGTATGATCGAGCCATTTGTTGACGCACAGGTACGCGAAGGTGTGATCTCGTATGGCGTTTCATCCTATGGGTACGACATTCGCGTCGCCAGCGACTTCAAGATTTTCACCAACCTGTTCTCCTCCATCGTCGATCCAAAACATTTCACGCCAGAGGCGTACGTTGATTTTCATGGTGAGGAGTGCATCATCCCTCCCAATTCGTTTGTGCTGGCCGAATCTGTCGAGCGCATACGGATGCCCCGCAACGTCACAGGGCTGGTGTTGTGCAAGTCAACGTACATCCGCGCGGGGGTGCTCATCCCCACGACCGTATTAGAAGCAGGCTGGGAGGGGACGATCACCCTCGAGATTGGCAACATGACCCCTCTCCCAGCAAAGATATACGCCAACGAGGGAATCGCGCAGGTCCTCTTCTTCGAGGGTGATGAAATGTGCGACATCAGTTACGCGGATCGCAAGGGCAAATATCAGGATCAGCGGGGTGTTGTGTTGCCGCGCGTCTGACGGCCAAGAGTCGAGCTATCCCGCGCGGCCCTGATGGACGCGGGTCGTGGTTGGCGGGGTTAAGCGCCGCTCGTTATAATACAACCATCCGGGCGGTTAGCTCAGTTGGATAGAGCGCTTCCCTTACAAGGAAGAAGTCACAAGTTCGAGTCTTGTACCGCCCACCTATCATCCCCTGATGGCGCCAGGCGCATCAGAGGGGCGTCCGCTGTCCCACCAGATCGGGGATGGGGCTGCCCTTCCAGCGTTCTCCCTCATAGCCCGTCAGTGCCGACAGTACGTAACTGAACAGCGCCCCAAGATTGGGTGGGAGCTTCCGCGCTTCAGAATAGAGCCGGGCATACTCGCGCCCCTTCAAATCCTTGCCAACCTGGGGGTGCGTATTGCTGAATTCCGTCACGAACACCAGCTTGTTGGGATAGCGATCACAGAAGGCACGCACCTTGCGGATTGAGTCCATGTAAGTGCTGCCATCTGCGCCCCAGTACGTGTGCATACAGACAAAGTCCGCACGCCGGATCGCCGAGTCGGCCTGAGCAAGGAAGGCCTCCGATGACATTCGCACCCCCGGTTCGTCCGGTCCTGGCGAGACTCCCGGGAAGCCAAACTGCGCGCCCGGCGTCAGGTTCTTCAGCAGCGCCACCGCATCTAAGAAGAACTGCCCAAACTCCCGCCCGTTCTGCCAGGCAACCCACATCCCCTCCGGGCTGTCGGGGGTGTGGAGGTTTGGCTCATTATGCACCTCGAAGTAGCGAACGCCATTGTTGTACAGCCGCACCACCGCATCGCCTACCTCCGCTACAAAGCTCTGCGGTGTGCGCGGCTCATTGAACTTGGCAAACAGGCGCGCCATGATAAACACAACCCCCTCCTGCCGGAGTCGGTTGACCACTCGGCTGCCGATATCTCCCGCTGCCAGCAGTTTCACGGCCTGGATCCGCGCCTTGCGGATGACCAAGAATGCTTCCTCATCCCAGGGCCACTCACCAGGGTCGGCAGGCCCATGCAGCCCGACTAGGGCGTGACCACCCGGCCATACGTAGTACGGCGGCATGATCTCTAGATAGTAGGAACCTGCCCAACCGACCAGCCCGCTTGGTATCCGAACCTGAATCCACTTACCGCGCTGCCCCACCAACGCCCGCGCTGCTGCCGGTGACCCAACAACCTCAAGGCGATCCCAGGGGAAGACAGATGCTATCGGTGGGTAGTGCGTCCCCTGGCCCGAGCGAACGTACTGGCCTGTTTCAGAGGTAGTCCGCAGATAAAGCGGCCCCTGCTCAACGGGGGGTTTATCCTCATGAGGCCCGAGATAAGCGCGCTGCACGACCCGTGCCTCAACCCACCCGTTGCGTCCGCGCGGGGTTCGCACCTTCAGCCAGGAACCTGCCCGGCCAATACTGCGGATCGCGTCAGGTTGAGGATCGAGCAATTCCAGCAGGTCGCCCATATACAGCGTTTCCAGCTTGGGATACTGTGTGCCAGGGCCTTCCCACAGAAACACCCCTGTGCCCTGAATCGGTGTGACATACACCTTTTCTTCATCCGGCTTGCTTACCGGTGGCGCTCCGAAACGCTCGACTAACCACGCAGCGACATGCCCTTCCTGCCCCTCAGGTGTCCGAATCTTCAACCACTGCCCATCTCGGCCCAGTTTAGACGCGACATCAGCGTCCGTGTCAAGAGCGCCGAGTTTATCGCCCGGATGCACAATCGCTATCACCCTGTACTGGGTTCCTGGCCCCTGGCGCACCCGAAGCCCTTCCACCGGGATCGGCGTCAGGAAGATGGTTGGCACCGCCATCCCTGTCCCCGCATCAGACCCCGGTTCGTCGCGGGTGGACTGAATGTAGGCAATCAGCTTCTCAGCAACCTCCCCTTCGATCTCGAAATCCCGCCACAGGGTTCCAAGCGTTCCCCAGGTGAAAATGGTGGCCCCGATGACATAGGCGTCTTTCTGCATCTGGCGGTCAGCCCATTGAAGCTGCTCGACGTAGTATTGTTCCGTATCGCTACGACCATCCAGTCTCCGCCACGCTGGGGCGCAGGTCGTCCATGAGCCGACGGTATACCCTGCCAGCGGCGTGGTATCCACTGTGCCTGCCATATCCAGGCCGAACTCAGTCAGCACGATGCGGATATTGGTCCATCCATTGGGCTGGATGTGCCGACGCCACACCTTGCGGTAGCGCCCGAACAACCAACCCTCTGCATAGGTGTCCGGTAGCGCCACCCGGTTCCCGCTGCGAAGCTGGGCAGATTGGTTTGGCCCGTACCATAGATCCATCCACAAGCCGCCATACTCGTGCAGGCCAAGCAGGTTGTTCAGCTCATGAGCCGCTTGCAACGCAGGATAGAAGGCAGGCCAATAATCCTCACGGGTCGTATCGTCTGCTGACTCCTTAATCGGCGGGCTGCCCGTTGAGAAGTTGCCGATGCAGGCTTTGAAGCCCTCGGCAGCCATCAAACGTTGGCGTTCCGCTTCGAACTCCCCGTACTGGCGTAGGTAATCCCAGTTGGACATCTCATTGAAGCTTTCCCAGTAGGCAAACGGGGCCTGCACCAGCGACGGGCGCATCGCATCCAACCATCGGCGAGCGGCATCCTGAGGATCGTCTGCGCCGCCAAAACGCAAGAAGTCATCTCCGGCCCGCCAGTCACGGGCGATAAACACGGTCTTATCGCCCAGCGCGTGATGCAAGTCGCGCAGCATTCCCATTGACGTGATCACCTTGATCACCCGCGTCCCGGCGCGAATCATCTTCTCGACCTGGCCATGATGGCCTTGAATATCGATGTGGAAGCCGAGTTTACTCTTCACACCTGCCCCCCTTCGCAATATGATCCGTGCCAGTGGCCCCGTTGCAGAGATGGTTGTAGCACACTTCGAGGTCCATGCAAAGCGTGCCCGTGCAAGGAAGGCAACAGGCTCCCCTCAAAACTTGACGGGAGCCTGTTGCAGAGCAGTTAACGCCTCAGAGGGCGCTTATCACTCGGGGACAGGGCGGCAGCATAGCACCAGTTCCTTGGCTGCCCGAACCTCGTCCAGCCGACCTACCGGCGTGATGTGGGGTGCGGAATGGAGAATATCCGGGTTCTCACGCGCCTCGCGGGCGATCTGGAGCATCGCCTGGGCAAAGGCATCGAGCGTCTCCTTGGTCTCCGTTTCCGTAGGCTCAATCATCAATGCTTCGTGGACAATCAAGGGGAAGTAGTTCGTCGGCGGGTGGAAGCCGAAGTCCATCAGCCGCTTGGCGATGTCCAGCGCGTGCACATCGGGCGCATCCGGGAAACGCCCCTCTGCCACGAATTCGTGCATGTTGATCCGGTCATACGGGACATGATAGGTGTCACGTAGCAGGACGCGCAGGTAGTTGGCGTTGAGCACGGCCATCTCACTTACTTTGCGGAGACCCTCACCGCCGTGAACCAGCATGTAGGCCAGGGCACGGACATGCATCCCAAACTGGCCGTGAAACGCCTTCATCCGGCCAATGCTCTTCTCAGGCATCACCCAGCCATAGACCGGAACATCTTCTTCGTCCGCTTCATCCGCCGACTCTTCAACCAACCCAACGATGGGGCCAGGCAGAAACGGCACCAGCCTCGCCGAGACACCCACCGGGCCTGAACCTGGGCCGCCGCCGCCGTGCGGGGTGCTGAAGGTCTTGTGCAGGTTATAGTGCATCACATCGAAGCCCATCTCGCCGGGCTTGCAGATTCCCATCAGCGCATTGAAGTTCGCGCCATCCCCGTAAACCAGCCCCCCGCAGGCGTGGATGGTTTCGATCACCTCGACCAGGTGCTCCTCAAACAGGCCAAGCGTATTGGGATTGGTGATCATCAGGCCCACGACCGTGTCGTCGCATTGCTCCCGCAGTGCATTCAGATCAACGTTACCTCGTGCGTCGGAGGGCAGCTCGACGACCGTCAGGCCGCTCATACTGGTGCTGGCCGGGTTTGTGCCGTGCGCCGAGTCGGGGATGAGCATCTTGGTGCGTCGGGCATCGCCCCGGTCAAGGTGATAGGCCCGCATCATCAGAATGCCTGTGAATTCGCCATGCGCGCCAGCCGCAGGCTGAAGCGATACACCAGCAAAACCGCCGATCTCCTTTAGCCACTCCTGAAGTTCATACATCAGCTCCAGCGCCCCCTGCACCGTGGATGGATCCTGGTATGGATGGAGGTGCAGAAACCCCGGCAGGCGGGCCATGTCCTCATTGAGCTTGGGATTGTACTTCATCGTGCACGACCCCAGCGGGTAGAAGGCTTTGTCAATACCATGATTGAGCTGGGAGAGCCGCAGAAAGTGCCGGACGACCGTCATCTCGTCCACCTCAGGCAGATCAAGCTCATCACGCAGAAGTTCGGCGGGGAGATCGTACACGGGCACATCCGGGTCAGGCATCTTAATACCTGTACGGCCCGGCGCGCCGAGATCGTAAATGATCGGCTCTTTCATTTCGCCACCTCCGATAACGCCTGTGCCAGATCGTCGATCTCAGCCCGTGTGTTCTGTTCGGTGACCGCGATCAGCATCTGGTTCACCCGGCTCGGGTATGCCCGTTCCAGATCGTAGCCACCAATGATCCCATATTCGCTGAGCAAATAATCGTTGATCTCCGCTACAGGTTTAGGGCACTGCACCACGAACTCCTTGAAGAACGGCTTGCTGCGGTCCACCTGATAGCCATCCACTCTGTCGATGGCGTCCGCTGCGTAGTGGGCCTTGTGATAGCATAGTTCCGCGACCCTGCGCAGCCCGTGTTTACCCATCACACTCATATACACGCAGGCTGCGAGTGCCATCAGGCCCTGGTTGGTGCAGATATTGCTGGTGGCACGGGCGCGGCGGATGTGCTGCTCGCGCGTGGCGAGAGTCAGCACATAGCCTGTTTCGCCGCGCGTATCCAGGGTCTCGCCTACCAATCGACCTGCCATCTTGCGGACGTGTTCCTCACGGGTGGCGAAGAAGCCGAGATACGGCCCCCCAAAACTGAGCGGGATGCCGAGACTCTGCCCCTCCCCCACCACAACGTCGGCCCCCATCCAGCCAGGGGGCTTGAGCAGGCCCAGGGCAATGGGATCAGCGACCACACACATAAGCGCCCCATACTCATGGGCCGCTTCGACCAATCTAGGGATAGCCTGAACCTGTCCAAAGAAGTTGGGATACTGAGCAGCCACCATCGCCGTATCCCCATCCACAGCCGCGATCAACCGGTCCCAGTCGGCAGAGTCGTCCTCATCGCCCGTGATCGTCACCCCCATACCCTGCATATACGTACGTACTACGGCACGGTACTCCGGGTGAATGCCTGCACACAACACGATCTTCTTCCGCCTGAGGCCGTGCACGTTGAGGGCCATGATCGCTGCCTCGGCCAATGAGGTAGCGCCGTCATAGTGACTGGCGTTGGAAACCTGCATGCCAGTCAGGGCACAGATCATGCTCTGGTATTCATAGATCGCCTGGAGCGTTCCCTGGCTCACCTCCGGCTGGTAGGGAGTATAGGCAGTGAGAAACTCACCCCGCAGGATCGTATGATTCACGACCGGAGGACTCCAGTGATTATAGGCCCCCGCCCCGAGGAAGATCGCCGTCTTGCCGCCTGGGAGGTTCGCATGGCTCATCTCCTCCAGCCTCCAGGCAGCCTCCATCTGCGAGATAGCCTCGGGAAGATCCAGCGCTGGAAAGCGGAACTTCTCCGGCACGTCGGCAAACATGTCTTCAATGCGCCTGATACCAATAACCTTGAGCATGGCCTCGATATCAGCATCGGTATGTGGTAGGTAGGTCATTCCAGCCTCTCCATGTCAAACCAGCAACGGCCTGTCACAGCCGCCACCCGATCAGGCCCGCTCATCGCAGTATTGCTGATAGGCTGCCGCATCCATCAAGTCGTCCATCTCTGCCGGGTTGGAGAGCCTGATGCGGACGATCCAGCCGCTCCCGAAGGGATCCTGGTTGATGGTGCTCTCACTTCCCTCAAGCGCCTCATTGACGGCCACGACCTCCCCGCTGACTGGTGACTTCAGAGGGGCTGCGGCCTTGACCGACTCAACTACGCCGATCTCATCTCCTGCCTTGACGGTATCACCGACATGGGGCAGTTCGACATACACCAGGTCGGAGAGCTGACTTTGCGCAAAGTCGGTGATCCCCACTACCCCTTCCCCATTTTCGACTCGGACCCATTCATCGGTCTTGGTGTATTTGCAATCGGTGGGAGCTTTCCAGTCGCCCATAGTGTTGAAGCCTCACTTTCTGATAGATGCTATCGGCTTGCGTGATCCAACAACAGGGGAGCACGCGGCACAAGCACTGTGTCGCGTGCTCCCCTGTCATCGACCTGAGAGATTCGCCCCCTGCCTGAGCAGGCAGTCAGGGCTTGCCCCGTCGGTGCTGGGGCGCACAGACCAAATGTACACCCACAGACTTTTCAGAGGTCGCGTGTCGCAGGGTTCCTGGTACCTGAGAGTTTCATCCGGCAAGCGCCACCCCGCCGAACTTGCCCCTTCGGTGCCCCGGTATGGCATACCGAAGACTCTCCCCCACAACACCTATGTGGTTGAACATCCATGCAGCTCGATCAACTGCACGGCCTTATTGTAAACAGCCGTCGGATCAGTGTCAATGACAAACCACACCCGAGGAACTCTGTGGAACTGCACCCCCCTGAGGCCAGGTCACTTCGGGAGGCACGAATATAGGTCCGTTATACGCCAGTGCAGCACAGCCGTGGCGTCAAGTCCAATCTCCGGTAACGATTCGCGGAATGCGCGGGGAGATGTTGGTCACAACTTCATCATTGCTGGTGTCAAGTCGCCGCGCCACATCCTCCGCACTGATCTCTTCATGCCCTTGCCGCCCGATCAACACCACTTCATCACCTGGCCGAACCTCCGGCAGGTGCGAGACATCCACAACCAGCCGATCCATCTTGATACGCCCGACAATAGAGGCTCGCTGCCCCCGAACCAGAACTTCGCCCCAGGTTCGGGGTGAGGCACGCAGGCCAGCCGAAAATCCTGCCGCTATGATAGCAACCCGCCGCCCACCCCGTGCGCTGGTCGATGGCACGCCTTCTCTTAGAGGTGGTTCATCGATGAGGGTACGCACCTGGCTTACGATAGCCTTCCAGGACAGCACGCGGCGGAAACCAGTCGGACACGGCACGTCAAGCGAGGGATGCAGGCCGTATAGAGCCAACCCGACTCTCACGGCGGTAAAATAGCTGGCTGGCAGAGTCAGAACGGCAGCGGAATTGGCTGCATGGACGTAAGGGATGGACAGACTTGCTGCGCGCAGGCTCTCATAAAGCGCCTGAAATCGGCTTAACTGCGCCTGGGTGACCGCTGATTCGAGCAGGTTCTCTGCCGCGACCAGCTCCGTGTACAGGCCATCAATCTCCAGCCCTTCCAGATGCGCCAGTTCTCGCACCAGGAGAACCGCCTCGTGAGGGAGTAGCCCCATCTCACCCGCCCCGGTATCAACAGGCAGATGAACTCGAGCCATGCCTTGCAGCTCGCGTGCAGTCTGTGCCAACGTTTGGGCTGCGTCCCGATCAAAGAGCGTTACACGCAGATCGGATAGGATCACTTCCTCGGAACGGGAGGGAGGCGTGTGGCCGAAGATCACAATCGGCCCTGCAATCCCCGCCCGGCGCAGCTCCAAGCCTTCTTCTATACTTGACACACCCAACATATCGGCCCCGGCCCGCAAGGCGGTGGCAGCAACAGGCACTGCCCCGTGCCCGTAGGCGTTCGCTCTGACCATCGCTATCAGCGATCGGTTAGGCCCAATTCGTTTGCGGATCAGGCGGAGGTTGTTTGCCAATGCATCGAGGTTGAGTTCCACCCAACATAAAGGGGTTGACGAGGGTGGGGCAAAGCGATATGCCTCTGGCGCAAGCAAATCGGGATGCGAAGCACTGACAGCCAGGCCCGCAACCACGCGCTCCATTCTCGCCTGCCTGCCTCCTGCGACCAACACAAGGTCCTCAGGCCCCAATAGATCACGCAGCAGCGCAATTACATCATCATGCCGATAGAGGGGCACGATTTGCGAGCTAGATAGCCCGGCCTCACCAGCAACACGCCCGGCCAAGGCTGCCAGATCGCCGCACGTCACAAGCAGGTCAGCCACTGTTGCCACCTGCTGTCCGATCCGCCGGTGAATTTCCTTCACATCTTGAGCACGAGCTGCGATATCCCCTAGCACACAGATCCGTCGTCCGGCCTCCATATGGATGGCCCCCAGTAATCTCAGCGCTGCTGCCATCGATGCGCCAGTCGCATTGTAGGTATTGTCGATCAACGCAGCACCTGCAACGGCATCGAGCATACTCAGCCTTCCAGGAAGCGCGCGGATGCCCTTCAGAGCGCGTAGGCCCTCCGTGATAGGGACATCGAATAGCGTGCCGATGGCTAGCGCGGAGAGTGCAGCGCATAGTCCTGGCTCTCCCAAAATGGGCGCCCAGCATCCCTTGAGCCGCTCGGATCGATGCGTGAGATCAAAGCCTACTTTATCCTCAAAAAACTTCACATTGTGCGCTCGCAGGTTTACATCATCATCTTCGCACTCCTCCCCGTACCCAAATGTGAGCAGTCCCGAACGGACGTCGGCCAACAGCATTCGTAAGTTCCTGTCATTCGCGTTAAGGATGGCCACACCCTGTGCAGGCAGCGCTCGTATGATCTCGCCAGCCTCACGAGCATCCTGATTGGCTTGTGGGATCCAACTGGGCGACAGATCAGTGACAACCGCGACCTGAGGGGATAACATGGCGAGCAGCTCAGGCATCTCCCCCAAGCGTGCGCTTTCCAACCCCACCACGGCTATCTGGTGTGTTGGTTCCAGGCTACCCAACCCCAAAGCGAGACCGGCCCTCCCTGGCAGTACAGCCGGATTCGCATAGACGGTATAACCAGTAGCCAGCACACTGCCAATGGCCGCTACGGCGGTGCCCTTGTCGGAGCCACCTGCCACGCCGATAACGGTTGTTCCATACTGACGCAGTACGTAAGCCGCCCATTGTCCTACAGCCGCAACCGTATCTCCCACTAGGATGACCGTCACCCCAGACACGTCACAATCCGGGGGCTGCTGGCATAGCACCCCGCTGGCTCCCGATAAGACTGCCTGCTCCACTGCTCCGCGCGTGTCGCTGCCCGGCATAGGCAAGGCAACGAACAGAAGCCCCGGCCTAGCCGAGTCAGGTTCGTGGCAGAAGCCCTTAAACTGTTCAGCCGCAGCGTCTCCAAAGAGCTGGCCTCCCGTGGCGTTGCGAAGGTCTTCCAGGGTTATCATTAGCCCTTCCCCGAGCGTGTCACCGCGCCAGCTTGACCACGATCTTTGTCGCTGGGCGCGCTTGTGTTATGCTAAATGCATATTATCATACGAGGGGCTTACCAGCACCCGGAAGGAATCAAGGAAGAACACGTATGGGCCGTGCAGAGAAGTTCATCAACATGTGCACCACCCTGCCCTTTGACGAGGTTAAGGATGAGCGAGATGAGTCGACCATCCCGGAGCTGGTTCATGTGGCTGAGCTACGCGATGCAGGCAACATGCAGGATGCGATTGACTATGGCAAAGCGCTCATTAAGATGTACCCTAACTTTGATCTCATTCCCTTCATGATTGCCTACATATACTACCAGAAGGATTTCCCCCAAGAGGCGCTCCAGATCGCGGTCGAGGCGATCCCGCGCTGCCCACGCCGATATCGCCTGTACTCGGTCGCCGGCTTGGCCGAATTCCGTCGTGGGCGGCTCCCTGAAGCGCTGGTGTGGTGGTCGCGTAGCGTGATAGCGCAGTGCAGCATCGTCGATTTCCAGGAATCGGACCCGTTTCTGCACCTCGCCCACGCCGCCGAGATCATCGGAGCTAAACGGGAAGCCGAGATGCTCTTCACGATGACAGATGCTATCGAGCAAGGAGGCCCCCGGCTCAGCCAGGCAGACCTCCAACAGTTGGCCGAGCTTCGCACCTCCTGGGCACGGGAGCCGCTGGCTCAGGTTCTTAAGCATATTGACGAGCGTTATCTGCATTCCGCCTAGGTGGCAGGCGGCATCTGGCTTGTTCCGCTTTGAGCTTCAGGCAACCGATGGCGCAGCCCGTGCAGGCGTCTTCCACACGCCGCACGGCCCTGTGGAGACCCCGATCTTCGCACCGGTTGGCACGCAGGCAACGGTGAAAGCTGTCACCCCCCGCGACCTGCGCGAACTTGGCGCCACATTGGTGCTTGCCAACACCTATCATCTGTACCTGCGCCCTGGCGACGATCTGATCCGAGACCTCGGTGGGTTGCACCGCTTCATGGGCTGGCAGGGGCCGATCCTCACCGACAGCGGCGGATTTCAGGTGTGGAGCCTGAGCGGCATCAATCAGATCGATGAGGACGGGGTGACCTTCCGCTCCCACATCGATGGCTCACTTCACCGCCTGACCCCGGAACGCTCCATTGCCATTCAGCAGAACCTCGGCGCGGATATTATCATGTGCTTCGACGAATGCGCAGACCCACTCGATCACACCTACAACCGCGCCGCGCTGGAACGAACCCATCGTTGGGCAGAACGTTGCCGCGCCGCCTGGACGACCCAGGATCGGCAGGCCCTGTTCGCCATTGTCCAAGGCGGCATCTTCCCCGACCTGCGCCGCGAGTCAGCCCGTGTGTTGGCCGGGATGGATTTCCCCGGCTACGGCATCGGCGGCCTGTCTGTCGGCGAGAGCAAACAGGATATGTATCGTACCTTGGAAGTCGTGACCCCCCTGCTTCCAGACCATAAGCCGCGCTACCTCATGGGAGTCGGGACTATCGCCGATCTGATCCATGGCGTGGCGCGCGGCATCGATCTATTCGACTGCGTTCTGCCTACGCGCTTGGCCCGACACGGAGCAGCCCTAACGCAAACAGGGCGGATTGCCATCCGCAACCAGGTTCATGCGCGTTCGGACCGCCCTTTGGACGATGGGTGCGACTGCTATACCTGCCAGAACTTCAGCCGGGCTTACCTGCGCCATCTGGTTAGAAGTGAGGAAATCCTGGCTGCAACCTTGCTGTCGATCCACAATCTACGAACCCTGGTGCGGCTGACGCAGGAGATGCGGGCTGCAATTCAGGCGGGTCAGTTTGCTTCCTACGCCGCCAATGCCCTAGCACAGTTGGGCATTAAAGCGGCGTAACACAGGTTTACGTAGGCGTTCTTTGGCATCCCTTGTCACCGGATGAATCCACAGGGCATCTACGCGAACTCTGAACCACTACGCCCCATACATGAGAGATGATCCTACAAGCACACCCTGACGGCACGCAGCAGTGCCTATTAATGCGATCTGCCTGGAGGTTCGCATCTGTGGTGCTGGCAATTCAGGTCGCCCAGGGGCTACTCGTTGCGATGTTCGGCACGGCGTGCGCTGAGACGCGCACGGAAGGGCAGATCGTAACACCTCTACGGCTGGCAACTGACTCGGCAACTGGCGCGCTTGGCGAGGGTTTGCTCAATGCCTATGAGAGTATCCAGCCCGATGTGCCCATGAGTCTGTCACGAACCTGGCGAGCAAGCGCCTTGTCCGCCCTCTCGACGGGCGAAGCGGATGCTGCGCTTCTTCTCGCCCCACCAGAAACCGATCCCTCGTTGTTTCACACACCAATTGGTTGGTCGCTGCTCATCATTGTGATCTCTCCAGATAACCTGGTGACCGATCTGTCACTAAGCGAGGTGCGAGGAGTTTTCTCTGGAGAGATCGCGGACTGGAACGCCATCGGCGGCCCGGCTGCCTCCATCATTGTGATCATTCAGGAGCCGGGCAGTTCCAGCGCACTTGCGTTTGAAACGCTCTTGAATCCTCTGACCATATCGCCCGCCAGCCGGGTGGCTGGGGATGACACCATGGCGCTGCAACTTGTCTCGACCACGCCAGGCAGCATCGGCTACGTGACGCAAATGGGGATCGGGCCGCAGGTTCGGGCGATCTGGATTGATGGCATCCCCCCCACCCCCGAGTTTGCCCGCGAATACCGCTACCCATTGGCAGCTTCGATTGAGTTCGTGGCTCCTGACCAGCCGCGGGGCAGACTGCGCCAGTTTCTTAACTGGGTTCTCGGCCCTGCTGGACAGCAAATTGTCGCCCGTTACGCAACGAGTCTGAGCAGATAGGTCATATCATCCCGACAACCAGGGATTGTACCGCTGCTCATTGCCGATTGTAGTGTGTGGCCCATGTCCTGGGTAAACCACCGTGTCGGCGGGCAGACCGAACAGCACATCGCGGATCGAGCGCATCAGGTCAGCCATATTTCCACCGGGGAGGTCAGTTCGGCCAATTCCACCGTTGAACAATACATCACCATCAAATAGGGCACGGTGCGTTGACTCGTAGAAGCAGACATGGCCGGGGGTATGCCCCGGCGTGAACAACACCATCAGCCGTAGGGTGCCTACCTCGATGATCTCGCCACCCGCCAGCAGGCGATCAGGCTCCGGGCTGGGTTCCAGCGGGATACCCCATTCATCAGCACCCCCCCTTTTTCGGAGAAGGGGAAGGTCTCCCTCTGGGACGGCCAGTACCGCGCCTGTACTCCGAACTAGCTCCGCATTTCCGCCGATGTGATCCCAGTGGGCGTGTGTGTTCAGGATGATCTTGACGACGGCAGCGCGTCGAGCGATAGCTTCAAAGATGGCAGGCTGTTTCCACCCAGGATCAATTAAGGCTGCCTCTCCACTCTCAGCACAGGTGATCAGGTAGCAATTGGTCTGTAATGGCCCAACCGGCAGGGTGTCAACGTACATAAGTGTGTCTTGTCTTGTGTCTACCCTAATCGAGCGATACACCCTCAAACAGATCGCGCTCCCGCAGACGGCCATTGGCCGGAGGCACAGCACGCATGAATGTATCGTCGCGCGGCTCAAGGAGCTGGCGTAGCCACTGAAGCGCACTCGCTCCCTGGAAGCCGCCTAACTGGCTGGCATGGCACTGAGTTGCTTCCCTGACCAGCCTGGCATATGGGCGGGTGTTGATCCGGGCGTGAATGGGATAGGAATGCTGGACAATGGCGCGGAGATTGATGTCCTTGTTCCGGCCAAAGTGCTCCGGGTCTTGCCCAAACAAGGGCATTAATGCAACCGCCAGTTGTAACCACCGCCGTTCGAAGGTCAGGTAGTATAGCTTCTGGGGCTGATAGACTGTAAGGCCCGCCGCGATCTGCTCAGGAAACTGGCTGGATTCCCCTGCCGCATGGAACGCCTGCAAGGTGGCCTGGTGCATTCGGAGATGGTCGGGATGACCGTATCCTCCATACGGGTCGAAGGTAACCACCACTTGGGGGCGCACCTGACGGATCACTTCCACCACCCGCCCGACCACTTCACTCAGCTCTGCGGATAAAAGGCTCTTCGGGTGTTGATTATCCTCACTGCCTGGCATCCCCGAATCCCGATAGCCGAGGGCATACAGGTGTTTGAGGCCGAGGAGTTGGGCAGCACAACGGAGTTCCTCCAGCCGCAAATCGGCCACGGATAAGTGCCCCTGAAGGAATTGTTCGTCAGCGCTGCCTACATCCCCATTAGTGGCGCAGATCAAATAGACTTCGGCGCCTTCCGAGGCATAGCGAGCTATCGTGCCCGCCATTCCAAACGTCTCGTCATCTGGATGGGCAAAGACCATCAGCAGGCGCTTGCGCGATTCGGCCATGATGCACTACCCCTCCTCATCGCCATGGGGCAGCCTAGTCAACACAGATCCCCCCGATGAGGGCCGGTGCAAACGAGCCTCCAGGAAAGGATCGAGTGCCCCATTGAGGGTTGCTGCGAGCTTGCCGGTCTTCAAACCGGTAGCTGTATCGTGGACGTAGCGCTGCCTGAATCGGACATAGGAACGCACCACATCCCCCCAGATGGGATCTGCTCCGTGGGCCACCGCTTGATTCGCCATCACCTGCCCGATTCGGAGGACGGTTAACCCCTCCTCAGCAAGATCAGCCGCCGGAAGCTCCCCCGTCAGGCAGATGGCAGCCTGAGTCCCTCCAAGGGAAACTTCAACACGGGTCGAGGGCCGCTTCAGCAACACGCCTGTCTGACTGGCACGATGCATCTTGATGACCACCGTCGAGCGGTCCAAGGGTGGCAGTTCGTCCTGCGGGAGATCGGGCCAGGCTGTGACAAGCGCCTGCACAACTTGGCGCTTATCCTTTTCCAAGGGATCGGGTTGGACAAGTCGGTGAGGCCCGGCTTCTCCACGAAGCAGCCCATATGCGCCATAACCATCGATCCCTAACCAGACTGCATGGAGGGAGCCGGCCTTACCAGGTTCCTCAGAAATGACCGTAGCCGGGAATTCGCGGCGGGCTGCCCATTTCAGATACATGGTAGCCAGCTCAGCAACCCATTTCTGGGCCGCAAGACGCCGACCGCGCGCCTCAATCCGTAGATAGACGCCCAACGCATCCCTTGGGTCCTCAAACATGAGGGTCAACTCAACGCGAGGTAGTTCACGTGTCAGGTAGCGGTAGCGGATGGCTGCCTCGCCAAGCGCATTGCCGCCGTTCCTTGTTGCCTGGGCGAGATACTCCTCTAATTCGTCGAGGTTACGCCGCAACCCATCGATCTGCTCCACCTGGGCGCTCAGTCTTCCCAACAGCGTCAGGTGCGGCTGAATGGCCCCTGGATCATCCCAAAATGAGGGGGACGACATGGACTGGATCATGTCAGCCAGACGTGACCGCGCAGCAACCACATGCTGAGCTGCTTCGAGCGCCTCCACCCGATCTCGCAGGTGCGGCAGCCCGGCGCGGATATCCACTACCCCAAGCCGTTTGGGGAGTTTGCGCTCATCGCGCCGTGCGGCTGCCGGAGTCACCTCTTCGGCGGGATGCGTCTTGGCAGGGAGCACCAACGCCGAGGCCACCCGGTCGTTATGCACAAACAGACGCAGCAGGGAGCCAGCCGGCGGATCGTTCCTGATCAACTGCTGAGCCAGGGGGTAAGTGATCGTCTTCTCGATCTGCCGCGCTAGGTAGCGGGCGCCATATCGTTCGCTGTAACCGTGCTCAACGACCCAGTCAATCACGCCTTCATCGACCTCAACTTCCATGTTGCGGCGCATGAGTCCCTCCCGCTTGAGCACCTCCTGCACGCGACGATAAGCGATCTCGCGCAGTACAGTCTTGGTTAGCGGTTTGAAGAACGTCACCGCATCAATCCGGTTGATAAACTCTGGCGTGAAGAACTGCACCATCTCCTCGCGGATGCGAACCTCTTGCTCCTCCACAGTCGCTGTAGGGCCAAAGCTAAGCCGTCCAGCGGCGAGGATTCGCGCCCCGAAGTTGCTGGTCAGGATAACAATCGAGTTGCGGAGGTTGATGATCTCCGAGGCCCCGTTGATGAGAATACCTTCGTCGAACACCTGCAGGAATCGCTGGAAAACTTCAGGATGTGCTTTCTCGAACTCGTCCAGCAGAATCACTGCGAAGGCGTGATCCTGAATGCGCAGCGTGAACAACCCCCGCTTGGACTCCGTGCTAAAGCCATGCGGGCTGCCGAACAAGGTATCGGTATGCCACTCTGCGATGTAATCCGCCATATTGAAGCGCACCAGGTGTTCCTCGCTGCCGAACAGAAATTGGGCCAGGGCACGGGCCAGTTCCGTTTTGCCAACCCCGGTCGGGCCGATGAACAGAAATACTCCCATCGGGCGGTTGGGATTGTTAAGCCGCGCACGCAGCAGGCTGAGAGCCTGCACAACCACATCCACCGCCTGATCTTGCCCCAGCACGCGGTCGCTGAAATAGCGCCGCACCTCCCGCTCGTCGTAAGGCTCCTCATCAGTGAGCAACATCCGCGGCAGGCCCGTCTGCTCACCGAACCGCTCGACGATATCATGCTTCCCAACACGCAGATCGGCAGTCCCACGTTCCGACCGAAGGGCGATCCCCTCCGCGATCAGGTCAATCGCTTTGCCGGGCAGACGCTCGTTCAAGGCGAAACGGCGTGTCAGATCCAGCGCCACCTCCACTGCCTCTGGCGCGACTTCCACCCCCTGGCTGGCTTCCAGATCGGACACCGCTTGCTGAACGATCGCGCGCGCAGCTTCAAGGGGCGGTTCCGAGATTCGTACCTCCATCAAGACATGTTTGTATTCCGCGTACGCTTCCAGGAAGCTCTGTACAGCCTGAGTCCGCCCCTCGGCGAGAATCCGGTTGCTGGAGCTTTGAAGCTGCCCAAGCAGGAACTGCGCCATATCATACGGGTCTTCAGCAGTCGCGCCGGCCATGAGAGTGGTTGGCAGAGCATCCACGCACAAGATCACGTCGGGGCGGTCTGCCCACTTCTCCATCAGACGCCCCAGCTTGTCATGCCAGTCCCGCACACCGAAGGCTCGCAGGATGCTCCGTGCGCTGAGGCTCCACACCTCGCTGCCTTTAAGGGCTTCCGGGCAATTCCCGGCCTGGATACGCGCTGCTATACCCTGGATCACCGCTGTCTTGCCAACGCGCGGCCCGCCGGTTACCACAATGCGCCCCTTCAGCGGCGAAGCCAGGGAGGTCATGATCTGGTCGATCTCCAGGTCGCGCCCATAAGCCGTAGGAAGCTCGCCCTGAGCCGCCTTCTCAGTCAGATTGCTGGCACATTGGGAAAGCAAGTCATGGAGCGACAGGTCATCTTCCCCACTGGGAAGCATAGGTGGCGGTAACACCGGGTGTGCCTTCCTGAACAGCGGGATCGGGACTCCAGGACAACTGGGGCGCGCCTGAAGCCCGCGTTGATTCTAGCGCGTCATCACATGGTTTGCGCCGTCAGAATGCGGGCCAGAAACTGGCCAGTATAACTCTCCTGGATGGCAGCCACCTGTTCTGGCGTGCCTATGGCCACGATCTCGCCTCCGGCATCCCCACCCTCCGGCCCCAGATCGATGATGTGATCTGCCACTTTGATGATGTCCGGGTTATGTTCGATGATCACCACCGTGTTGCCCTGATCGACCAACGCCTGCAGCACGTCGATCAGGCGCGCCACGTCGGCTGCATGAAGCCCCACTGATGGTTCATCCAGCACATACAGAGTCTGTCCGGTCGCACGCTTCGCCAGCTCGCGGCTTAACTTGATGCGTTGCGCCTCCCCGCCCGACAGAGTCGTAGCGGGTTGCCCGACGCGGATATAACCCAACCCGACCGCATCCAGTGTTCTGAGCTTGCTGGCGATGGCCGGAAAGGCTTGAAAGATCACCAGCGCTTCGCTGACAGTCAGCTCCAGCACATCGGCGATGCTGAGGCCCTTGAACTTGACCTGAAGCGTCTCGCGGTTGAATCGCTTGCCATTGCACACATCGCATGGGATGAACACGTCGGGCAGGAATTGCATCTCCACCTGAAGGACACCCTGCCCCTGACAGGCTTCACACCGCCCGCCACGGACGTTGAAGCTGAACCGCCCTGGGTTGTAGCCGCGAATTCTGCTTTCAGGCAGCTCAGCAAACAGGGCACGAATCGGGTCGAACAGCTTGGTATATGTTGCGGGGTTGCTGCGCGGTGTCCGCCCAATCGGTGACTGGTCGATATTGATGATCTTGTCAATGTGCTCGATCCCCTCAATACTCTCATGCCCCCCCGCGCGTTCGCGGCTACCGTGCAGCATCTGCGCCAGGCGCTTGTACAGCACCTCGATCAGGAGGGTGCTTTTCCCACTGCCGGAAACGCCGGTCAGACACACCAGCTTGCCCAGCGGGATGTGAACGGTAATGTTCTTTAGATTGTTCTCACATGCCCCCCGAATCACAATCTCTTTGCCGTTGCCCGACCGCCGGCCCTCGGGAATTCGGATGCTCATTCGACCAGAGAGGTAAGCGCCCGTCAGCGAGCGAGGGTGGGCGATCACGTCTTCCAGCGTCCCCTCTGCCACAACCTCGCCACCGTGCTCACCTGCCCCCGGACCCAGGTCGATGATCCAGTCCGCGTGTCGAATGGTATCCTCATCGTGTTCAACTACCAGCAATGTATTGCCCAGGTCACGCATTCCCTCAAGCGTGCGGATGAGGCGCAGGTTATCGCGCTGGTGCAGGCCGATGCTTGGCTCATCGAGAACGTACAGTACGCCCATCAACCGCGACCCGATCTGCGTTGCCAGCCGGATGCGTTGAGCTTCGCCACCGGAGAGCGTGCCCGCAGTGCGGATCAGCGTCAGGTAATCCAGGCCGACATTGACCATAAAGTTCAGCCGGGAATCGATCTCCTTTAGAACCTGTTGCGCGATAGTCAGCTCGCGCTCGGAAAGAAGAGGCTCCCCGCCGTTCGCGCCTTGCAGGGCGCTGACCCATCCAAGCAGGTGCTTGACCGGCATGGCACAGACTTCGTAGATGGTCTTGCCTGCTACAGTGACCGCCCGTGCCTCAGGCCGCAGACGCTGGCCCCCGCAGGCATCGCAGGGCAGCTCAGTCATGCTCTCCTCGATGCTTTCGCGGATTCCCTCGGAGCTTGTCTCAGCATAGCGACGGGCTAGGTTGCCAATCACACCCTCGTACCGTGTCGCATATTGGACAACACGTCCCTCACGGTTCTGGTAACGGATCGGGATGCGACGTTCCCCGGTTCCGTACAGCAACGCCCGCCGATGCTCATCAGAGAGATCCCGCCACGGCACATCCAACGGGATGTGAAGTTCATGAGCCACTGCCTCGACGAGTTGGCGATAGTAGCTCTCCTTTTCCCAACCGTTCCATCCATTGGCATCAAATGGCCCCTCCCGCAAGGTCAGGTCGGGGTTTGGAACCACCCGTTCCGGGTCGATCTCCAGCTTGACGCCCAATCCCTGACATTGGCGGCACGCCCCATGCGGGCTGTTAAAAGAGAAGGTGCGCGGCTCGATCTCCGGCAGGCTGATCTGGCAATGCGGGCACGCCAGATGCTCCGAGAACAGAATGTCCTCATTTGGCTCGGCCAGGTTGATAATCATCACCCCGTCGCCGAGGTCCAGCGCAGTTTCAATACTATCTGTCAGCCGTGAGCGGGCTGCATTCGCCTCATCACTGCTGTGCCCATCGAAGTGACGCACGACCAGACGGTCCACGACAACCTCAATCGTGTGCATCTCGTAACGAGCTAGCTCAATACGCTCGTCCACCTCATGCACCTGGCCGTCAACCCGCACACGCACAAAACCCGCCTTGCGGATGTCCTCGAACACTTTTTGGTGATGGCCCTTCCGATCCTTGATGATGGGAGCCAGCACCTGGATGCGCGTCCCATCCGGCATGGCTTCGACGGCGTCCACAATCTGCTGAGCGCTCTGCCGCGATACCTCCCGCCCGCAGTTCGGACAGTGGGGAACGCCGATACGGGCATACAGAAGCCGCAGGTAATCATAGATCTCAGTAACCGTGCCCACCGTCGACCGTGGGTTACGGCTGACCCCCTTCTGGTCGATAGAGATGGCCGGGCTGAGGCCATCGATCTGATCGACATCCGGTTTTTCCATCCGCCCCAGAAACTGCCGCGCGTACGCTGAGAGTGACTCAACATACCGACGTTGACCCTCGGCAAAGATCGTATCGAACGCCAGAGAGGACTTGCCTGATCCGGACAGGCCGGTGATCACAACCAGCTTGTCACGGGGGATGACTACATCGATGTTCTTCAGGTTATGCTCACGCGCACCACGCACAATAATGCTGTCCTGCACCATCATGGAAGGCACACTCCATCTCCCGACCGTGTTAGACGTAGACAGCAGGCCATTCGACACTTTCAATTGAGCAATGGCTGGCAACAAATGGAACACATATTCTACCCCGGCTCCCGGGTCCGTTCAAGTTCGTCGGACGCACAAGGTGCATTTCAGTTTGGTGGCAGGGATAGGGGAACATCTCGCGGAAACGCAGCATTTCAGGCGCGTGCCGCTAACTCGAAATGCACCCTAGCCTGATACCCGCTTGTTCCCCGACCTGCGAAGGGCTATACTGCGAATCGAAGCTTCCCCGCGCCGCTCCTACGGAGGATAGCACGATGCGGCCATATCCGAACCGACTGTTCATCGTGGCAGCGTTAACCCTGATCGCTGCCCTGGCTTGCAA
>Ga0129299_1000525_pt1 | contig 24406 bp, 25 predicted proteins | sample ConPoolayeCmetaG_FD_94477 | JGI IMG/M metagenome (GOLD analysis project Ga0129299, IMG submission 94477) | Hot spring microbial mat communities from California, USA to study Microbial Dark Matter (Phase II) - Cone Pool mat layer C metaG ...
CAGCAGATAGACCCGCCCATCGCCGGCCAGGCCGCCGCGCACAAAGGCCAGGATTGCGACGGCGTAGCCGACCAGCAGGAACGCCGCCGCGCGCAGGCGCAGGTCGAGCCGATGCAACACCGTCATCGCCAGCAGAAAGAGATAGACCACAGCGCCAGCGATCAACGCCGGCCATTGCCCGGGGTCGTGTTGCACCTGCGGGACCAAGGGGGCAAATACCACCAGGCCGATGATGGAGGAAACGATCAGCGCAATGTTGAGCACCCGCGTGCGCCAGCGCTGCAGCCTGGAAGCGATGTCTCCAACGGCAAAGGCGTCCCTGTCCATCATTCCCTCCTACTCCGCCTCAGTTTCTCCGGGCGGCGCCCCCACCAGAGTGGGACCCATCTCGATCACAACAGCCCTGGCATCGAGCACGCGGCCCAACTCCTCGGCCACATCGCGCAAGAGCGCCTCGATGTCCATCGACTGAGCAATGCGGTCGCCAAAGAGGCGCAGGGTCGACTCTTCCAGCGCCTGCTGGCGGGTGACCTCGAGCAGGCGCACCCGTTCCATGGCCACCGCGGCCTGAGCGGCCAGGGTCTGGTAGAGCCGCAGCGACGCCTCGCCAGGCGCGCCGGCCTGGGTGCGGTAGACAAAGAAAAAGCCCAGCGGCGTCTCTCCTGCCAGGATGGGGAAATTGGCCACCGCGCGCACGCCAGCCTGCTCCAGAAAGGGGCGACTCTGCAGCGGCACAACCGGCGCGTCGAGGTCGCCGGCCACCCAGGCAGAGGAATAAGCAGCCAGCAAGTCCGCCGTCAGAGCGACGCGCGTGCCCGCTTCAATCGAGGGGCGGCGGTCGCGGCGCCAGATCGAAGGGAGCACAATCTCCAGCGGCTGCTCGCTGCCAAGCGGCTCGAACAGCCCCACCACGCAGCCATCCGCCTCCGTCTCGGCAACCAGCGAGACAATGACGTTCAAAACGTCGTCCATCGACAGCGCCTGGGTCAGCCGCTGGCCAGCACGGTAGAGGGGATTGGTCGCCTCGAGCAGGGCGGCGTCCTCAGAGACGCGGCGGGCGTTCTCGATGGCGATGACGATCTGGTCGGCCATACTCTGCAGGGCGCGCACGTCATCCGAATCAAAGGCGCCCTCTTCCAGCGAGTGCGCCTCCAGCACGCCCAACAGCCGCCCGCTGACCGTCAACGGCAGGGCGACAGCGGAGCGCGTCATGGGCAGCAGCGGGTCGGCCAGGTAGACCGGGTCCTCGCTCACATTGAGGGCGATGCGCGGCTGGCGGTGCAGGGCGGCCCAGCCGACCATTCCCTCTCCCACATAGAGGCGGTGGCCGCGGGCTTTGAGCTGCGCGCCGACCTCGCCCGTGGCCTCGCGCAGCACCACATATTCGCCGGCATCGTCCATGAAAAAGATGCCGACATAGTAAAAGCCAAAGCGGTCGCAGATCAGATCGACCGCCTGGCGCAACAGTTGGTCGAGGTCAAAGATCGAGGTAATGACACGACCGATCTCGGCGCTGGCCTCGATGTGGATGGCGCGCCGCTGCAGGGCATAGTTGGCCTCCTGGAGGGCGCGGGTGCGCTCCTGGAGGCGGATCTGCTGGGCCTCCAGGTCGGAGCGTTGCGCTTCCAGTTGCCGTCGCTGTTCCTCCAGCTCGTCGGTCAGGCTGCGGCTGTGGGTCAGCGCCTGGTAGAGGCGCGCGATCAGGCCGCCCTGGGCCAGCACCAGGGGCACACCAAGGGCCAGCATGACCATCGCGTTGCTCAGCCAGGAGAAAAGATTGGCCGTGTTGGCCTGCCGCTCGACGGGGATCGTCAACCGTCCGCTGGAGTAGAGCCAGCCAAAGAGCGCCATCGTCAGCAGGTCGACGACCAGGGCCAAGAAGCCCTCCCGCCGCCCGAACAGGAGGACGGCCAGCAGCGGCAGGGCGAGCAGAAATACACGCCCATCGCCGCCGCGGCCTGAATCGATCAGATCGACCACAGCCAGGCTATAGATCAGCGCCATCAGTCCCCACGCCCGCAGCGGATAGGTAACCCCTTTGACAAAGGCCAGCACAATGACCACAACATAGCCAGCAGCATAGACGGGGATCAGCCACGGTCTGCCATTGAGGTAGGTGTAATAAGAACCGGCAAGGAAAGCCAGCAAACCCAGCACAGCCAGGGCACGGAACGCCCCCAGGGCAAATTGTTCCCGCCAGCTCTGGATGTCCTCATGGAAAAGCGGCTGGCTCCGGCGGGAGGGAGGGCGGCCCGTCTCTCCGCTCTCCGCCAGCGGCACCGCCGTCCGCCCTTTTATGCCCTCCGGCGTCGGCGCCGGAACGTCGGAAAAAAGCTCTTCCAACGACCGTTGCAATTCGTCTTCGCGCATACCTGCTCTCCTCTACCCAGAAACGCCTACGGGGACGTCGGCGCAAAGAGCGAGCCGTGCGTTGTCGTTGCGCTGCTGCCGTCTACCGCCGTCGCCAGTTCGAGCGACAGGGGCAGCGCCGCGAGCACCTCACGGGCCAGTTCCCGATACTGGGCCGCCGCCCGCGTCTGGGGCGCATACTGGACGATCGGCAGTGTAAAGGCCGGACTTTCGCGCAGCCGCGTGTCAATCTGGATGGTCGTCTCGAACAGCGCCTGGTAGAAACGCCGGCGCAAATAATGCAGGATCAGGCGATGCACCCTGTTGCGCATGTCAAACATGGTCACCAGGAGACGGTAACTCAACTGCGGATTGCTCTTGCGTCGCACCAGGGTCACCATGTTCAACATCTCGTGCAGCGAGCGCACCGAATAGTACTCACACTGGAGCGGGATGATGAGCAGATCGGCCGCCGTCAGGGCGTTCAACGTCAGCGTGCCAAAGGACGGCGGGCAGTCGATCAGCACCAGGTCATACAACTCGTAGCGCATGCGCTCGAAATCCGCCTTGAGCCGATATTCATAACCAGGCCTTTTGTACAACAGTTTGTCCAGGAGAACAAGTTCACGATTGGCCGGCGCCAGGTCGATGCCAGGCACGGGCGTCTCGATGCTGACGGCAACCAGCGAGCGCTGGGCGAGCAGGACATCGGCGACTGTGCGGCGCAGGGTATCGGGATCGGCCCCCAGGGACATGGTCAGATGGGCCTGGGGGTCCAGGTCCACCAACAGCGTCGTCAGGCCCTGCTCCGCCAGCGCGCCACCCAGCGAGAGACAGGTGGTCGTTTTGGCCACGCCGCCCTTGTTACTGGCAATGGCAATGACCTTCATCGTTACATCCTCCACCCGCTCACTCTTTCCCTGCCGGGCGGTCCTGGGCGAGGGGGCGCAGCGGCAGGCTGAAAGTGAACGTCGAACCCTGGCCAACCTGGCTCTCCACCCAAATCCTGCCGCCGTGCATTTCGACGAACTCTTTGCTCAGGGCCAGGCCCAGGCCAGCCCCTTCGGGCCGGCGGCCGTTCTCCAGCGTCCCCTGTTCAAAGCGCTCAAAGATGCGCTCGTGGTCCTCCGGCGGGATGCCGATGCCGGTGTCGGAGATGCTGACATAGATCCAGTCCGCGTCCGCCCAGGCCCGCACGCGAATCTCCCCTGTCTCGGTGAAGCGGGCAGCGTTGCTCAGCAGCCCCAACAGCACCTGGCGGATGCGCGCAGGGTCAGCCTGCACCAGGGGCAGGTCTGGCGCGATCTCCTCACGAAGGGCAATGCTCCGCCCGCGTACCAACGCGCTGGTGGTGACCATCACACTGTGCACCAGATCGGCCAGGTCGATCTGGCGGAATTCGAGCTCCATCAGCCCGGCTTCGATCTGGGAAAGGTCTAACAGGTCATTGATCAGCCCCAGCAAATGGCGGCCATTCTGGAGGATGATTTGCAGGTCCTCACGCTGCCGTGGCGTGAGCGGCGCGTCGATCTCTTTGAGCATCAGTTGTGAAAAGCCCAGGATGTTGGTCAAAGGCGTGCGCAGTTCCCGTGACATGTTGGACAGGAAGCGGCGCTTGGACTGGTCCAGCTCCTTCAGGCGCTGGACAGCTTCTCGCTCCACGGCATAGGCTCGGGCGTTCTCCAGCGCCGCCGCCACCTGCTGGGCTACGTTCTGCAGCACAGAGACCTCGTCGTGGTCGAACTCGTGCTCCTCCAGGCTTTGCACGCCGAGCACGCCGAGCACGCGCCCGCCCCACAGCAGCGGCAAGGCCACCTCGCAGTGGGTGTAGGAAGCGGTCGGGCCGACGGTCACCGTCAAGGGATAGCTCTCGACTACCGGCTGCCGCTCGCGGAAAGCGCGGCCAATCGGCCCGGCCACAGCAGCAAGCGCCGCGTCGCCATGCACAGAAATCGGCTGCCCTGCTGAGGCTGCCAACGTCAACTCCTCTCCGTTCACAGTGTATACCACAACGTGCGAGTAGACAAATCGCTCCCGCACGACCTCGACCACGCGCTTGAGCAACAGGTCGGGGTCGCGGATCGAAGTAATGGCCCGGCCAACCTCCAGGCTGGCCTGCATCTGGATAGCGCGGCGTTGGATCAAATAGTTGGCCCTTTGCAACAATTCAGTGCGCTGGGCTACTTTGGCTTCCAGGTCGCTGTAGAGCACCGCCAGTTCGGCGCTCATGCGGTTAAAGACGTGGGCCAGGATACCGATTTCGTCGCGGGAGTTGACCTCCACTTTTTGCGACAGGTCGCCAGCGGCGATGCGCAGCGCCGACTCGGTGAGCTGGACGACAGGGCGGGTGATCTGCCGCGCCACAAAGGCCGCGCTGACCGCGGTCAACATGGCCACGCCCAGCGCAAAAGCGACCAGCGCGGTGACCAGGGCATCGTTGCTGGCAAAGGCCTCCTGCTGCGATTGCTCGACAAAGAGCGCCATCTCTGCCTCTGGCAGCCAGCGGTAGGCACCGATAACCGGCGTGCCTTCGTAATCGCTATATAACCCCACCCCCCCCTCGCCGCCGCTCAGCGCGGCGTCGATCACGGAGCTGGAAACCTGCCGGCCCTGCGGGAAAGCCATCCCCAGTCGATCCACCACATAGACCCGACCGGTCTGGCCCAGGCCGGCCGTCTCTGCCAGCATGCGGCTCAGCGCGTCCTGCGGCACACGCATGGCGATGTAAGGCCAGCGCGGATCGTCCAATGGGACGACCAGGACAATGCCTGGATTACGGCGGTAGATGAGGGAAAGGCGCGGCGACTCTGCGTCAGCGGGCAAAGCAAGGACATCGCCCTCCCATCCCGGCGCGCTGGCGCACTGCACCTGCCCCCTGGCGTTCAACAGGGCCAGATCGACGTCGCCCCACTGCGCGGCAACGCCGGCAAGACAACTGCAAACAGCAGTGCTCCCCGCGGTCAGGCATGAGCGGATGTCGAGAGAAGACAGCGCCGCTCTCTGCTCTTCCACCCAGCGGACGATCTGGGCCTCTTTCGACGTTGCGACGGAGGCCAGTTTGTCCATCACCTCGTGTTGAATGTTGAGGCGGCTACGGCTGGTGGCGTACCAGCTCACGGCACTGAGAGGGAGAATCGCCAGGACGAGGAAAGCCGTCAGGAGGGTACGTCCCAACCCACCACGCAGCCCAATGTCCGGCACCTTTTCCGCGCTCATGCTTTCCTCGACGAGCGGTAACTGTCTACCCTCCCGCAGGTTTGGGCGCAATTTCCGCAGTGGAGCGCCCCGCAATGAGCCGCCTGCCCTCTTGCCCACCACTTTCTAACCTGCGGGAGGGTAGGGGTGGGCAGATACGACGAGCGATACAAGGAGCGGGCCCCTCTACCCCGCGCCTCCACGAGGGTACTTGAGCCAGAGACCCGCTTCCTGCCGGCCTACCCACCGCCCCCTCTCAAGCGAGAGGACTCACGAGGTTTCCCAAATCTTTTCCCCTCGCAAGATGCGCTCGATCTGCCCGGGAAAACGGTCAGGATCGATCGGCTTGCCGATAAAACCGTCGAAACCAGCCTGACGCGCCTTTTCCATATTCGACTGACTGGCATCCGCCGTGACCGCAACGATGAGCTTGTCCTTGAAACGAGGGTCCCGGCGCAGCAACTCCAACGCCCTGTACCCATCCACCTCCGGCAGATTGATGTCCATCAGAATCAGATCGACGTTGGGCAGCGACTCGACAAACTCGCGCACCTGCCAGCCGGATGCTTTCCACTCACAACGCTCGACGCCCAGGTAGGCCAGAAGACGCGCGATGAGCAAAAAGTTATTCAGGTTGTCCTCAATGACCAGAACCGTGGCATCTTGCGGCTTGATGGCCATTTCTGCCCCCTCTCGGCTACCCGGACGCGAAAAAGCTGGCAATCTGTTCAGCCAGCGTGTCCACGTCGATGGGCTTTTGCAGATAGCCGTTGCAACCAGCTTCCAGCGAGCGCTCGCGGTCGCCCTTCATCACATTGGCGGTCAGCGCGACGATGGGCACCTTGCGCAGCCCTGGCGTCCGGCGCAACAGCCCCACCACCTCATAGCCGTCCACGTCCGGCAGGTTGATATCGAGCAGGATCAGATCCGGCAACGACGCCTGTGCCTTTTGCACGCCCGAAGGGCCGTCGACGGCTTCTTCAACCCTGTAGCCAGCCGCCTCTAACACGCGACGCACCAGCAGCCGGTTGGCCGGGTCATCCTCGATATAGAGAATCAATTTGGACATGCCCACCCCTGATGATCGACTTTCTCTCATCATTATACTCATTTCTGGGAAAAGTTGCCAGTGCCCCTCTCGTTACAGAATCGTTAAGGAAAGGCGACCATGGGGCTACAGCGGTGAACCGAGATGCCGCGTCACCAGCTCCTGGCCCTCTGGCCCCAGAACCCACTGCATAAACGCGCGAGCTTCCCCTTGAGGCTCGCCAGGCGTGACCAGGAAGAGGACATAGGCCAGAGGCGCACCAGCGCGGCGCGCTGCGGCCGGAAGTACCCCATCGACCGCCACGACGCGCACATCGCCGTCGAGGCGGGAGAGGGGAACATAACCAATCGCACCTGGCGTCGACGCCACCGCCGCCAGCACGCCAGCGTCGTCGGCGACCGCCAGCGCCGTCAGCGTCACGTCGTACCCATCCATCACCTCCGCCTCGAACAGCGCCCGCACTCCCGAGCCGGCCTCGCGGCTGACCACCTGCACAGGCGTGCCGTCGGCCCATTCGCCGATGCGCCCGCGAAAGATCTCGCGCAACGTCTCGCGGTCGAGCCCTTCGACCGGCACGGCGGGATGGACGATCACGGCAATGGCATCGCTGGCAAAGGGGAGCAACCACAGGTCCACCTCCCCGCCTGGCCAGGCCAGCGCCGCCAGGTCAGCCGCGCCTGTGCGCAACCGCTCCTCGGCCACTGCGTCGTCGAACACCTCGACCTCGACCACAGCCCACGGATGCGCCGCCTGATAAGCCACCGCCAGCTCCTCCATCAGCGGCCCGCAGGCGTCCGTCGCCACCAAATGCAAGGTAGTGGGCTCTGATGTCGTCACAACCGGCGCAGGCGAGGTGCAGGCAGACAAAAGCAGAGCGATGAACGACAGGCGACAGGCGAGGAGCGATAAACGACCCGCGCCCACCTTTCACCCCCTGACCAGGGCCAGCACCAGCCCGCCCAGACCGACGAGGGCACAGTAGATGGCAAAGGGGTAGAGAGAGCGGCGCTGTAGATAGCGCAGCAGAAAGTGGATGCAGGCCAGGCCCGCCAGCAGAGCCGCCAGGAAACCGACCAGGAGCAAGGACAGTTGCGCCGGCAGGCCTCCGCTCCCGACCAGATCGGCCACCTGCAACAGCCCGGCCCCCAGGATGATCGGCGTCGACAGCAGAAAGCTGAAGCGAGCGGCGTGCTGGCGCTCCTGCCCCCGCGCCATGCCGGCAGCGATGGTCGAGCCAGAGCGGGAGATGCCGGGCAGGATCGCCGCCGCCTGCGCCAGCCCGACCAGCAGCGCGTCCAGCCAGGTCATCTGCGCTGGCGACCTGTCACGGCGCGACCCGCTCTCGACCAGGGTCAGGATGCTCGCCGTGACCAGCAGGAAACCGGCTGCTGCGGCGGGCTGGCCGAACATGCCCTCGAAAAAGTCCTCCAACGCCCAACCGACCAATGCCGCCGGCAGCGTGCCGATGACAAGCCAGAGGAGCAGGCGCGCGCGCGGATCGTCCAGCGAGCGGCTGCGCAGGGCCTCCCAGGCGCCCTCGATCAGCCCCAGCCAGTCGCGCCAAAAGTAGCCGACGACGGCGGCCGCCGTGCCCCAGTGTACCAGCGTGTCAAAGGCCAGCGTTGGCGCAGGCCAGCCCAACAGCCAGGGAACGAGCACAAGATGGCCGGAACTGCTGACCGGCAGGAACTCGGTTGCACCCTGGAGCAATCCGAGCAGCAGAGCCTGAATCCAGGACATGGCACCCTCCTAGCAGATGCGCGGCAAGAGTTCGCCGAGGGGCATATCGACTACACGGCGTCCACTGATGGCGGTGCGCGCCAGCACCAGCCGCGGATGTTCCGCCGTGACCGTGCCGATACGCGCTGCCTCTCGACCGAGGGGATGAGCGCGCAACGCCGCCAGCGCCGCCTCGGCCTCTGTCGGCGGGACGAAGGCGACCAGCTTGCCTTCGTTGGCGACCGTCAGGGGGTCAAAGCCCAACATCTCACAGGCGGCGGCGACGGCGGGGCGCAGCGGCACGGCCGCCTCGTCGATCTCGATGCCTACTGCCGAGGAAGCGGCCAGTTCGTTCAACGCCGCCGCCAGCCCGCCGCGGGTGGGGTCGCGCAGGCAGTGCGTGTGCGGCGCGGCAGCCAGCAATTCCGCCACCAGGCCGTGCAGCGGCGCGCTGTCGGAAAGGAGCCCGGTCTCGAAGGCCAGCCCTTCGCGCTGGCTGAGCACGGCAATGCCGTGGTCGCCGACCGTGCCGCTGAGCAGCACCACGTCGCCGGGCCGCGCCTGGTCCGGCCCCACGGCCACGTCTTCCGGCAGCAGGCCGACGCCAGCGGTGTTGATATAGATGCCATCGCCGTGGCCGCGCTCGACGACTTTGGTATCGCCGGCAACGACCTGAACGCCTGCCGCACGCGCGGCATCGGCCATCGAACGGACCACCCGCTCCAGCACATCGATCTCCAGCCCCTCTTCCAGAATGAAGCCCGCCGTCAGCCAGAGCGGGCGCGCGCCGCTCATCGCCAGGTCGTTGACCGTGCCGTGGACGGCCAGCGAGCCGATGTCACCGCCGGGGAAAAAGAGCGGTCGGACGACAAACGAATCGGTCGAAATCGCCAGGCGCAGGTCTCGCGTTGCCAGGGACACCAACGTCGCGTCGGCCATCTGCCGCAGATACGGATTATCCAGCGGCCCGGCAAAGACCTGGCGGATCAACTCGGCCATCATCCGCCCCCCCGCCCCATGCGCCAACCGAATCACCCTCTCCATATCACCTGATCACCTGCCTGCCCGCAAACTCGCCCGCTTGCACACTTGCAAACTTGCAAACTTGCAAACTTGCCCCCTACCGTCCCCCATACTGATAATACGCCGCGCATGCCCCCTCCGCGCTGACCATGCACGGTCCCACCGGATTCTGCGGCGTACAGAGGCGGCCAAAGAGCGCACAATCGGGCGGCGAAAGCACACCGCGCAGGACGTCGCCGCAGCGACAGCCGGGCGGCTCGCGGGCCGGCGTCACCGTCACAGCAAAAGCCCGCGCCGCGTCGAAGCGAGCATAGGCCTGGCGCGGCCGCAGCCCACTGGCCGGAATGACGCCAAAACCGCGCCACTCGGCCTCGACTGCCTCAAAGACCTGCGCCATGGCCGCCTGCGCGGACGCGTTACCTGCCGGGCGGACCGTGCGGGCGTAGGCGTTGACCACATCGGCGCGCCCCGCTTCGACCATTTCCACCAGCGCCAGCACCGCCCGCAGCAGGTCCAGCGGCTCGAAACCGGCAATCGCGCAGGGGATGCCATACTCGTCGGGCAGAAAGCGCCAGGCGTCTGCGCCGATCACCGTCGTCACGTGGCCTGGGCCGATGATGCCGTCCAGAGCCACCTCGCCGGCGTCGAGAATGGCGCGCGTGGCCGGCGGGGTCAGCTTGTGCATACTGAACAGATACAAGTTCTCCAGCCCCTCAGCCTGCGCCGCCAGCAGCGCCGAGGCGCTCATCGGCGCTGTCGTCTCGAAACCAACGCCCAGAAAGACCACCCGGCGAGCCGGGTTCTGCCGCGCGATCTGCAAGGCGTCCAGGGGCGAATAGACCACGCGCACATCCGCGCCCTCCGCTTTGGCCTGAGCCAGTGAAACACCGCCGCTGCCAGGCACGCGAATCATGTCGCCAAAAGTGGTCAGGATCACCCCCTCCACCTTCGACAGCGCAATCGCCCAATCCAGTTCGGTTGCGGCGGTGACACAAACCGGGCAGCCCGGACCGGAGAGCAATTCGACAGTCGGCGGCAGGAGAGAGGGTATACCGTAACGCAAGATAGCATGCGTGTGCCCGCCGCAGAACTCCATGAGCCGCACAGGGCGAGCAGCGCAGCGATGGATGGCTGAAGCTATAGCGCGGGCCGCGTCAGGGTCACGAAATGGCTCGGTAAATGATCGCAAAGTGTAACGGCTCACCCTCCCGCAGGTTCAGGCGCGAGTCCAAAGCTATCCATGCGCTCCCAATCTCTGGCTTTGAATCTCCCATCCCAGCCTGCGCAGCACTTTGGCCGGCGTCACGCGGCGGACGCGCTGCCACTGCTGCCGCGCCCAGCGCTTGAAGGCGTTGAACGGCCGACGGCGCTGGCTCTCGGCCATGGCCCAGCGCAAGAAATCGTAATCCTGCCCGCGAATCTTGGGCTCGGTCGGATTGCGCCGGTACGAGTCATAGTCGGTGATGCGGCTCAGATCATGCTCGACCACATAGTCGTACAGGTCAGTGCCGGGGTGCGGCGTGAAAAAGGCCGGGCTGTAATAATCCGGATCGATCTCTTTCATCAGCCGCACCGTCTCCAGCACCTCTTCTTTGGTCTCGGTGGGCAGGCCCATCATATAGTTGGCCCAGATGGCAACGCCGTACTTTTTGCAGATGCGCGCCGCCTGGCGGTTCTGCTCCACCGTCGTGCCCTTGCGGATGAACTTGAGCACGCGGTCGCTGCCGCTCTCGAAACCGATGAAATAGCCGCGCAGCCCGGCGCGGGCCATGCGCTCGACCATGTCCTCGTGCCTGACAATGATGTCGGCGCGGCTCTGGCAGAAAAAGGGCATGGTAAAGCCCTCGGCCACGTATTTTTCGGTGAACTCGGTCACCCAGTCGCGGTCTTCGGTCAGGCAGTCATCGTGGAACATGAACGAGGCCAGCCGGTAGCGGTCGACCAGATCGCGGATCTCGGCAATGACGTTGTCGACGCTGCGGCGGCGGGTACGCTTGCCGAAAAGATAGTCCTCGCCCGGCTTGCAAAAGCTACAGTTGTAGATACAGCCACGGCCAGCGATGATGGTGGCAAAAGGCGGCGGCAGTTCGGGCACAAAGGGCACTTCGGGCGAGTCCAGGTCATAGCCCCACTTGCGCCACTCGTCGAGGAAGAGGTCGCGGTCGCTGAAGGGAATGGCGTCCAGGTCGGGCGCCTCGCCGCGCAGGACACGCTGCGCGGGTGGCCTGCCGTCGGCAATGGCGCGCAACAGGCGAGGGAAGGTGATCTCGCCCTCGTGCAGCACCAGATAGTCGACATGGGGGATACGCAGGCTGTCCTGCAGAGCGATGGTGACATGAGCGCCGCCGATGACGGTGATGACGTCGGGCTTGACCTCTTTGGCGATGGCGACGGCCTGACGGGCGGGGTTGTAATCGACGCTCATCATCGTCACGCCGACCACATCGGGGTCGCGTTCGGCCAGCACCTGGCGAAAGTGGTCCCAACTGGAGAGCGCCCGCAGGTCGATCAGATCGACCGCAAAGCCTTCCGCTTTGGCAGCCGCACTGAGCGAGGCCAGGCCGTGCGAGATCCAGCCGGCCTCCATCCCCTGCCGCAGCGAGTTCCAACCCCGGCCCGCAATGCCAGGATAGATCAGCGTCGTCTTGAGCGCCATCGGCCTTCGAAGTTTATGCTGTCGGCAGCAAATAGACGCAGCGGCCTGGCTTTTCCATCTGCCGCTCGACCGCGCGCGCGTCGACGCCGGCCAGTTCGGCGATCATGCGCGCGCCGATCTCGCAGGTTGGCGGGTGATGGCGCGCGACGCGCCCGTAGGGACAGTTGGCTATGCGAATAGCCAGCCGGCCATCCTCGCTCTTCTCCAGTGAGGCCAGGTAACCCGTCTCGTTCATAAACGCGAGGGCAGCCGACAGACGCGCCTCGAAACCCTCGCCGACCGGCAGGTTCACGTCCGCGGCCAGGCGATGGGCTACGCTGCTGACCAGGCTCTCCATCTCCTCTGGCGACAGCCGCTCTTCCAACTCGGCCAGGAGCGCCTCGGCCAGGCGGTCATAACTCTTGGGGAACAGGTCATCCGCCTCCTCGGCCAGGCGATAGACGTGCTGCGGACGTCCAGGTCCGCCTTTGCGCACGGCCTTGGGCGGCGCGATGACCCCGTTGCGGCGCAGGACCTCCAGGTGATGGCGGACCGTGACCGCCGTCAGCTCCAACTCGCGGCTCAGGTCCTCCACCGTTACCTGCCCGCGCCGTTTGATGATCTCGAGAATTCGCTGGCGAGTTTCTTGCATTTTTCACCCTCAGCGGCGATTCTATCATATTGTAAATGATTTGTCAAAAAAAGGTTTATCTGGCTTTTTCCAGCACCAGCCGCGCCGCTGCCTGGCGCTCCACTTGCTCGCGCGTCCACAGCATAGGGATGTACTCGCCCGCCAGCCACGGCGCGATCAGGTCATCATAGTGCGGGCTGCCCAGCCGCCCCGACTGCCCCGGCGCCAGCATCATCAGCGAGCGCGAGAGATCGCCCATGTCGATGATCTGCCGGTACGACGGCGCCCACGCTTCGACCCCGTAGGGCGTTCGCGCCTTGAACGCCGTCTGGCAGACCGTGTCCGTGTCGCCGCCCACAGGATAGGGCCCGCGGTTGAACACGCGGTCCAGCGGCGGCTGGATGCCCATCGCGTGGGGAAAGACAGCCTGGTGCAGCCGCCCCCAACGCCAGTCCTCCATCCGCGGCCCCAGCTTTTCGCTCAGCCAGCGCACTGCCTCGCCCAGGCTGCGCAGAAGCAGCGCCTGGCGCCCCCCAGCCTCTTGCAGCCAGGGCGAGTCCGCATCGCTGAGGATACGCAGCGCGGCCACCGTCGCGTGGCCGTAGAACTCGGTGCTGTGGTGCAGCAGCGGATGCGTGCCCTCGCCCATGAGCGCATAGAAGAGATCCTCCCCCAGCGCCGATTCGAACAGATTGCGCACCAGGCGGTACAGCGTCACCTCGTACAGCGTCCCGCCGACGACCTCCGGGCCGAGGTCGCCGTCCCAGGAGCGCAGCGCCTCCAGCGCCGCCTGCACCGCCGGGTCGGGCGAAGACAGGCCGCGGAAATGCGCGGCAAACTCGAGGCCGGGGATGGAGTAGAAATCGCCGTGCAGAGCGCGGAAATCGGCCGGCGAGAGCACCCCTTTCTGCTCGAACACGTCGACCAGGCGGCGGGCGCGGTAGCCGTTCATCCACAGCGAACCCAGTTCGTAGGGGTAATCGTCCCCCACCAGGCGGTGGTTGCAGGAAATGACATAGCCCTGGGCAGGGTTGAGGGCATGCGGCATTGCCTCGAAGGGCACCTCGCCCACCCACTCGTACTCGCCGCTCCAGCCAGGCGAAGGCAGCATACCGCGCCCCTGCTGGCGCAGCGGCACCTTGCCCGTCACCCACAGGCCGATGTTGCCGGCGACGTCGGCATAGACGACGTTGAGCTGCGGCGCTTCGATCAGGCGCATCGCTTCCACAAAATCGTCCCAGCCGCTGGCGAGGTTCAACTGGAACCAGCCCTGCACGATCGGCGCCGGCCGCAGGGCCATCGACTGCAGCGCCAGCCGCTGCTCCGGCGCGCCGATGACGTCGGAAACGACCGGGCCGTGGTGGGTGACGATCACCTCCTCGATATGCGGGCCGGCCTTGCCCTTGACGCCGATCTCTTCGCGCACGACCTGCGCCTGCCGCCACTCGCCGCGAAACTCGTAACGGCAGGGATCAGCCGGATCGAACTTTTCCACGTACAGGTCTTCGCAGTCGGTAAAGGCCAGCGTCATGCCCCAGGCGATGCGGGCGTTGTGGCCGACCAGGACCATAGGCACACCGGCGAGTGAGACGCCGCTGGCGTGGTAGAGCTCGCCCTGCGGCCCGGCGACGAGATGAACGGCGTACCAGATCGAGGGGAGCTGAAGCGCCAGGTGCATGTCGTTGCAAAGCATCGGCGCGCCCGTGCTCATGCGCGAGCCGGTGACGGCCCAGCCGTTGCTGCCCATCGCCCGGTTGAGGAACGGCCCGCGCAACGCCTCCAGCGCGCCGTCGACAGCAAGGCGGTTGAACTCGATGCCCTGCGGCAGGGTGAGCGGATTCTGCGGCGGGTAGTCGATCTCCAGCTCGGCGGCGCGTGCGGGGCCGAGCCGCTCGATCAGCCGGGCGCGGACCAGTTCGCTGGCCCAGCCGTGCGAGAGGCTCCATGCCATCACCCGCGCCCAGGCCAGCGTGTCCAGCGGCGCCCACGGCTCGGGGCGGTGGCGCAGCAAGGCAAACTCGACCGGCAGGCGATCGCCCATCTCCTCCAGGCAGGCATTGACCCCCGCCGCATACGCCTCCAGGTGGCCGCGCAACGACCCCAGCGCGACCAGGTCGGCCTCGGCCAGGCGGCGAAAGCCAAAGGTGCGGCTGAAGCGATCCGTGTCGAGGGCCACCGGGCCGAAAAGCTCGGCCAGCCGTCCCATGGCAATGCGCCGGTTCAGTTCCATCTGCCACAGGCGATCCTGGGCGTGGACAAACCCCTGGGCGAAGAAGAGGTCATCGAGGCCGGCAGCGTAGATGTGCGGCACTCCCCAGCGGTCGCGGACGATCTCGACGGGGGCGGACAGGCCCCCCAGACGCAGTGCACCATCGACCGGCAGCGCCCGACGGCGGTCGAGCGGCATCAGCACAGCGCGCAGCGCAGAACCAAGGGCTGAGTTGATAATGGACATGGTTGCCTCCTCGCTTATCGCTTATCGCTTATCGCTTATCGCAATTCGTGCCCAATTCGCGGCCTTCATGGTATAATCCCCGCTATGAAAAAACCACAGCGCACCCATATCTTTATCCTCATCGGCATCGCCGCCGTCGGCCTGGTTGCCGGCGTGATGGCGCTCAACGGCTATGGCCCCTTCCTCGACAGCCTGATCCGCGCCTGCGGCCTGTTGGGTTACCTGGCCGTCTTTCTCTCCTGCCTCTCCTCCGCCTTTTTGCGCCAGATGACGCGCGCTTTTGGACGGCCTTTCGTGCAGGTGCACCACGTCTTTGCCGTGTCAGGGCTGGTTCTGCTCACCCTGCATGCCCTTGGCGTGGCCTGGAACGAGGGCAGTATAGCCGTCTTTGCGCCCCGCTTCGACTCGCTGCGCCTCTTCCTGGCGCTGGGCGGACGTCCGGCCCTGTGGCTGCTCGCCATCGGCTCGCTGGCGGCACTGCTGCGCAGCAGCCTGCGCGGGAGCTGGCGGCTGATCCACCGCCTGAATTACGTCGCCTTCCTGCTCGCCACCGCACACGGGCTCTTGATCGGCAGCGACCTGGGCCATGTAGTCGCCCGCGTGGTCGTGATCGCCATGGCAGTGGGCCTGACCGCGGCGATCGGCTGGAAAAAAGCCCGGCAAGCGCGCCAGAAGGCCAGGCGTTCGTAGCTCTTTTGATCAGGTGCTGCGCCGCCCGACCAGGCCAGCCCCCACAGCCAGCTCCTGCGTCTCGCGGGTGATGGCCTGGCGACGGGCAGTCTGCACGGCCATCATCATCTCCTCGATCAGCCGCTCTGCGTTTTTGGTGGCGCCGTCCATCAACTGGTAGCGCATGGACTGCTCGGCAGCAGCCGACTCCAGCAACAGGTTGTAGAAGCGCACAGCAGCCCACTGGCCGACGACCTGGACATAGAGGCGCAGGGGGTCGGTCTCGACAATCGGCGGCGGCCAACTCACCTCGACCTGCCGCCTCATCTCCAGGCGGGGCGGGATCAGACGGATTATCTGCGGCGTAAAGAGGGCAGGGCCGCGATAGTGGTTGTAGATCACATCGACCGTGTCCAGCTCGTGCGCCTCATAGCGGGCCAGCCAGCGACGGGCCAGATCGAAGGCCAGCGACGGCGACGGCAGCGCCGTGACCGAGAGCGGCGCGCTCCACGCCGGGCGCCTGCCGCGCTGGCTCAGCAGGCGGACCGCGCGGCTGCCCAGCGCCAGCAGTTCCAGCCTCTCAACGGGCCGGGCGGCCAATTCCTCCAACGCCAGCTCAACAACGGCCTCGTTGAAGCGACCGCAGAGGCCGCGCTCGCTGCCCACCACCACAACCACCTCCCGCGCCGGCTCGGGCACAGGGCGCTGCCGGGGCGCTGGCGGCACATCCAGGGCCGGCAGCAGCAACGGCAGGATGCTCAGCAGGCGTTCGCTGTAGCGGCGCGCGCCGCCAAGCTGACGCAGGGCCGCCCGCCAACTGCCCAGCGAAATCGTGCGCAGCGCGCTCAGAATAGGCTCTACGGCGCGGATGTTCCCCAGCCGCTCCTGCACGCGCTCCAGCTCTTCCATCGCTAGTACATTTCCACCCGTTCCATCGACCAGATAAAGACTACCGCTCCGCCGATCTGGGCGCTGACCTCCATCCCAGGATAGACCAGCGGCGGGAACGCTGCCTCATCTCCCCCACCTGCTTCGATACGAACCTGCGAGTGGCAATTCTGACGGATAATTCCCAGCACCCGCTCGACATCCTGTTTTTTCACCGCGATAAAGAGCATGTACTGGGCCTGACGCAACATGCCGCCGCGGCTCTCTGTAAACGTCGCCGTAAAACCTTCGGCGATCAGCGCATCCAGAGTACGGTCCGCCTCATCCCTTGGGATGACTGCCATGATCATTTTCACAGTACTTTCCCCCTGATGAGCATCCTCGCCCCATCCTCACCCGCCTTCGGCGGCCTGCCCCCTCTCCGCTTGCGGGGAGAGGGCGGCGGCGCCGCTGCCGGGGAAGGGGTAGAAGGCAAGCTGTTTTCATAACAGGTTCAGTGATGGAGCCATTTCTGATGAAACCCGGCAATGGATTCGAGCAACGAAGCGCGCAGTTCTGCGGACAACTCGCAGGTCCGGTCGAGCTGATGGCATATACTGGGGTGACTGCCCTCGATGTGGGCGCGCAGTTCCCGCTCGTAACGCGGCACATCCTCCACCGCCACGCTGTCGAGAAAGCCCTCCGTCACCGCCAACAGGATGACGACCTGCTGATCGAGCGAGAGCGGCTGATGGGCGGGCTGGCTCAGCGCGGCCTGTAGCCGCTGACCGCGTCGAATCTGACGCCGTGTGGCCTCATCCACCTCAGTGCCAAAGCGAGCGAAAGCGGCCACCTCTTCGTACTGGGCCAGTTCCAGGCGCAGGCGACCCGCCACCGCGCGCATGGCTGGCGTCTGCGCCGCCCCGCCGACGCGCGAGACCGAGCGGCCAATGTCCACCGCCGGCCTGATTCCCCGGTTGAAGAGCGTCGCGTTGAGCACGATCTGGCCGTCAGTAATCGAGATGAGGTTGGTGGGGATGTAGGCTGCCACGTTGCCGCGCTGGGTCTCGACAATGGGCAGCGCCGTCAACGACCCTCCACCGGCAGCCTCGTTCAGCTTGCAGGCGCGCTCCAGGAGGCGGGCGTGCAGGTAAAAGATATCACCGGGATAGGCCTCGCGGCCCGGCGGCCGGCGCAGCAGCAGGCTCAGCTCGCGATAGGCGTCAGCGTGCCTGGTCAGATCGTCATAGATGACCAGCACATCCCGCCCCTCGCGGGTCAGATACTCGGCCATCGTGCAACCAGCGTAGGGCGCCAGGTAGCGCAGGGCCGGCGGATCGTTGGGGCTGGCCATGACGACGATCGTGTGCGCCAGCGCGCCGCTACGGCGCAGCGTCTCCACCACCGCCAGCACGGTCGATTTTTTCTGGCCGATGGCGACATAGACACAAACCACGCCACTGTCACGCTGGTTGATGATGGCGTCGACCGCCAGCGTCGTCTTGCCGCTCTGCCGGTCGCCCAAGATCAGCTCGCGCTGGCCGCGGCCGATGGGCACCAGCGCGTCGATGACCTTGGTGCCGGTGTGTAGCGGCTGCTTCACCGGCTCCCGGCTGACGATGGGCGGCGCATCCTGCTCCAGGTACTCGAACAACGTCGCCTGGATCGGCCCACCGCCGTCCAGCGGCTGACCCAGCGGGTCGACCACGCGCCCCAGCAGCGAATGGCCCACCGGCACGCGCAGGCGCTCGCCCGTAGCTGTCACCAGGTCGCCGCCCTGGATGTTCTCCTCACTGCCGAGCAAGATCACATCGACATGGGCGTGGTCGAGGTTGAGCACCATCCCCTGCACGCCGGTGGGAAAGGTCACCAGTTCGTCCGTGCGAGCGCGCGGCAGCCCCGACAGCGTGGCCACGCCCTCGCCGATGTGCTGCACCGTGCCCACATCCTGGAAGCGGACCTGCGGCTCGATCTGTTCGACCTGACGGAGCAACTCGTCTACCAGGCGACCGACGCCAAACCTGGCCTGGGGCAGGTCGGGCAAAGCAGCAATGGTACGGCTCAGCAAGAGGACCAGGTCAGCCGGCGAGAGGCCGTCAAGCTGCTCCTCCGCTACCCGCTCGCGCAGCTCGCGCAACAGCAAGGCCACATCAGGCCGCAGCGAACGCTCATTCATGGCCCAATCGTTCCCTGAGCGCCTTGAGCACGCTCTCGCGCAGCTCTGCCATCTGCCCGCCGATCGAGTTGTCGATGATCATATCGCCCAGACGGACGCGGATGCCGGCCACCAGCGAGGGGTCGATCTTGAGCTCCAGGTTGACATGATGGTCGGCCAGAGCGGTCAAGGTCCGCGCGAGCTGGCCCTGCTGCTCTGGCGAGAGCGGCCGGACAGTGGTCACGTGAGCAACAGGAGTGCGCTCGCCCAGCGAGCGTCGGAACGCCTCGACGCGCTGGATCTCTGTGCGGCCCAGTTCCCAGACACGCTCATTGAGCTGCTCGACCAGGGTTTGGTGCAGGGAGGGAGAGGCCGTGCGCATCACCAGTTGACCGCTGACTGCCAGCACCGCGTCCACCAATTGCTGGTAGGAATCTTCGAGCGCCTGCTGCTGGATGCGGTAGGCATCAGTGCGGGCTTCGACCAGGATACGCTCGACCTCGGCGCGGGCGGCACGCAGCAGTTCGTCATGCTCCAACTCTGCTTTCTCGTGCGCACGGGTCAGGATGGCATCTGCCTCCTGTTCCACGTTGGCCAGGCGGGTCTCCAGCTCTTCGCGGAGACGGGCAGCCTCCTGACGCTCTCGCTCGATATCTCGCATCAGCCGCTCTTTCTCTTCGGCCCGTTCTTTCACCCTCTTCGTTACCGGGCGGAAGAGAAAGCGGTAGAGCAAAAAGCTCAAGACGAGAAAATTGAAAATCTCGAACAGTATGGTGGCGATGTCCAGATCCAGCATACGCCAACCTCTAGAAAAAACGGTCAAGCAGCGGGTTGGCAAAGATGAGGATCAGGACAATCAGCAGCACATAGATCGCCGTTGACTCGAGCAGAGCCATCGAAATGAGCAGCGTCGTGCGCAGGTTGCCCGCGACTTCGGGCTGGCGTGTCATGCCTTCCAGCGCCCGCTCCACCGCCCGCCCTTCGGCCAGGGCCGGCATAATGGTGCCCAAAACGATTCCAAAGCCGGCAACGATGATCGTTACCACGGTGACCAGAGTGCCCGGATCCATTTCCATCATGCTGTCAACTCCTTCTCGATGTGATGTACGCCGCCTCTAGCCTGACTCGATCGCCCCGAGGCCGGCGGCGATATAGACAGAAGCCAGAGCGGTGAAAATGTAGGCCTGCAGCAGGCCGGTAAAGATGCTAAAGCCGATCAACGGCAACGGCACCAGAAACGGCAAAAGGACGAAAATAACCGCAACGATCAGCTCGGTGCTGATGATGTTGCCAAACAGGCGCAGGGTGAGCGACAGGGTGCGGCTCAACTGGCCGATGATCTCCAGCGGCAGGACATAGATCGGCGAGGCCAATTCCTTCAAATAGCCCTTCAGCCCTCTAGAGCGGATGCCGAAATAGTGGACGGATAAAAAGACCGTCAGCGCCAGCGCCAGGGGCGTGTTGATGTCGCGGGTGGGAGAAATGAGAAAGGGAACAAGGCCGATGAGATTGGCCACAGCGATAAAGATCGCCAGCGAGCCGAGAAAAGGCAGATAGTCAACAGCAGGGCGGCCCATGACGCTGGAGATCAGATCGTTCAAAAAGTCGGTCAGCATCTCCAGCGCCATCGGCTGGCGGCGGCCCAGGATCAGCGCCAGGGCCAGGATGATCGCCATCATCACCCACGTCGAGACGACCGTGTCGCGCACCGGAATGCCAAAGAGGGTGAAAACTACCCGGGGGAAAACCTCTTCCATGCTTCCTCCTGCGTGCCGAACCAGAGCACAGCCAGCGAGCGGGCCAGCCACAGGCCGCCAAAGGCGCCCAACCCCGGCAGGATGCCCTGCCGCAGCGCCAGGCTCAACAGCAACACGGCCAGGCTCCAGCGCAGGGCAGCCCCACCCCACACCATTGCCAGCCCAGCCCCTGCCGACTCTGGCCGCAGCCGCCCCACCGTCCAGGCCAGCGACAAGGCGTTGAGCGCGCCCAAGAGCAGGCCAGCCAGCAACCAGCCCATCATGGCTCGTCCTCCGCTTCCTGCTCCTGCGCCGCCTTCTGGTCGCGCCGCGCCATGCGCTGGATGAAGCGGCCAACGGTATAGAAACCGGTCGCAATGCCCGCCATCAGCAGACCGATGGTGAAAATATGGCCCGTCCCCAGCCAGCGGTCGAGGTAATAGCCTGCCAGCACGCCGGCAAAGATCGGCAGGGCCAGTTCCCAGCCGAGCGACATGGCCGCCAGCCCTTCGCGCAGCAAATAGCTCCACGTGCCGGTCTCATCTTTCTTCCTGGCCATTGCCGTTCCCCTGCAGCGCTGCCAGCAGCCCTTCGCTCAGCCGCTGAAAACTCATCGGCGCGCCACGCTCCGCCACATCAGCCGCCGGCTGAAGCAGCCCGCCGCTCAACACCATCACGCCATGCTGATCGACATGCAGAATGCCGGCCTCCAGTTCCAGCGTATGCTCGCCCACGGCGTCGCTGTACGTCAGCGGCGCGGCCACCGTCTCCGCCAGGAGCGGCGCATGGCCGGGATAGATGCCAATCCCTCCGCCATCGGCCAGTTGAACCTGGACGCGGGAGACGTTCTTCGCCTCCAACAGCACGCCGGTCGGCGTCAGCACGGTCAGGCGGAGCGGTTCAATCATCGGCACGCCCCTCGGCCAGCAGACGGGCGCCCTTTTCCACCGCCTCGTCGATCGTGCCGACCATGTAAAAGGCCTGTTCGGGCAGGTGATCATGCCGCCCGGCCAGAATCTCACCAAAACCGCGCAGCGTCTCTTCCAGACGCACATAGCGACCGGGCAGCGACGTGAACGCCTCCGAGACGAAGAAAGGCTGCGTCAGGAAGCGCTGAACGCGCCGCGCCCGGTTGACCGCCAGGCGGTCCTCCTCGCTCAGCTCGTCGATGCCCAAGATGGCAATTACGTCCTGCAGTTCGCGGTAGCGGGCCAGGAGCTTGCGCACCTCGCTGGCGATGCGATAGTGCTCCTCGCCGACCTTTTCGGGTGTAAGCAGAGAGCTGTTCGACTCCAGCGGATCGACCGCCGGATAGATGCCCAGGCTGACCTGACGACGCGAGAGGATGGTCATGGCGTCGAGATGAGCAAACGTCGCCACAACCGCCGGGTCGGTCAGGTCATCGGCCGGGATGTAGACCGCCTGGACCGAGGTGACGCTGCCCTGCTGGGTCGTCGTGATGCGCTCCTGTAGTTCGGCCATTTCGCTGCTCAGCGTGGGCTGATAGCCAACGGCGCTGGGCAGGCGGCCCAACAGCGCCGAGACCTCGGCACCGGCCTGGATGTAACGAAAGATGTTGTCGATAAAGAGCAGCACCTGCCGCCGCTCATGATCGCGGAAATACTCGGCCATGGTCAACGCCGTGAGCGGGACGCGCAGGCGCGCTCCGGCCGGCTCGTTCATCTGCCCAAAGACCAGCACAGTGCTCTCCAGCACGCCGCTCTGACGCATCTCCAGCCACAGGTCATTCCCCTCGCGGCTGCGCTCGCCGACGCCGGCAAAGAGGACGATGCCCGAATGCTCGCGGATCGTGTTGCGCATCAGTTCCAGCATCAGCATCGTCTTGCCGACGCCCGCCCCGCCGAACAGGCCGATTTTGCCGCCGCGCGGGTAAGGGGTGAGCAGGTCGATCGCCTTGATGCCGGTAACAAAGGCCTCGGCCACCAGCCGTTGCTCGCGCAGGGGCGGAGAGGGGGTGTGGATCACGCGCAGTTCACCCGCCTCTACAGGCGGCAGCCCGTCGATAGGCTGGCCCAGCACGTTGAACATGCGCCCCAGCGTGGCCGGTCCGACCGGCACGCGGATCGGTTGACCGCTGTCATACACAGGCAGCCCGCGCCGCAGCCCCACCGTGCTGCCCATGGCGATGGCGCGCACAACGTAGGGGCTGATGTGTTCCTGCACTTCGACCGTCAGGTCAGGGCCATCGTCTCGGCGGACCCACAGCGCGTTATGGATGCCGGGCAGATCGCCAGAGGGGAACTCGGTGTCGACAACTACGCCGGCGACACGGGTGACAAAACCAACTCTCTCCACAATACACTCCTCGGTGGCACAAACCGCTTTCCTGATTCATCGCAGGGAACGCCGGGGGCAGAGTTTTTCTTCCTCTCGGCGTTCTCTGCGCCCTCTGCGGTTAAAGAACCCATCCGGAGGCCAGGCAGCCCACAGCTACAAACCTCATAAGTATAGCCGATGACAGAGGAAAAGTCAAAAAGCGCTTTCCACCAACCACCCTGCTGCGGCGGCATCGACCAGCCAGCGCAGGTTGCCCTGCACAGGCCGGATCGCCTGGGCAGGAAGCCGCTGAGGCTGGTACGGCCCCACGATCACCTGGCGCAACCGTTCCGCCTTGTCCGCTCCACTGACCATAAAGATCACCTCGGCGGCAGCGTTGAACAGCACGGGGGTCAGCGTGAGCCGCCAGGCCCCCAGCGCTTCGACATACTCCGCCACTGCCCAGCGCCCTGTCTCGCCGGGCGCTGCCGCGCCGGGGAAAAGAGATGCCGTGTGCCCGTCCCGCCCCAGCCCCAGCAGGACCAGGTCAAAAGCCGGCGGGCCGCCAGCAAAGAAAGAGCGCAGTTCACGCTCGCAGGCATCCGCGGCCTGGCGGGGATCGAGTTCGCCGCGCAGGCGATGAACATTCTCAAGCGGGATCGGCACGTGCTCCAGCAGCGCCTGGCGGGCCATGCGATAGTTGCTGTCGGGGTGCTCCGGCGGGACGCAGCGCTCATCGCCCCAAAAGACATGCACGCGCGCCCAATCGACGCGGGCGGCATAGTGCGGGAGTGCCAGGAGCGCATAAGCCGCGCGCGGCGTCGTCCCGCCAGCCAGCGCCACCGCAAAACGTCCCCGCGCCGCGACCGCCTCCACCGCCCGCGCGACGAACCGCTCCGCTACCGCCTGCGCCAGCGCCTCGGGGTCAGGATAGACCTCGACAACGGCGCCGCCCGTCACGCCGCGTGACCCCCGCAGCCACAAAACCAGACCCGCCCTTCGCTGGCCAGCAAGTCATCCGCCTCGGCTGGGCCCCAACTCCCCGGCTCGTAAAAGGCCAGCGGCGTTCCGGGCAACTCGCAGGCTGCAACCAGCGGGTCGATCAACCCCCACGCCAGCTCGATCTCGTCGGCGCGGGCAAAGAGCGAGGCGTCGCCATGGAGCGCGTCCAGCAGCAACCGCTCGTAGGCCTCTGGCAGCGCCACAGGGCCGAAATCCTCGGCATAGTGAAACTCCATATCGACCGGGCGCGTGCGCATCCCGGCCCCAGGCTGCTTGGTCTCGAAGCGGAGATGAACGCCCTCGTCCGGCTGCACACACAGCGAGAGGAGAGTCGAGCGATTATAGCCCACCAGGCGATGTCCGCCGCGCGCCAGCCGGCGCGCCATGTTGCCGCCCATCCTGCCCAGACCGACCATCCCCACTTCCATCGTTCACGCTCCCTTCCGTTCGAGGTGGCGGACCCCTGTAGCACCCGCCACGATCACATCCGTCGCCAGGCCCAGGAACAGGCCGTGCTCCACGATCCCCGTGCGCCCCTTCATCTGCGCCGCCAACCGAGGCGTGTCAGCGATCGGCCCAAAGGCGCAGTCGAGGATCAGGTTGCCGTGGTCGGTGACAAACGGCGTTCCCTCGCCCGTCCGGCGC
>Ga0129299_1000526_pt1 | contig 24402 bp, 20 predicted proteins | sample ConPoolayeCmetaG_FD_94477 | JGI IMG/M metagenome (GOLD analysis project Ga0129299, IMG submission 94477) | Hot spring microbial mat communities from California, USA to study Microbial Dark Matter (Phase II) - Cone Pool mat layer C metaG ...
AGCCGAAGAAATGATACCAGACGTTTGGGATGGGCACCTTGCCGTAGCCAAATCGGCCCCAGAACGAAGTCTCAGCGTTCGGCAGCTCAAACAGAGCTGTGCTCCAGTCCAGGCCCTCCGGCCGGGCGTGCCAGGTGCGCAGCGTCAGCCGAATGCTGGTCAGTTCGCCGTACAGGGCGAGGTTGCGCGCAAACCACCAGCCGGCCAGCACAAGCGTCAGCCAGGCCATCAACGCGCCGCCATAGGCCAAAGCGCGCCATTGCCTCCGATGCCAGGCTACTGCGAGATAGACCACGGCGACCACCGGCAAGATATAGAGCCCGGTCAGCTTGGAGAGCAGCGCCAGGCCGCACAACAGGCCAATCCACAGGCTGCGGCCGATGTCAATGCCCGCCTTGACTGTGCGGATCAGCAGCCACGAGATGAGAGCGACGATCAACACCAGCAGGTTGTCGTTGTTGACCGCTCCGCTGATGAATAAGAACATCGGGTTGAACGCCAGCAAGACGACGCCGCCCAACGCCAGGTCGGGCTGCTTCGGGAACAGCTCCAATCCAATGCGATAAGTGACATAAACCGAGCACGCCCCCATCAGCACCGATAGCAGGCGCACCAGATGAATGCCTAAGGCCGTGCCCTGATACGGGAAACTGTCCCAACGCCCATGCAAGTAGAGATTCTTGTTGTCGCGCCCCACCTCACCGTAGGCGTAGCCCCAGTAGGGATTGCTGCGCGCCAGCGAGTAGGGCGACCCGTCCGCTTCGTCGAGCCAGTAAGTTGCCCATGCGCCGATCACGTAATACAGCGGCGGCTGGTGCTTTTGGGAAGGCGGGTCACCCTCGTGCTGGATGGGCAGCCCGCGGTCGCGGACCAGGTCGCGGATGAAAGCATAGTGGTGGATTTCGTCCGGCGCCTCAAACGGCGGCGTGGTCAGGCTGTAGCTCACGGCCAAGAGCGTGTAGATAAGCAGGACAGTGGCAATACCCCAATGTGTGCGGTGCATGGCTACATCACGTTGAATTGCAGCGATTCGGTCATGGCCTGGAAAATCGGCTCGAAGCTGGGCCACTGGTCGGCAGGCGCCAGGACGCCGAGCAGGGCGGCGCGGTTGTCTCCCAGGTAAATGGAGGTCAATCGCCCCCCTAACCCTGATCCGGCCAGCTCTACCGAACGGGCAGGGTGTCCGGCCACCTGCAGAGTCTGCGGCGAACCCACCACGCGGATGCCGCGTTCGGCCTGGACTTTGAGGGCGACTTCCAGCAACGGGCCGGGGTCAGTTGATCCCGCTGCCGCACCGTCCCACAGGGTGGACAGACTGCCAACGGTCACTTCTACCATGGGCGAGCGAATCACTTCCAGGTTGAAGTCATCAACTGAAGGCGCGATGGTAAACGTGCCTTCCTCAATGTAGACCCGCCAGCCCTTCGGTACTAAGATGCTATAGTTCTCCCACTCATTGACGTAGAGGTCCTCTGGCTTCGCAAACGCCGTCCGCGGCGGAGAAGTCGGGCTGGGCACTGCTGGCGGCCGCTTGATGGTAGCCTGGGGCGTCGTCGGAGGCGCAGGCGTCGCCCGGGGGGTCGGTGTCGGCCTGGCCATTCGGGTGGGCGTTGGCGTCACCGGCCCGCGCGTCGGTTCGGTGAAGGTGATGGCATTCAGCACGGCGTTCAGCGTTGGCTGGAACTCCTCCCACTGATCGGTGGGGGCCAGCGTCCAGATGACCGCAGCGCGGCGGCCATCCAACAGCACAGACATCGCCTGGCCGACGAGCTGGGGGCGTCGTTCCGGATTGCCGTCTTCAATCGTCCCGCTGGCCGCCTGATAGTCCTTGAAGGTAGTCTGTGTTACGCCCTTTACCCGGGCGTCCCAGCGTCGCCCTAACCTGCCGCCGGCCACCATCAGCACCTCTTCCGGCGTTTTGGCTCTAGCCAGCGCGCCGTCGAAAATCTCCTCCAGCCAGCCGACGACCAGGATGATCAACGGGTCATTGGGCGCGTCAGATTGCCACACCGCTTCGCTTATGGCCATGGAGGTCATATTGCCATCCTTGCCGGCGGTCCAGCCTTCCGGCAGCACCACGGCCAGCCCCAACTCATCGTCGTAATAGACCTCGCCTTGCGGCAGGCGCGGTGTCGGCGTGGCCGTCAGGGTCGGTGTGCGCGTATACATACGCGGCTGCTGGGGTGTGGGCGTCAGCGTCGGCGTGTAGGATGGGCTGGGCGAATCCGCCGGCGTGGGAATCAAATCCGGAGTCTCGGTCGCGGTGGCAGTAGGGGGGAGGGGGGTGAACGTGAACGTTGGCGTTGCCTCAGGCCCGGTGCGTATCGTGAAGTGCGATGGGATGGGCGAACTACACGCCAATGGCCCGCTCACTATCAGTGCGGCCGCCAGTATAATCCAGGCGGCCATTCGGTTGCGCTGGGAACGTTGCCCCATTATAGAGAATCCTCCCCAAATGGCTGTTAGTCCAGTATAGCACGTTTCAGGTGGAATGGACAAAATCGGATCTTGACAACCCGTAAGCAGAGGACTTGTCTTTTTCGCGGGTCGCGGGTAGGATGAAGTTTGCGAGGTGTGACCTTATGGATGATTTCGAAGCGGCGACTGAACCAGAGCAAATATTGACCATCCGCCCTGATTTACGGATTCCGCTGAGCGAGCTGCGCTTCCGTTTCTCGCGCAGCAGCGGTCCGGGCGGGCAGCACGTGAACCGTTCTGCCACGCGCGTGGAGCTGTTGTTTGATGCGGCCGGCTCGCCCAGCCTGAGCGACGAACAGCGCGGTCTCGTGTTGGCCCGGCTTGGCCCCTACCTCGACAAGCAGGGCGTGTTGCATCTGACCTCGCAATCCACACGCAGCCAACTGCGCAACCGCGAAGAGCTCATGGAACGACTTCGGTCACTGCTGACTGTAGCCCTGACCGAACGTCGCCCGCGGCGTCCGACGCGCCCCAGTCGCGCTGCCCGTGAGAGCCGATTGGCCCGCAAGAAGCGGCGCAGCGAGATCAAAGAGTGGCGCAAACGGCCGGAGTGGTGAACAGAGAGTCGCGTGGCTCACCGACTCATGGGGGGCGCCGAACCTGAATTTTATCAGAATGGCGACCAGCACCGTTCGGTAGCTATGGAAAACGCCGCAAACATCTGCTTCCTAAAATCTCGGAGGCACCCCAACGCGACCCTGGTCAATCGGCCAGACGGCCGACGACCGGAAATCGCTCGAGGAAATCCACACCATGAGGGGCTTCGTCCAGGGCCGCAGTCAGGTCTTCGCCGGCGCGGTGAAGCACCCAGTGTTTGCCACCTTTCCATAGGAAGCTGTCGGTCAGATCATAAACCAGGCCACGGCAGGCCACCCAAATCCGCACGCCATTCTGGCCGTCCGCGGCGGCCAGGTCTTTCCTGGTAATTGTTCGCATATTTTCCTGCGTGACAGTTGAATAAAGACGACCCTATCGAACCTGGGGGAAGCCAACGCTTCCCCCAGACGCATTGCAGCACTTACAGGCTTGGCATGAACTTCGACACAAACGGCGAAGTTGGCCCACGACGCATGAAATGCCCTGACGGCCCCTCGCCCAGGAACTCGGAGAACCACGATTCGTGCTCGACTTCCTCGTTCAGGATGGCGAGCGACAGTTCGTAGGTGCGGTGGTCTTTGCCGGCGGTCATGTGGCAGATCTGGGTGTAGCCGCGCACGGCGCACCGTTCCGCCTCGACGAGCACATTCAGTACCGCTTTGACATCCCTCGGGTTGTCTGGCAGGTAGGCTGGCCGACAGGCAGATATGTCGTGGAAATCCTTCATGTCGCGGGGCAGTTCGCCGCCCAGCTCGTAGATGCGCGGCACCAACGCCTCAAAGTGGTTGCGGTCCTCGATGCGAGCCGCTTCAGCAATTTCTTTCAGCCCCTCGCCTTCGAAGCCGATGAGGTTCGCCCGCAGAATTGTGTAGTAGTAGAAGGTGGTCAGCTCCGCTGCGGCGTTCTTGACCAAGAGCTCCACCAACTGGTCGACATTGACCCCTGCTTTTTCTACCATTTCACGTGCTACTTTAGCCATTTTTTGTTGCTCCTTTCCTCAGTTAATGAAAATGTTTTGTTGCGTCAATTCTTTGCCAAAGCCCTCAGGGCTTCACCACACACCTGTACTCGTTGCCAGTTATCGCCTCCTCAAGGACGACCCCGCCGGAAGGCGGTCAAGCTGCATGTTTGTAAAATGATGTCTTGTTTCTATAAACAATGGTTTTCCATAGGTGGTCAAAAAAATACTCGGCTGTGGATCTCACACCTTCACTCACAATGGCTCACCTCGCTCGGAGAGCAAGACGTTTGATCCGTCCTCCACCCCTGGCACTGAGAACAGATGCCGAACAAATCCACCCGATAGTCCAAAATCCGGAATCCAGCCCGGCGGGCCATCTCCTCAAGGGCATGAAGTGGGTTGCCGACCTCGCAATCCATGATTTGATTGCACTTGACACAAATCAAGTGGGGGTGAGGATAGGGCTTGTTGCCGTCATACCGGTTGTGTTGGTCTTCAAAACTCAGTTCCAGCACCTCGTGCATCTCTTTCAACAACGCTACCGTCTTGTAAATGGTCGCCAGGCTGGTCGTCGGGAAATTGACTTTGACCTGCTCGTAAATGCTTTCCACGCTGGGATGTCCGCGGCTCTCAGCCAATATCTTGAGCACGGCGATACGTTGCGGAGTTAAGCGATGCCCTTGTTCTTTCAAACTGTTTATCATCTTTTCGAGCCTGATTTTGGGATCAGCCATGTTGTTTGGGCCCTTCACCCTCCGCAAGAGAATACCTATAGATAACCATTATCTATAGAAAATTATAGCACAATCATGTGAAATTGTCAAGCGGGGTTTTGGATGGGGTGCACTGTTCAACCAATCCCTGCTGTTCATGTCTGCGCGTCCAGGACCGCGGCCACCTTGTTCAGTTTATCAGCCGGCCAGGCCGCCCTGTTCTTTTGTTCTTCGACAAGGAATTTCTTGATGTCGGCTGCCTTGATGATGGGAAAGCCATCTCGCGCCTCCACGGTCAAGTTGACGTCTTGATGAGTGAACACGACCACGCCGCTGATGGGTATGTCTTCGTCGGGCAGCAGCCGTTTCAGCGCGGTGGTCAGCGTGCCCATTTCGCCAGCGAGCTCGGTGGACGGGTTGCCCAGCGGCTGCTCGCCGCCGAAAAACAACCTGAGCCTACGCCTGAAATCAACTTTTTGCCGCCATTTATCCTGGCCGCGGTAGGTCACCTCGCCATCCTGCTTTTTGCAATGCAGCACGTACAAACCGAAAGGCGTCAGCAGGATATGGGGAACGGGCAAAACGTAATTGTAGAGGCGATATTTGTTGCTGAGGCCCTTGAGCGACTTGCTCAACACTTCGTCGCCGCGCGGCGGCTTGACCCACCGGCTGACATTATATGAGCCGATACTGGCGATGCCGAAGCCGGCGATCAGGCACAGCAGGGAGATTTCGAACAGCTCCGGCCTGGAGAAATTGATGATCATGCCGCCGGTCAGCACAACCAGGCCGGCCAGGCTGGCGTACTTGCCGAGGCGGGCCTTGCGCTGGATAAATTTCTCGTTGGTTACAACCCTCATGGCGTTTGTCCTGTTCCTTTCGTGTGGGCAGACGGTGTTCGCCCGCGCCGGGCGGCCAGCAGACTGTTACTCATTCGTACCTGGCGAAGATCAGACAGGCGTTCTGCCCACCGAACCCGAAGGAGTTCTTCAGGGCGTACCTCACTTCAGCCCGTCGCGCTTCATTGGGCACGTAATCGAGGTCGCAGGTGGGGTCGGGGTGATGCAGATTGATGGTCGGATGTATCACCTGCTCGCGAATGCTCATGACGCACGCGATGGCTTCAATCGGGCCGCCCGCGCCGAACCCGTGCCCAATCATAGATTTGGTCGCGCTGATGGGCACTTTGTAGGCATAGTCTTTGAAGACCCGCTTGATGGCGACCGTCTCGGCAGTGTCGCCCAGCGGCGTACCTGTCGCGTGAGCATTGATGTAATCAATGTCCTCAGGTATCAGCCCGGCGTCGGCCAGCGCCCAGGTCATGGCCTTGGCAGCGCCTTTGCCTTCTGGGTCAGGCTGGGCTACGTGGTAGGCATCCGACGAAGAGGCCTGGCCGACCACCTCACAGTAAATCCTGGCGCCGCGCGCTTTGGCATGGGACAGCCGTTCCATAACGTAGACAGCGCATCCCTCGCCCAACACCAGGCCATCGCGTGTGGCGTCGAAGGGCCGGCTAGCCGTCTTTGGGTCCTCGTTGCGGGTAGAGAGGGCGCGCATGGCGTAAAAAGCGGCCACCAGCGGCGGGCAGATCATGGATTCCACGCCGCCGGTCAGCACGATGTCACACGTGCCCCGCCGGATGGTTTCGACGGCTTCCCCCATAGCCTGGGTGCCGGCGGCGCAGGCCGTGGTAACCGTGGAGATGTAGCCAGTGGTGCCCAGATAGTAGCTGATGTAATGGGCGCAAATATTGGGCAGAGAAGCGGCCAGCACAAAAGGGCTCAGTTTCTTGTAGCCCTCGTTGTAAACGGTCAGAACACCCTGTGATGCGGCGTCGAACCCGCCGATGGCTGTGCCCAGCAACACGCCGACCCGGTCAGGGTCGGAGAAGGGCAATGTCAGGCCGGCGTCTTCGACGGCATCGTACCCGGCACAGGTAGCCATTTGGGAAGAACGCGCCATACGGCGCGCCTCTTTGGCCGGAATCCGGGTGGTCGGATCAAAGTCGCGCGCTACGGCCGCTATCTTGACTGGATAGTTGGTTGTGTCGAAAGAAGTGATGTAGTCTACGGCAGAGCGGCCCTCGACCATGCCTTTCCACGTATCGGCGACGGTCAGGCCCAGCGGGGTGATGGCGCCGATGCCAGTGATGACGACTCTTTGGTCGTCCGAGCGTTGTTTTGCCATGAAAATCAGCGAACTCCTTCCTCTATGACTTTGATGATGTTGGAATCTGCGGCCTGTTTGGCGACGCGGATGGCATTTTTGATCGCTTTAGCCTCGGATCTCCCATGGGCGACGATGACAACGCCAGCTACGCCCAGCAGGGCGGCGCCGCCGTAGTCGGTGTAGTCCAGACATGCACGGGTGGCGCGCAGCGCGCTTTTGGCCAGCATCGCCCCGAGCATGGCATGGGGCCGGCGTTTGACCTCGCGTTCAAGGGTCTTGAGCAGCAGGGCCGCGACGCCTTCCGATGTCTTGATGAATACGTTGCCGGTGAACCCGTCGGTTACCACCACATCGGCGGGACGATTGGGAATGTCTTTGCCCTCGACGTTGCCGATGAATTGGAGGGGGCCAGCCTTGAGCAGTTGGTGCGCTTCTTTGACAAGCTGGCTGCCCTTGCTTTCTTCCTCGCCGTTGCTCATCAGCCCCACGCGCGGCGTCTCGATGCCCAGCACTCCGTGTGCATACGCGCTGCCCATTACGCCAAACTGATAGAGATACTCGGGCTTACAGTCGGTGGTCGCGCCAATATCCAGGACGAAACAATAACCGTGCAAGGTAGGGTACACCGTTCCCAACGCCGAGCGGCGGACGCCTGGCAACCTGCCGAGAAACAGTTGAGCGGCTCCCAAGACGCCGCCCGAATTGCCAGCGGAGACGAAGCCGTCGGCTTCGCCGCGCTTGACCAGTTGCACTCCCACCACCATTGATGCATCGCGTTTGGCATGTATGGCTGCGCCTGGCTCTTCATCCATGTGGACTACTTCGCTGGCGTGGGCAATCTGGACCGAGTTGTGCAGGGATTGGGAGAGTCTGTGACCGGCCAGCTCTTGTTCGATCTCTTCCCGCCGCCCCACAAAGACAATTTCGACGCCGTATTCTTGGGCAGCCAGAAGTCCGCCGTCAATGATCGGCGATAATCCTTTGTCGCCGCCCATGGCATCCAAGGCAATTCTCAATCCACACGTCTCCGAGAGAACAAAAGATGTACTCCACGCCCGCCATTATATCATGGGTCTGATGCTGAGGCAAGCTCGATTGGGGGTGCGCCCCCTCCGTGTCCGCTTCAAAAGATTTTGGACGCACCCACTCGATTTGGCAGAAATGGGCGTCTTGTGGCAAACTAAACTTGTCACCGGGTGAACTGGGAATCCGTGCAATTCTGAACGTTGAGAAAAGAGGGAGGGAGACAGGCGAAGTGAACGAGAGCAATGACACGCGCCAACCTGATATCGCACCAGATTTCACTCTGCGCGATTACCGCGGTGAGCAAGTCCGACTGAGCGATTACCGGCACCGCAAACACGTTGTTTTGGTCTTCAACAGGGGTTTTGTCTGACCGTTTTGTGTCAGGCACATGACGCAGTTGCGTCAGGACTACCCCAGATTCGTCGAACGAGATGCTGAGATATTGGTCGTCGGCCCGGAGTCACCGCAAGCATTCGCCCGGTGGTGGCAGGAACGGAGGATGCCCTTCGTGGGCTTGCCTGATCCCAAGCACGAAGTTGCCCGCCTATATGGACAGGAAGTCAATTGGCTGAAATTGGGCCGAATGCCGGCCTTGCTGGTCATCGACAAGGCTGGCCGCATCCGTTATCGCCATCATGCGGACAATATGAGCGACATACCAGGCAACGCGGAGGTGCTTGGCATACTGGATGAGCTTAACGCGCGAGGGTGAGCGCCAGCCGGGGTGCATCCGAAGTTCAAGGAAGCAGGCGCATATGGCGTTTCCCATCGCTACCGAATGGGTCTGGCCGTCATTCTGAGCTCCCCCACGGCGCGTGGGCGCGCCGCTCATCGGGCAGGAAACACCGCCCGCCCCCGTCATGCTGAGCGAAGCGAAGCATGACGGGGGCGGGGTTTCTGCTAATTCGCCTAAAATTCTGGATGCACCCACGCACCAGGCCGTTTGACGGAGTGGGCTGGCTGTAGTATCATCAACAATAGGATAGATGCGCTTTTATGGCGATCAATTGAAAAGACAAACTCTCAAGGAGGAATGCAACCATGAAACTGGCGAGCAGGATGAGCAGGCTTGGCACCGAGACCGCTTTTGAGGTGCTGGCTAAGGCGCGTGCCCTGGAGGCTCAGGGGCGCGAAATCGTCCACCTGGAGATTGGGGAGCCCGACTTTGACACACCGAGCCACGTTATCGAAGCTGGCGTAAAGGCTTTGCGCTCGGGTAAAACCCATTATACCCCATCGGCTGGCACCCCCGAGATGCGCAAAGTCGTAGCCGATTACATTTCTGAGACGCGGCGCATTAATGTTACTCCGGATATGGTCGTTGTCGTGCCTGGCGGCAAACCGATCATCTTCTACACGATGACGGCTTTGTTGGAAGAAGGGGATGAGGCCATTTATCCCAACCCTGGCTATCCCATCTATGAATCTATGATCAACTTTACGGGAGCCAAGGCAGTGCCGTACCGGCTGCGGATGGAAAACGATTTTCGGTTCGACCCCGACGAATTGCGTAGCCTGGTGACACCCCGCACCAAGCTGATTGTCATCAACTCGCCGGCCAACCCGACCGGCGGCGTGCTGTCAATGTCCGACATGGAGGCCATCGCTGAGATCTGTCTCAAGAATGACATCATGGTCTTGGCCGACGAGATTTACAGCCGCATCATTTACGAAGGAGAACATGTCAGCATCACCGCCATCCCCGGTATGCAGGAAAAGACCATTCTGTTGGATGGTCACTCGAAGACGTATGCGATGACTGGCTGGCGGCTGGGCTATGGAGTGATGCCGGTTGAGCTGGCCGAGCAAGTCACTCGTTTGCAGACCAACGCGGTGTCCTGCAATGCGGCTTTCACGCTCGAAGCGGGGCGCGAGGCCATTCTGGGCCCTCAGGACGATGTGTACAAGATGGTCGAGGCATTCCGCAAACGTCGTGATGTCATCGTGGATGGTCTCAATGACATCCCCGGCTTCAAGTGTCTGAAGCCAAAAGGCGCGTTCTACGCATTCCCGAATATCGAAGGCACGGGCATGACCAGCAAGCAAATGGCCGACTATCTGCTCAACGAGGCTGGCGTAGCCGTTCTGTCGGGCACGTCTTTCGGGGCATACGGCGAAGGTTTCCTGCGGCTGTCGTACGCCAATTCTATCGAGAACCTTGAGAAAGCCCTGAAAAACATCCGCGCCGCCGTCGAGAAATTGTAGGAGCGACCCCGTGTGGTCGCCCCCGTCTGGGCGGGTGAATCGGGGGCGACCACGCAGGAGAGTGGACAGGCAGGTCTGCCCCGCCCGCGCGGACACATCGGGGCGGGCGTGTTGGCCTGCCCTGTCATCAATTGTGGTACTTGCCAACGTTTTTCCCTTCGAGGTTAGCCAGGCTTCGTCCTCTCCTGAATGGTGAGATTGCCCAGAGAAATCGGCGATATAGCGCTCAGGGCGACCAGGAGATTTGCTCCTCTACCCAGCCGACCGAATTGTAATCCTGCGCCAGTCGCACTTTGCCGTCAGGTGAGCCGGGCAACTGAAGAAGCTGATACTGATTGGCGCCGTCGGAGTTCATGACCCACAGCCCCCACACGCCATTACGGTCCGACAGAAAAGCAATATACCGGCCGTCCGGCGACCACGTTGGCAGTCCTTCATTTGAAGCGTCGGGCGTTAGAAGTTGCATGTTGGCGCCGTCACTGTCCATCACATACACATCCCAGTTGCCCGTCCGCCGGGACATAAAGGCCACCTTGTTGCCATCGGGTGAGCCGGCCGGGGTGTAATCCGTCATTTCCGTGGTCAATTGCTCGGGCGAGCCACCTGTCAGCGCGATGCGCATCAAACCGCAACTGCCGCCGATGCACCCTTTGTAGACCAGGTAATCGGTCCCCAAAAGCGATGGTGACTCGCCGATGATGGCCGCGCCGTTGTAGCGCAAGACCTCAATCGTGTCTCCGGTCGCTCTGTACAGCCGCGGCGCACGGTCTGCCTCTTCGCGAGAGTGGAAGTAGAACGTCTTCTCTGCCGGCGCCCAGATCGGATGTGCAGCCTCTTCCCGCTTGACGATCATGCGCAGGCCGCTGCTGGTCAACGTGCGATAGAGGAGGCCGAGGCTGATCGCGTCCCAGGAGCGGAAAGCCAGTTGCTTGCCGTCCGGGCTCAGCGCGGGCTGACTGGCATCGCGCTGGACAAGGCGGGATTCACGGCTAATCAGGTCAACGAGATAGATGTCATACGAGCCCCGCGCGGCGTCGAAGACCGGGTAGGCAATTTGGCCGAGCGGTTGGCCCGCTTCCTTGGGCTTTGGCTGTACGGCCGACACGTATTCGGGCAGACTTTCGGGGATCAGCGTGGGTTGCTCGACGAGCAGCATCTGCGTTGGCGTAGTCGGCGCGGACGCGGCAGGCGAGGCGCCCACCGGCATCGGTGTTGGCGCGGCCAGAGATGTCGGGCCAGGCAAGGAAGCCGTGGGGGTTGCTGTCGGCTGCGCGAGAACGAGTGGCTCCACCGTAGGTGTTGGCTGGAGCGTCGGGGTGATGGTGGCCGTAGCGAGGCCGGGCGAAGGTCTGACTTCAACCACGGCGTGTGTCGCTGTTGGTTGCATCTGGGTCGGCGTGTCCGACGGAGAAGGCCTGATGGATACGGTGGGCGTGGCGGTGGGTCTCATTGCAATCTCAGAGCCGGGTGGCGCCCAAACCCTGAGGTCGTCGAAACTGATGTGAACACCGGGTTGGTCGAAGGTGCCCGCGAAGAAGCCAATATCTCCGTGACGGAAAGAGTCATCTTCGACTTCGGCTAAGAACTGGCCGTTGACGTATACGCTGATCTTGTTCCCCAGCGCCGACACTCGCAAAGCGTTCTCGGCCTGGCCGACGTTGATTGCCGGCGAGGGAGTCCAGTCTACCAGCGTGAGCCAGCGGCCGTTCACCAGCTTGCTCAGCAAGAAGAACCCGTCGCCTGTGATGTCGAAGCGATAGAAGTTGTCCTTGTCTTGCAAGCGGAAAATGACGCCGTAGCTGTTGTTGTTGGGTCCTTCCCATTGTTTGGTGGTTACTTCCAGCACAAAATCGGCGATGTCGCGATTGGCCAACCCCCAAGCAAACAGGTTGGGCGCCCTGACCTCGATGTGATATTTGAGCGCGCCATACTGCTTGAGCGTGAATTGGTCGAAGGCGTCGTCCCAGCCGCTCGCCTGGTCGGAGAAGTCGTCCTGATACACGAGCGACAAAATCACCGGAGTAGGGCCTGTTTCCAGGGTTATCGGCTCCAGGACTGTTGGCAAAGTGGGAGTTGGGGTAGGCGCATCCGTTTGACTGCACCCTGACAACAAGAGGCCACCTGATACGGCGCAAGCCAGGACTGCCAGGTTTGCGTGCCGCGCTCCGGCCACAGACCATAGCCTGGCGCAGTGGTGAACATGCCCCAAAATCACTCGTGGCAATTCTCTGAGCATAGTAGACTTCTCCTAATTTGTCTGTCAGGGCACCCAACACATTCGTTCTTCAAGCCAACCCCTTGACTTGGTGTCATCCTCGCCGGCGACACGTCCGTCCACGCTGCCGGGCACGTCGAACAGCTTGCGACGGTTAGTCCCGTCGGCGTTCACGACCCAGATGCCCCACGTGCCCCCCTCATCCGAAGCGAAGGCAATGAAGTTGCCATCGGGCGACCAGCAGGGCATACCGTCGTTGACCCGATTGTTCGTCAGACGTGCCATGTTCGAGCCGTCCACATTCACAACAAAAATCTCCCAGTTGCCCTCACGTTGGGACATGAAGACAATGCGCGAGCCGTCGGGCGACCCGGCTGGTTGTGTATCGCTCCAATGGTCGGTGATGTTGGTCGGCCCTGCCCCGTCGGGGTTGATAGCAATGAGCCCACAAGCTTCTTGGACGCAGCCACTATAGATAACCCGGCCATCCTTGAGCCAGCCCGGTGTCACGCCGATGATGGGCTTGAAGTTCTGCTCCAACGCGCGATCCTGTCCACCGCCTGAGGGGGTAATATACAGTCGGGACTGACGGTCAGATTCACGGCGCGAGGAGAAGATAATTGAGCCGCCATCGGGTGACCAGGCCGGCATGGAATCCTCAACGAACGCCTGTGCGGTCAGGCGGCGATAGTCTGAGCCCTGAGCCGGCCCGACGATGCTCATGGCCGCGATGCCGCGCGAATCTCGCTTCCAGCGCCGAAGAGCCAACGAAGTGCCGTCCCAACTGGCAGCCGGTTGGCTGGCCTCGCCCAGCACAAAAGACGAATCGCCCGTGCCGTCGGCGTTGTGGCGATAGATGTCATAGCTGGCCTGGTCTTGATGATAGACGGGAAAGTATATTGTGCCGCTAAGCTGGCCGGCCGGCTGCGCCGTTGGCTCTGCCTGCTTGGGTGGACGTTCCTGGACTGCCGGACGTTCCTCCGGATTGGTCTGAGCTGGCGGTTGGGCCGCGGAAGCGACGGCCGAAGGTTTTTCTATCTCGGCTGGGTTCTCTTCCGGTGTTGGCGATGGCAGGGTAACTGGCTCCCCGGCAATCTTCTTCAGGCCATCTTTAGCCTCTTGCATGTTTGGCGCCAGCGCAAGTGCCTGGTTAAACGCATTTTGGGCTTCGTCCATTTTGCCCTGAACCAGATAAACGTAACCCATACCAGAATAGGCGGATGCCTGATTGGGGGCGAGCTCCACGGCCTGGCGGAATGCCTCCAATGCTTTCTCGTAATCGCCCGGCCCCGAAAAATAGGCCCGACCGAGCCCGTCGTAGGCTGTGGCCAGTTTGGGGTAGAGCTTGATGGCGGACTGATAGGCCTGGATCGCCTCGTCGAAGCGTTCCATGCGCCGCAGCTGGACGCCCAATTCGACGTAGTGATGGGCGACATCAGGTTCAAGGGTAATGGCCTGCCTGATTTCAGCCAGAGCGGCATCTGCCTGGCCAGCAAAGGCATAAGCATAGGCCATCGCCAAGTGCGCTTCGGCGCTGTTCGGGTCAAGCTCCAGGGCGCGCTGCGCTTCAGCGAAGCCTTCTGCGCTCCGTTCAACATTCAGGTATATTGTGGACAAGACAACATGTGCCGGAACGTAATTGGCGTTGAGGCGGAGGGCCCGTTGACCTGCCGAAATGGCTTCGTCTTTGCGGCCCAACAGGTAGTTTAGCCAGGCCAGCTCGGTCAGGCCCTCGAGGTTATTCGGGTCAAGTTGGGTGGCGACGATGGCCTTTCCCAACGCATCCTCCAGTTGAGGCGGATATTGCAGGCGCAGCGCACGGGCCCAACGGGCGTAGATCGTCGCTTGCGCCGGGTCTAACCCAGAGGCTTTCTGATAGCGCGCTACGGCATCTTCGTATTGGCTCCTGGACATAAGGTCTCTGGCTTCCTGCAGCAAGACCGATACGTCATTGGCCAACGCCAGGGTCGGGGTGGGATTCCCAATCACCGGCGCGGCAAGCGTCGCGGTTGGGGTGGGCAAATCGGGGACGGGCAGGAACAACGCGCTGGTCGCCGTCGCCTGCCCACTGTCTCCAGAGGTCAAATAGACTGCGCCGATCAAGGCCACGGCCAGGATCAGGAACACCACGGCCAGACCAGTGCACCCAAACAATAGCCACTGCATTGAACCTTTCGTTCGCTGTTGGACTTGCGGCTGAGGGGTTACGACCGCCACGGCCCGCTGCGTCCCAGGCTCAGCGGCGGCACGTGGCCCTGTGGGCGGTTGAACTCGCGGTGGGTCGGCCTGCACCCACTGTTTGCCATCGTGATAGTACCACAGGCCGGACTGTGCACCGATCATCCAGATTGTGCCGTAGCGGTCTCTAAACTGCAATTTTTGAACCTCAAACTCGAACTGTTCGGCTGAGATCGCCCCTGCGCCAAATTTCTCTTTGAGCAGGTAAAGCCTGCGCTCAATTTCTTCTACACTGTTAGCCAATGCACATCTCCCGTTCAGATATTGCCAACAAACCGCGTCTGGGGTATTGTCGTGAGCAAAGGCGGCTGAAGGCAATTCGATGCAGCTCTGCGCCCATTATAACAGACCGGACAAGGCTAGTCAATCAAGAGCCTTAACATGGAGCCATGGACCTGCCCATATTGACACCGTTTGGGTAATATCCTAAAATGGTAGTGAACCTATCGATCACCGCGATTCAGGAGGAAATACCATGCTTGTCGTACATGTCCACGTTCAGGTGAAACCCGAATTCATCAATGCTTTCCGCGAGGCCTGTATTGAAAACGCCCGCAACAGCCTGCAAGAACCCGGCATAGCCCGCTTCGATGTTGTCCAGCAGATGGACGACCCCACGAAGTTTGTGCTGGTGGAAGCCTATCGCACGACGGAAGACCCAGGCCGGCACAAAGAGACGGCCCACTATCAGAAATGGCGCGACACAGTGGAGCAAATGATGGCTGTGCCGCGGCAGAGTGTCAAGTTCTCCAATGTGTTCCCAGACGACGAGGGTTGGGGATAGAGCGATGCGGTTTGAATTCGCCACGGCTACACGCATCGTATTTGGAGCGGGAACGCTCAGCGAGCTGGCCCCGGCAGCCGCCGGGCTGGGCCGGCGGGCAATGATCGTGACTGGACGCACGGTGGAACGCGCCCGGCCGCTGCTGGATAGCTTGGCTGATCAGGGACTGGCGACAACCTTGTTCGCAGTAGAGGGCGAACCGTCGGTCGGCCTCGTATGTCAGGGCAGCGAACTGGCTCTGGCCGAGAGATGCGATGTCATTATCGGCTTTGGTGGCGGCAGCGCGCTCGATGCGGCTAAAGCCATTGCCGCTTTAGCGACCAATGGCTGTGACCCATACCGTTTTCTCGAAGTCATTGGCGAGGGCCAACCCCTGGCTGCCACGCCTCTGCCGTTTATCGCCGCACCGACTACCGCCGGGAGCGGTGCAGAAGTGACACGCAACGCTGTGCTCTATGCCCCAGAACACCACGTCAAGGTCAGCTTGCGCAGCCCGATGATGCTGCCCCGATTGGCCGTTATTGACCCGACCCTGACGCATGATTTGCCTCCCAACATCACGGCCAGCACCGGCCTGGATGCGCTGACCCAGGTATTGGAGCCGTTTGTTTCTGTGGCGGCCAACCCGATGACCGATGCGTTTTGTCGCGAAGGGCTGAAGCGAGCGGCCCGCTCGCTTCGCAGAGCCTTTGACAACGGCCACGACGCCCTGGCCCGCGAAGACATGGCCCTGGTGAGCCTGATGGGCGGTCTGGCCCTGGCCAACGCCAGGTTGGGCGCAGTGCATGGCTTTGCCGCGCCCATCGGTGGGATGTTTCCCGCGCCGCATGGGGCTGTCTGCGCCCGCCTGCTGCCCTTCGTCATGCGAGCCAACATCCGCGCCCTGCGGGCCAGGCAGCCCGACAGCGAAGCGCTGCGCCGCTATCTCGAGATCGCCCGCATCCTGACTGGCGATGAGTCAGCGACCGCCGAAGATGGCGCACACTGGGTGTCGAAGCTGATTGACGACCTGGGCATTCCACCTCTCTCTGCCTATGGCCTGACACCGCAGGACTTTCCGATTCTCGTCGAGAAGGCGGCAAAGGCCAGCAGCATGAAAGGCAACCCGGTGCCCCTCACCTCGCAGGAGCTGCACGAGATTCTGGCCCAAGCCTTATAGGCGCGAAAAAACCGCCGTGCAAGCAGACAGGGCTATGTACAAAACAAGGCAACCTGCCAGACGGCAGGTTGCCTTACAGTCAGACTTAAGGATAGGGGCCCCAAGTCAAGACCGACAAGTTTAGCCTGTACTAATACAGCACAGGCGTCCCGCTGTAGGGCATAGAGGCCGGGTAATATGAGCCACCCCAAGGCCATGGGTTATAGACCGGGCCTGGCATAGGGGCTGGAATCGGGATTATCAGCCGCTGCCCCGCATAAATGTAGTTCGGATTGACCAGGCCGTTGGCGTAGGCGATCTGCCACGCGCTGACGCCATAGAGACGGGCGATGCCGTACAAAGTCTCCCCGTAGCGCACCACATGGATCAATGGTCCTCCAATTGGGAACGGAGGCCGCGGCGCGGGCGGGAATGGAACCGGGGCAGGAATAAACAGAACCTGTCCCACATAGATCCGGCTGGGGTTCACAATCCCGTTTGCCTGCGCGATGGCCCAGACAGTTGTATGAAACCGGCTGGCTATTGAGTATAGGGTGTCGCCTGGCCTGACGACGTAAAACTGACCCGGCACCGGCATCTGTGCCTGCGGCGCTGCATGGGCAACCGACAGGTTGAAGGACAACATCACCAATACTGCGACCAACATCACCATTAACCACTTTCTGACGCTCATCTCACTTCCCTCCATAATGTGCTGTCAGGTTAAACAAGAATACATGACTACATCATTCATTCACTTTCATACTATACCCCAAGATTTGCAGCGTTACATCGGCAAGTGTGCGAATGTTACGGCCTTACTTCAGCGTATGTTGGGGCCGGAATCATTAGGCATTTTCGCCTACGACCAGCGAATAGGACGTGACCAGCAGTCTTATTCTCTATGTAAACTTTGTGTTATAGGAGGAGTTGTGGTACAATGGAAAATGGTTAACGGACAATTACGGGTATTCTCAGGAGATGAACGTGCCGCGCATATTGATCGCAGAGGACAACCGGGGCACCGCCGACATGCTGAAGATTTTACTCGAGCTGGAAGGCTACCACGTCTCCATCGTTCAGGAGTCCCAACTTGTGCTCCCAACACTGGAGCAGCAACGCCCTGATGTGCTGTTAATGGATTTTTACCTGGGGCAGGAGAAGGCAACTGACCTGCTGCAATCAATCCGCAGTCAGCCACAGTTCGACACTCTGCCCATCGTTGTCGTATCGGGCATGGAACTCAGTTGGGAGGTTGAACAAGCGGGCGCTGACGCCTTTCTGTTGAAGCCATTTGGCGCAGACGAGTTGTTTGCCGCCCTGCAAGAGGCCATGCGCCGACGCGAACGCCGTTGACTACGCACGGAGACTGAATTGGAAGAATAGAAATATATGCGAACAGAAGAGAAAAGTTCAAAGAAAACAAAGACTAAACAGCAAATGCAATGGTACCGCATGGACCTCCATTTGCATACCCCTGCATCCTCAGACTACGCTGAACCCAACGTTGGGTATTTGGATATTTTGCAGAAGGCCGAAAGCAAGGGACTGGATATTATCGCTTTCACCGACCACAATACGGTTGCCGGCTACGGCAGAATGCTGGACGAAATAGACGAATTGGAATTGCTGGAACGGTTGAGCCGTCTGCGCGCCCATGAACGCAAACGGCTGGACGAGTACCGACGCTTGTTGAAACGCATTCTGGTCCTGCCCGGTTTTGAGTTGACGGCCACGCTGGGCTTTCACATTCTGGCCGTTTTTGACCCCAAGACGAGTTTAAGAGAGCTCGAACATATCCTCTTGCACCTCAACGTGCCCGCTGACCGACTGGATGAGGGCAGCACCGAGGTCGGGGCAACAACCGATGTGTTGACTGCCTATCGTATTTTGGACGCAGCCGGCGCTCTGGTCATCGCCGCCCACGCCAATTCGGCGCATGGCGTCGCCCTCCAGGGCTTTGATTTTGGCGGGCAGACCAAAGTAGCCTACACGCAGGACATTCACCTGCACGCTTTGGAAGTAACAGACCTGGAAGGCGGCCGGCGGCGCTCGACGGCGAATTTCTACAATGGCTCGAAGCCGCAATACCCCCGACGCATGCACTGTATTCAGGGATCAGATGCACATCGCCTGACACGCGATCCGGCCGACAAGAATAAGCTGGGAGTAGGCGACCGGGTGACGGAAGTGCTGCTGCCTGAGCCGTCATTCCAGGCGTTACGCGAAGTGTTTCTGGGCGTTGACTTCGCGCGCACCCGCCCTTATCGGCCTACACAGGCCCCCTATGATTTCGTTCGCGAAGCGCAGGCGCAAGGCGAAAGTATCGTCCAATCTTTTCACGAACGAGCGACCCGCCGTGGGGGCCGTCTTCACGCTGTCATCTGCGATATCGTGGCATTTGCCAACACCAACGGGGGCACGATTTACATCGGCTTGAGCAGCAATCCCAATGTCCCGCCCGTCGGCGTGAAGAATCCCGAGGAAGTCATTTCGCTAATTAAAACCGAAGTGCAGCGCAAGATTACACCCGAACTGGACGTCCGCCTGGATGTGGTCGAATCACAAGGCGTCAAGGTAGTGCGCGTGTCGGTCCCGAAGGGCAAAGACATACCGTATGCTGTGGATGGCACACTCATCTATTTGCGCCAGGAGTCCGAAACCAGCATCGCCGTCCGCGATGAAATTGTCAATCTGGTGCGAGCACAGATCGACGAAGCGCAAAAAGCGCAGGAGAAGGCCGCCGACGTCGTGGGCGAAACCCTACCAGAAAGCGTCGGTGCGGCGACGCCCGCCGAGCCTGTAGCAGGAGAGGGGCCGGCCTTTCGCATCGAGCCGCCACGCACTGGTGTGGAGATTCTCGCTGCGGACGAAAGAAAGGGTGTAACCTACTACACCATGAAAGACCTGCGCAACAAGAGCGTCGTCCGGGATGTTACCCGTTCGTCAGCCCGACGGCTGTGGCGTTACGCGATTATCGAACGAGAACAGACCGCCCCTACGGATGACAAGATCACCTGGCGCGGCGACGTTGGCTTGTGGAAGACTTACAAATGGGAAGGCAAGCAGCGTTACAATTTTGCGCAACGCGACTTAGACGGCCAGATTCACATCTATTATGGCGTCACCGAAGACGGCATCCATGGGGAATGGAAGCAATTTCTCGACGATGGGGAGTGATTTTCGTGATGAGTCAGCTATCGGACGCGAGAGAGGCGTCAGGGGCTGCGGCGACATCTTCCGGGCCTCTGATCAGAGTGGGCATCCTGACCGTTAGCGACCGTGCGGCGCGTGGCGAGTACGAGGACCGAAGCGGGCCGGCCATCCGACAAGTCATCACAGAATCACTGGCGGCAGAAATCGTGTGCATGGACATCGTGCCGGACGAGCGGGCGGTGATTCGGGAGCGTCTCATCGAGTGGGCGGATTCCGCGGGCCTGGACCTGGTGCTGACCACCGGGGGAACCGGATTTGCGCCCCGCGATGTCACACCAGAAGCGACAAGCGAGGCCATCGAACGGGACGCGCCTGGTTTTGTCGAGGCGATGCGGGCCTCGAGCCTGCAGGTCACGCCGCACGCGATGCTGTCACGCGCCAAAGCAGGCATTAGAGGGCGCACGTTGATCATCAATTTGCCGGGCAGCCCCAAGGGAGCAATAGAGAACCTGCGGGTCGTGCTACCGGCTATACCTCATGCGATCGAACTCTTACAGGGCGCCGCATCCGCGGACCAGCATCACGTCTATTCGTCTGGTCGGTAGGCGCGCTATAGAGACATGAGAAAGCCGATTCTTTATTCGATAATTGACAGGATTGAGGAGAGAGTTACCCATGGCAGAGATTTTGGCAGTAGTGGGTGATGAGGCGCTGGCCAGGCTGCTCAAAGATGGCCTGGAAAAAACTGCACAACATCGCGTCAGACTGGCTCGCTCAGCACAGGACAGCCTTGAGACCATCAAGCGGCACACTATCGAACTGGCTATCGTTGACGTAGATCTGGAAGGCGTCCAGCCATTGGAATTGGCCCGAGCGATGCGCAAAGTTCAGCCTGCCCTCCGCATCATGTGGATGCCGTTCCTGGGCGAGAAACTGAACGAGGAGATGCTATCTCTCGACACGCAAGGGGTTTTGACCAAACCCTTTTTCATGGACGACTTGCCTATCAAGATTACTGAGGCCCTTTCTAAACCGCAGCCGCGACCGCAGCAGCCGCCCGTTCCCGCATCGTCGCAAACGGCTGCTGCGTCGGCACCGGCGGACAGCGGGGCGGCACGGCCCACAGTTGTCCAAGGGGCACAGCAGCCACCTGCGCCGTGGGCAAGTGCGCCTAACCTGGCGCAAGTCAAAGATATCTTGAGTCGGTTGGCTCATGACCTGGATGCAGAAGCAGTGGTGATCGTGGACAGGCAGGGCAATTTATTGGCTCGGGCCGGATACTTGAGCGGCAAGAATGCCGTGGAGTTGGCTTCGATATTGACCAACGAAATCGCTGCTACCGCCAAGGTGGCCCAGTTCCTCAAAGAAAAGAGTGGCTATTTCGCGCACAACATTCATGAAGGAGATGAGCATCGGTTGTTCTCGGTGGTGTTATCCAGAGATGGAATGGCCCTGTCGGTAATTACGCGGGTTGATATCCCACTGGGCACCGTCCGATTCCACGTCAGACAAACCGTCGCCCTTCTCAGTTCCAGCCTGGGACCAACTCAGGGATAGCGAAATGGAACAAAAAAATAAACTCATCCTCATCGACGGACATTCGCTGGCGTACCGGGCTTTCCATGCCATTTCGGCTACCTCGCCGGAGACCATGATGAGGACTTCCGATGGGGAGCTGACCAATGCTGTCTTTGGCTTCACCTCGATGCTGCTCAACGTCTGGCGCACGGAGCAACCGGACTACATCGCGGTTGCTTTCGACGTAGGCCGCACGTTCCGCCACGATATGTATGACCAATACAAAGCGAACCGGCGTGAGACTCCAGAGGAAATGACCGGCCAGATGGAACGCATTCACCAACTGGTCGAAGCATTTCAGATACCCAGCTTCATGTTGGAAGGGTATGAAGCTGACGACGTTCTGGGGGCGCTGGCTCGCCAGGCCGTCGCGCAGGGTGTGGAAGTTCTGATTGTTACTGGCGACCACGACGCCCTACAACTGGTTGACGATCACATCAAAGTGCTGACTTCAGGCAGAAGGTTCTCCGACACCATCGTCTATGACCGCGAGGCGGTCAAGCAACGCTATGGCCTCTGCCCCGAGCAGCTGGTCGATTTGAAAGCGCTGGTAGGCGACACTTCCGACAACATCCCGGGCGTGCGCGGGATCGGCGAAAAGACGGCGACGAAACTCCTGCAAGCCTATCGGACTTTGGACGGCATCTACCAGCATATCGCCGAGATTAAGGACAATCGGGTTCGAACTGCCCTGCTTGAGGGCAAAGACGCGGCTTACCTGAGCCGTGAGCTCGGCCGGATCCATACCGACATCCCGATCACGCTGGACTTAAACGCCTGTCGTGCTGGCGATTTTGACCGTCGCCGTGTCGTAGCGCTGTTTAACGAACTGGAGTTTCGTTCGCTGCTACAGCGGCTGCCTGGCAGTGAGCCGCAGCCTGCGGCAGAAGGTCAACTGAGCTTCTGCGCCGAACCCGGCACGGAACGGGTTGCTCCACCTTTCGCTCAGGTTACAGGGCAAGCGGCGCCTCTGGGCGCGTACCACGTTATTGCCTCTCCCGCCGCTCTGGCTCAACTGGCCGACGAATTGGCTGCGGCAAAGGCATTTGCGTTCGACACCGAGACCACCGACACAGACCCGCTGCGGGCTCAATTGGTGGGCCTGGCCCTGTCGTGTCATCCTGGGGAGGGCTACTACGTGCCGGTGGGGCATCAGACCGGTGAGCCTCAACTTACCCTGTCAGAAGTAGCCGCAACGCTGGGCCCACTGCTCGCTGATCCTGACCTGGAGAAGTACGCCCACCACGCCAAATATGATATGGAAGTGCTGCAACGGGCCGGCATTGAAGTCAAGGGGCTGGCTTTCGACACCATGCTGGCCGAGTGGATGCTGAACCCTATCAGCCACAACCTGGGGCTGAAGAACCTGGCCATGGCCCGCCTGGGGATAGAAATGACGCCTATCAGCGACCTCATCGGGACTGGCAAGGCGCAGCTCAGCATGGCAGCCTTACCCATTCAGCAGGTGGCGCCCTACGCCAGCGCAGACGCCGACATGACATTGCGCCTGACGCGCGAGATGTCCCCAGAGCTGCACGACAAAGGCCTGTGGAAATTGTTCAAAGAAGTGGAGGTGCCGCTCACCTACGTGCTGATGCAGATGGAGATGACCGGCATTGCTCTCGACCGCGCAGTACTTGCCGAACTTTCGACGACTCTACAAAAGCGGCTGACCGAGCTGGAAGAGACCATTTACCATCAGGCTGGACGAACGTTCAACATCGCTTCGACCGAGCAATTGAGCGACATCTTGTTCGTGGCGCTGGGTTTGCCCAAACAGGGGCTGCGCAAGACGAAATCGGGGCGCTATTCGACTGCCGCCGATGTGCTGGAGGACTTGCGCGGGGCGCACCCGATTGTCGAAATGATTCTGGAACACCGCCAACTGACCAAACTCAAGTCTACCTACATTGATGCTTTGCCCCAGATGGTCAATCCGGAGACCGGACGGCTGCACACGTCGTTTAATCAGACAGGGACCAGCACAGGCCGGCTGTCGTCCAGCGAGCCGAACCTGCAGAACATCCCAATTCGCACCGAGCTGGGCCGTCAGATCCGTCGCGCGTTCGTGGCGCGGCCCGGCTGGCAGTTGCTGGCGGCCGACTACTCGCAGATCGAGCTGCGTATTCTGGCACACGTCTCCGGCGATGAGGCGATGATCGCCGCGTTCGAGCGCGGCGAGGACATCCACGCCAGCACGGCTGCGGCCATCTACGGCGTGCCGCTCGATCAGGTGACGCCAGAAATGCGCCGCGTCGCGAAGACGACCAATTTTGCCATCTCGTATGGTGTGACCGGCTTCGGCTTATCGAAGCAGACCAACCTGACCCCTGAAGCGGCGCAGGACTTCATCAATCAGTACTTCGCCCGCTACCCGGGCGTCGAAGCCTATCTGGAGGGCATCAAGAAGAAAGCGGCCGAAGACGGCTACGTCGAGACTTTTCTGGGCCGCAGGCGGTACTTTCCAGAGCTGCGGCGCGGCAACCAGACCTCCCGCACTGTGCGCCAGAACGTCGAACGGATGGCGATCAACGCGCCCATCCAAGGGGCAGCAGCCGACATCATCAAGATTGCGATGAATCGGCTCTATGACAGCCTGCAGGACAAACAACTTGAGAGCAAGATCCTGCTTCAGATTCATGACGAGCTGGTTCTGGAAGCGCCCGAAGCCGAGGTCAGCGAGGTGGTTCCGCTGGTCCGCAACGTGATGGAAGGCGCGGTGAAACTGCGCGTCCCGTTGCAGGTCGAACTGACCGTGGGCAAAAACTGGTTAGACATGGAAAGGGTAGCATGATCCAACACGAACTCGCCGACAAAGTCGCCGCCGCCATTCGGGCAGCACAAGAGGCCGGCGACCTGCCGATATTTGACATTCCTGCCATTCCCATCGAACGGCCCAAGCAGCCCGACCATGGCGATTTGGCCACACCGGTCTGCCTGCAATTGGCCCGGCCGGCGCGTATGGCGCCGATCAAGATCGCCGAAGCGGTGAAAGCGCATCTGCCGCCGATGGCCGCGATTGGCGAGGTGACAGTGGCTCAGCCTGGTTTCATCAACTTTCGCTTCAATCCCACCTGGCTGCCCCTGCAGGTTGAGCACATTCTGGCCCAGCCCGATTCGTTCGGCAACGTCAATCTGGGGCAG